>JABXJR010000074.1_pt1 | contig 18671 bp, 27 predicted proteins | sample 7431291 | NCBI WGS metagenome assembly JABXJR01 (sample SAMN14395756, study PRJNA613071) | wetland metagenome | isolation source: water samle H3 from high-altitude wetland | place: Chile: Salar de Huasco, high-altitude wetland | collected 2015-11-10 | reverse complement strand
GAGCCTGGGCTCTTTAGGCAGCTTTTAGACGTAGTAGGCGATGGTTATGAGGAAATGTGTGAAAATCAAGGGTTATTGAAGGCGCGCGAAGATGCCTATAGTGAAGATAGCGATACGCATTAGTCGCCCTTTTCCTGTATCTTATTGAGCATGTTGATTAGCGAGTCGAAGTGCTTAACGGCCGTCTCATCCACGACGCTTCCCTCAGGCGTTTCACGCTGCGCAAGTCTTTGTTTACCAAGCCATATTAAAAGAGTATTATCTCCCTCTTTTGTTAAACCAAGTGCTTTTGCGTATTGATGCGCCCTTAATATAGATTCACCTTCTTGTTTCCTTTGTTGCGAATAAACGGTGAAACAGATACCAAAGTGATCTTTTACTTTATCATAGAAAGTATCGGGGTGCATGTCGAAGTAAGAGGCGACTTCCGATCCTGTGCAACCAGCTCTCAGTAAGTCATCCATCTTGTCCCAATCAATTGGCTTTCCAGGTCGTCCTATTGCGTCGCAGCCTTCTGGGTATTTCCTTTTGACGCGCTTGTCTGGCTTACCTGTGCTTTTGCAGATGCGTCCCATGTTATTCCTCTATTCTGTCTGTTATTTCAAACTGATAGCCTGTGCGCTTCCACCATCTGATGGGCGTATTGGGCGTTAGATGTAAGCCATCCCATTTGCGCCCTGCGCGCCACGCGCTTATGAGCCTATCGCCCGCTTTCACTTGAACGAGATCGTAGTCAATTGGTAGGTATTTATGTGCGTCTACGAAGCCTTCGTCGTCGGTTGGCAATTGGTTATAGCTTAGTGGCTTCTTGGGAAAGTTTTTATTGCCGTAGGGTTTGCCGACGCGTTTTGGTTCTTTGGTGGCCGTAGAGGCATTCATGCTATTTAGCACTTCCCCTTCATAGCTTTTTTGCCTTTCTTGACGAGTTTATCGCGTTTCTTGTCTGTTTTTGCGATAGTTTTGAGTTCTTTACCAACTTTCTTGACATCTTTTTCTGTTTTGCGTATCTGTTTATCCATTCTTCCTCGTGGTTTTGGCATTATTCTTTTGTTTAATATGAAAGGGAAATAGATGCAATCTTTTCTTTTTCTGGTGTTATGGTGTTATTCCGCTTGTGTGTTATGCCGCTATTGTGTTATAGTGTAGACATACAAGCCGTTAGTACAGCGATTAACGCCGCATGATTAGCTCTGTGGTTGCTAAAGCGAGGAGGGTGGTGAGTATATAAATGAACAAGATAGGAGACTACGAATGAAAAAAGAGACAACTGAATTGAAGAAGTGTGATCGTGCGGCAACTGAGGACTTTATGTTCGCTTTGGCGGAATTAGTTATGGAGTATGAGGGGAGTTTGGAGCCTGCGGAGGTTGCTAGAGGATTACTCTGGCTCGGTACGCGTATGTGTTTAGAGAATAATCCTGTGTGTGCGGGAATGCGTATGGCGCTCTATTTCGTTAACTTAGGTGTTGAAGGTTACGAAGATGGACAGAAGATGGATAATAAAGCGAAGAGGTAGTTATGTGGGAAGATGATGCGTGGTTATGTGCGCCAAATTATGAGTGTCCTGATTGCACTGATCGGGACGTGCTTCTTGATAGGTGCAAAAGGCTTACTTATGATATAGTTTTCAACATGCATGGGCGCCCTAACGCGCCTATTCATGCAACAACAGAGGATTTGGTGGAGGAGTTGTGCTCTTGTTTAGGGGTACCTTTTCCGCCTCCTAATGAGGAGAAACTATATGGGCATAGTGCTTATGAAGGATAAAAAGGAAGTTGTGGTGGAGAAGGGGCGTTATCAGGTCTACATTAACCGTGAGTTGATGAAGGCTGTGAAGCGTCTTTGTTTGGATAAGGAGATCTCTATGAGTTGTTATATTGAGGTGTTGATTAAGAAGGCATTTGGGGGAACGAATGAGCGTTAAGGATGTTTACTATGTCAAGAGCTACCGCGGTGATCCTGGGGCTGCTACCTCTTTCGTGGAGGCTGCTCCTTTCTTTAGCCTTGAAGAGGCTTTGGAGTTTTATGGAGGCTTTCGGGCTGCGAATGTTGGGGAGTCCCTATCTCCAGTTCTTGTTTGGCTTATCTGGGATGGAAAAGGAAATCCTGTGCAGGTAGAAAACGACATTGGGGGTTGGGAAGCTATTTTGGCTAGGCGCTCTTCTTCTTAGGCTGGTCTTTTGCGATATTCAATGATATAGCAACTGCTTGTTTTTGTGGTTTCCCTTCTTTCAAAAGGGTTTTTACGTTTTGGCCGATAGCCTTCTGTGATTTGCCTTTTACGAGTGGCATTTGATGTCCTTTGTACGAGGATTTGGTATTCCGGTTTTGGGGGAGTCGCGAAGATTTCTTCGATTCCAATGATAACGTCGGCGGCTCCTTCTACTTCCCTGAGTGCTGTGTTTGTGCATCCAGAGAGGAGTAGGACGATGACGGCTCCTATAACGGAGAATGTCACCATTGTGGATAGGAGAAGTCGTATGGAGAGGGAGTCTTGTCTTTCTATGCATTTGCCATGGCGATGAGTGCCCATGCTGTCATCGCAATTGCTAGTGAGAGGAGCATTACAAATGCTATCGCGCTGGGTGTTAGTTGTTGATTCATTATTCATTCCCATCCTTTGATTAGGGGTTTTAGCTTAGCCGTATTGTCTGTGAACCAGGCTTTTCGAATCAAGATAAGTTTTTCGTCTGGGTAGTATTTGGCGAAGCGTTTGAGTTTAGTGAGGCTTTTAGCATCCATGTATCCTTTGACCTCTACCCAGTGGTGATTGCCTAGGAAGTTGATGACTTGGAAGTCTGGGAGGTAGGATCTGGTACCTCGTTTGATATTTTCGAACCAGAAGGTTTTTGGTTCATGGAACCAATCGGCTATATGTTGTTGTTCTTTGAGGAATTGGAGATAGCGGGCGTAGTTTGCTTCCCATGAGCTACGGCAGTAGATATGTTTATCGCCGATATCTCGCCATGCGGCTTTTGATTTTGGGCGTTTTTTTAAGAGCTTTTTGTATTCATCTACTGAAATCTGTTGAGTCAATGATCAACCCCTTTCTTAGAGTCGCAAATTTAGTGGTTTACGTGCTCACCATTGCGTTATCACATCAATGTCTGTGTGGTGGTAGCCCACATCTATTATTTTGTGTTCTCGGCCTTTTTAAATGCGTCGTAGGTCTTTGTCTGGGAATTTGATTAGATTCCATTTCTTTTGATCCCCCATGCGCGATATGACTGCTCCGTCCAATAGGCTTGCGAGTTCTGACGGTAGGCAGTTACTCGTAATGATTGTTGGTTTGTTTGTGGTTTGTCTACCGTTCATTATCTCGAAGAATTGGAGTTTGAAACGCTCTGTTGCACTGATTTTGTCTAGATCATCGATGAACAACAAGTCCATTTCTTTGAATTTCTCTAGCTCGTATTCGTCGGTCTCTTCTTGTTTACTTGCTTTTAGCAAACAGGAATCAAGTTGACGTCCGGTATAGTAATTTGGCCAAAAGTAGGCCTTTCCATTGATCCTCCTGAAGAGCTCTCTTATTAGACCAAAAGCTAGTGTTGTTTTTCCTGAGCCGTATTGCCCATAGAGAAAGAGGGATTTAAATGGAAGTGTTTTTGCCCACGCTTCCCCGAAAGTAACAAGTTTTGGGGGTAGGTCTTCGCATTCTGGGAGCTGAACATTCCGATATTCCTCTGGAATTACTGAAAGCCAGAAGTCTAGTGTTGGAAATCCTTTTTCATTGAACTTCTTAATCGAATCTGATGATATTTGGGCTATCGTCGGGGCTTCCATTGGTTTTTTCCCATCGTTCCAACTGTTTGTCTCTAATATTTTGTCTAGTAGTCGCACTGGAGTTTCCATAATAGTTTTTCCTTTCTTTGTTGTTTTTAAGATCTGGGATTACCCACTTACGCAGACGGTAATAGTCGGATGAGTGCTTCTTCACTTGTTTGGGGTCGGCTGACTTTTTCCATTCGCTTAGTTCGAGGTATCCTTTTTCGACGATGTCCTTGCCGAAGTCTTTGATTAACTTTTCGTGTTCTTCGGGTGTGACAGAAACCTCTGGGGCTTTGAGTTCTTTTTTCGAAGAAAGAGTGGGGGAAAACGATTCATGCGTCGCGCTGCCGGAAGGCGGCGCATATTTCTTATCTTCTTTATTCTCTTCTTTCTTCTCTATATAGGTGGGGTGTCCGGCTTTCCGGATACCGGTTGTGCGCGTTCCCGGATTTAAGGTGTCCGGCTTTCCGGATACCGTCGGTTTGCAATCGTATTTTATTTCCGGGACAATCGCCCTTCTTACGATTCGTCTTCCGTCAAAACTTACGACCTCCAGCAATTCTTTCTCCTTCAACTCTTTGTAGAGCTCGTGTAGTCGGCTTCGTTTGAGATCCATAAATTCGCCAAGATATTCATCGCTCGCATAACAGCCCCCGGCCACAGGATCATGAAGTGATCTAATCTCTGCCCAAAGGCATTTGGCTTGTAAGGAGATATCTCGCCGAAGCCAGATTTCTGCTGGTATTGTAAGGTGTGTGAAATGGCGTACTAAGCCCTCTTCTTTTTCTAAAGACATGGTAGATTCCTCTGTTCTGTTGGAATTATTACTTGACAAATAAGCACACGCAAAACCGACTTGTTTGATTTCGTGTTGCTTATTATTATCGGGTGTTATAGACTGGAAGCTCATGTGCATTTCTCTGTATGTGAGACTCGGGTTTCCGAGTTTAGTTGGCGAGTTTGATTGGCATCTATGGTAGGAGGACAATCAGGCTCTGGTAACCGTAGTTGTAGTGTGTGTTTAGTTAAAAAATCAAGTGTTTTTGTGGGGGTACTGTTAAGTGCCCCTTCTTTTTTTATCCGTTCTTCCTCTTACAATGCTCAAAATAATCAATTAATAACTTGCCGATATCTACTTTCCCCTCCGTGATCTCCCAGATCTTGTAGGTCAATCCCGCTGGGGAAAAGCGCTTGTTTAGGATGCTGGACAGGTGGGATGCTGAGATGCCGAGCTTCTTAGCAAACTTCTTATGTGTGAATGTGGGGTCTTTTCTCTTTTCAAAAAACAGATATTCGTCTAAATCCATGGTTATACCCTCCTTTGGGTACTAACGACGATAAAACACAAGTGTGTTATACGTCAAGAAAAACAAGATGAAGACAAAAAGCTTTACATTAAATACGCATTCATATATGCTTAGTCTCAAGTCACCGATCATGTGTTGGTGATTTAACAACAACTAAACAAAAGGACATAAAATGAGTTTCTTACCAGATGACTATCAAGCCCCAAAAGCCAGTAACTATTACCTCAAGCTCGTAGAAGGGGAGAATAAGATCCGTGTGATGAGCAAGCCCATATTCGGTTGGATTGACTGGAAAGACAACAAGCCGATGCGCTTCCGGATGGATCAAAAGCCTTTGAAGGCTGTCGATCCTAAGAAGGCGATACGGCACTTCTGGGCGTTCGTTGTATTCAATTACAATAACGAGCAGATACAGATCTTCGAGGTGACGCAGGCGAGCATTCGCAAGAGCTTAGAGGCTCTTTGCCGTGATAAGGATTGGGGATCACCCTACGGGTATGATCTCAAGATCATGAAGACGGGTGAGGGCGTTAACACGGAGTATGCGATCAATCCTATTCCGCATAAGCCAACGGATTCGTATCTCGTCTCTTGTTTTAACGAGCGGCCATGTAACTTGAATGCGCTCTTTACTAATGAAGACCCGTTCTCTCCTGAGTGGACAGTTAATCATCTAACAAAGCTTGCGGATGTCGCAGATGAGTTAGAGCCTGTTAAGAAAGAAGTAGTAGAGGCTCCTAAGAAGGACAAGATACTCCCTTTTAAGGATGAGAAGATCACGCAAGAACAGGTTAAGAAGTTAACGGGGCTTTTCTCTGAGATGCCGGATACGTTCGTTGACCAGGTGCATGAGTTCATGAAAAAGCAGAACATTGCCTCTTATCAAGAGATGACGACTGCGACATACGAGAGGGTTATGAAGCAGGCGTTGGTAGAGAAAGCGAAACAAACAGTAGTAGAGGGAAAAATAGAATGAGTAAGAAACCATACGAACTGGTTGATTTAGAACAAGGATCTCCCGAGTGGCTGGCGTTTAGGCGCCAGCACATAGGGGCAAGTGATGCGCCGGCTATTATGGGGGACAGTCCTTGGAAGACGCCCTTTAATGTATGGCAGGAGAAGCTTGGAATAGCTCCAGAAACGCAACAGAGCTTCGCTATGCGAAGGGGTGTTGAGTTGGAACCTCGGGCACGCTCTATCTACGCCAAGGTCACTGGCGAGGACGTAAAGCCCGTTGTAGCGTTAAGCACGCAATATCCCTTTATGATGGCAAGCTTAGACGGCTATGGAAAGGACCACCTGGTCGAGATCAAGCATCCCGGTAAGGAGGATCACGCTTTAGCCAAGAGGGGGATAATCCCCAAGAAGTATCGCTACCAGCTCATCCAGGCTCTTCTTGTCTTGGGACGTGAGGAGATTGATTACATGAGCTGTGGGCAAGATGAGGATGACTTCGTCATTCTGCCATTTAGCTTGCTTAGCTCTTCTGAAGAGGCTGGAGCGTTAGTGGTAAAAGAAGCACAGTTCTGGGAGAAGGTGCAAGCTTGCGAACCCCCTGAGCTTATAGAAAAGGACTTCGTCCTTATGGACTCTGTCGAATGGAGCCTAATGGCTGGTGAGTATGTGGATACTAAGGCACAGATGAAATATCTAGAGGAGAAAGAAAAACGTTGCCGCGAAAGGCTTATTGGTCTCGCCGACGGGAGGAACGCACAAGGAGGCGGCGTTCGTCTCACTCAACAGGCCAGACGTGGCAACGTAGAATATAATAGAATACCAGAACTTAAAGGTATAGACTTAGAAAAATACCGGAAGGGAACGACGTCGTACTGGAAGATATTGGAGACATGAAAGACAGCCTATGGATAATAGCCGTAACCCATAGGCATCTAAAGCGGAATTGGCCTAGGCAACGCACCTAGGCCTCCATCGAACAAGACGTTTATGACTTTAGGAAATCAGTGGAATTTACGCAAGCTCTCTTTCTCTTCTACCTTGATAGGAGGGCTGAGCAAACACGAGATTGCAGAATGCGTCTCGGTCTACAGGGATAGCCTGTACGCCCACTTGTGCAAGCTTTGGCTCCCATTCCTTTTTGAATCTTTCGAAACATCTTTCGTACTTATCCATCAGGATATATTCGAGACGCCGTTTCATATCGGCATCGAACTGATCCGGGTGAATATCATTCATGATCACTTTCTTTTGATTCTCTGAGAGCGTAAATAGCTCTTTGTCATCGACTGATATTTTCATAATTATACTCCTTTAACAGCTTAAAATTCCTGAACAATAAGTTCCAAGGTGTCCACCATTTAAACCAAAAATGTCGTCTATCTTCCCCCCTGTATCGGTCGATTGGAATTGGAAGACGGCAGTATCGGCAGCATCCATATCTGCGAACGCAGAGAAAAACGTGTTCGAAATCGTTTGTGTGCCTCCTAAAACAGGAGCACCAGCTTGTAGATAAGTCCTGTTTGAGGTGTTTATAATATAGTTGCTTGGATTCATAATAGTTCCTCCACCGACGAGGGCGGCAAACGATAAATAATACCTTCCTGTAAATGGGGCGGTGAACGTGCTACTTGCTAAGGTAAAGTTAGCTCCTTGGTCGTAAACTTCCGTGTCGAAGATAACGGTGTATAGAGTGCCATCACCAGAAACGTTAGTAACAGTGGTGGTCAGATAGGCCAGAAATGCAGGCTGTTGAGCGCTTCTTGCATAACCGTATCGCATTACTTGAGGGGTCACGGTGGAAACAGTGTTTTCGCCCGCGTTATCATTAGTCCACATGTCGAACTTCACAGTGCCTGTTCCAGTCATGGTGTTTGTATTAAATGATGAAATGGTACACACTGAAACTTGGAGAACTGCTGATGCGCCGAGTGTTATTGCTACTGCTGTTCCACCGCCAATACGACACATATAAATCTGATTTGATGCATTTGTACTATTTGCTGTTAAAGCAGTAGCGTTAGCACAAATGATAGAACAATATGCTAGGGCCATTAAGGAGGTTGAAGATGTTGTTATTGGTGTCGTCATCTCACAATGAGCGCCCGCTAATCCGCCCGTTCCAGATAGAGTATTATTTGTTACCGATGAGCCAGAGCCGAGAATTTCGGTATAAGACATCCTTAAGTTGCCAGCGCCTGAATGAGCAAATATCGCGATACCAGTAGTTCCTACATCTCCTTTACAATAATTTAGATTGATCTGCGAGGAAGCACTCGAGGATGTAAAAGATATCGCCGTATTGTTAGATATGTTTAAAAAACAACGATTTAAATGCACAATTGTTGCACTAGAACCTGAAACGACTAGCAAAAAATCGCTATTTGTCTGAAGACGAATATCGCCAATTGTACAACTCCCGGCGAACGTAGCCGTTGCTTTCCCGACAATAGTTACATTAGGGGTCGATTGATCACAGCTATACGCTGTTAGATTAACGCCAGCCTTCAGCGTTAGGTCCTCAGTATATGTACCAGGGCGAATAAAGATAGTGTCGCCTGAACTTGCTGATGTAAGGGCGGTTGCTATCGTGGTATGCGTGCCGTTGGCTGCTGAGGCATCTACGATGAACTTGGCTGGTCCGTAGTTGTTGGTGGATAAAGCATGGGTGAACGTCATTTATAGGCTCCTTATATTACGTAATTGTCCACGTTCCAGTAAATCCAGCTACAGCGCACCAGCATGTGTCGCTAGTTCTATAGACTAATTCTACCGAGTCACCCTGGAGGGTACTTACTGCCGTTCCTCCAGCTGATGTAACAAGGGACCCGAGGCGGATAAGTTGCGTTCCAGGGGCGTCTATAGTCAATAACTGTGATGCGTGATCGACGAAGAACTTTATGGTATCGCCCTGCGTTGGTGATGCAGGAAGTGTGCCTGTTGCAGTTCCCGTGATGAAGTAGCCATTCTGTGCTAAAGGGCTAAAAGCCCCAGAGACATCTGTCCATGGGAAGCCACCTGCTATAATGCTTACGAAGCCTGTAGAGGCTACAGAGAACTGAGCACTGTTATAGTGCGCAACCCCGTTCTGTGTGGTGTCAGCCGCGGCCGATGCTGCACTTCTTTGTATCTGTATGGCAAATGAGTTAAGGGCTAATGAATGGGTTTGAATGACATTAGCTAATGAAGCATTAACGACCTGACCCCCGGTGATTGTGATATTGCCAGCAGCCGTTGGTAGAACAGGATTAACGCCAGGGGCTGTACTATTGTCGACGGTTACTTGTTCGATGGGGCTTCCACCACCACCCGTTTCAATAGTGATATTAGGGGAAGAGTAGCCCACAGTTAGTGATGAGGAGGTAATCGAACCGACGTTGATGTGTGTACTGCCTGCGTTAAGAGCCGTAGAACCGATCCACAGTTTCCCATCCGTTACGAGTCCGTTAGCTTCCGCTGAAGAAGCATTTGGGGCATCTACTTGTGTGAAGTCCGCGTTCTTACCTACTAAGACACCATTCTTTGTTCCTGCCATTTTTAAACCCCGATAAATGTATAGAGCCCGACAGAACCCCAATTGATGGTCTGTGCCGCGTAGCCTGTTACTCGTAGGATCACGTTAGCTCCGGAAACAGTTACAAAGATATCCACAGCTGACATGGCGCCCTCTTCATTAACGATATCATCGAAGGCATCGCAAATATTCGAATTAGCACCATCGAAACGGATAGCACCGAATGTGCTATAGCCAGCCCCTAAGAGGCTTGTTGTGTTATAGGCAGCGGTCCGGTATTCCAGGGAATATGTGCCAACTACAGTAGGGGTAAATGTAATGAGATCTCCATTTACAGCTCCTATTGTCGTTACAGACCCCTGTAGCCTATTTGTTAGCACTATATCCATCTCATTGGATGTGCCCGTTCCTACGACACCGCCCTTCGTGATAACGCCATTGGCGTTGTTTTCTGTGGAGTCTTTTCCGTTTACTAGAAGGATATTTAAAAGAGGAATAGCCGTTCCGTTATCTGTAACGAAATCGGTAGGAACAGATGGAGGGGGAGGGCCTGATGATTGACTTTTATATATCTGACTCAAGGTAAACCCCTATGTATTCAGCGCATAAAGATATGAAATTGAAAAGTCTCCCGATGCACCATTCCCTGAAAATGTTGTTCCGACATCTATTGTGTAGTTAGGAGCAATACCGTGGTTCGCTCTCATGTCCAGAATTAAGGCTTCCCCAGCTGGAAAGGTACGCCACGTCGTTGTGCCGCCATCAATGGAAATGGCTACTGCGACAGTTCCTTGATTATCGAATATAATCATGACGGGGCTTTGTGTGAGGGTTCCAATTGCTATCCAGCTTCCCGTCATTGTTTCTACAAGTTCTGCTGCGAACCCTGCGCGTTGACTGTTATTAATAGCCACTAGATCCCCCTATTTATTATGCTGTAAGAACCCAGAAATTGATTGCTACGTTGCCGTTAAGGGCTGCTGCACCATTATTTGTACATGTGACGCTCAATGAGCCCGCAGCTCTTGTAACGCGTGTGATGGTCATCTGTGCATCGTTAGCACCCTCGTTACATACAGTCACCAGAACGCATGAAGAGGTTGTTACAATTGTGTTGGTGATGACAAACACCTGTACGCCAGCTGCGGCCGTTGTGAAGCCTGTAAAGGTAGCTCTTCCTACGTTTGCACTAACAGTTGCCGTTGCAGATGGACTTGCTTGCGTATCCGTTGCGGCTACGACGGTTGCAAACCCTGCTGAGCTGATATCTACAGAACCACCGCCTGTTGTAAGATCGATACCACCCGCAGCATTTGATGCTGTAAGAACGATCGCGTTAGCGGCAGCCTCTGTTGCTGTTACATTTACAGATCCGCCTGTATTGATGATGTCTATATCAAGCCCTGCACCAGCGCCAGGAGCTAGAATATCGATACCGCCAGCTGAGCTAGATAGTACGATTGAATCTGCGATTGCTTCTGTAGCAACAACAACAACCGATCCGCCGGTATTTGTGATATTGATATCTTCTGTGGCAGCTCCCACGGCATCGATGTCGATACCCCCTGCTGAGGCAACAATTCGAATAGCATCGACTGCGTTTTGTGATGAGGCAATATTAACTTGTAAGGCGCCATCGATATCCACACCGCCTGCGGCAGCTGTAAGATTGATAGCGTCGGCTGTTGCTAGGCCACCAGCGATCGTTACGCCCCCGGCTGTTGAGCTGATGCCAATAGATGCAGCACCAGTCCCTTGAGAGGCTGTTAGCGTTAATGTCTCTGAAGTACCGCCGTTAGTTGTAAGGGCGATAGCTCCTGCAGCATCTTCAGTGGAGTTGATTTTTACAGAGCCCCCTGTCGCAGCTAATGTAAGGTCTGCACCGGCACCGGTAACAGTAACGTTTGAGGCCGTCGCTCCGTCGATAGAGAAGGCGGCTGTGCTATCTATAGTGATACCACCTGTTCCAGAATCAATATCGATACCACCGGCTGCATCATCGGCTTGGATTCGCACTGCGTTTACAGCAGCTTCTCCACCCGTTAGAATAAGTTGCCCTGCAGCACTATCAAGAGTTAGATCGATACCAGCTCCTGAGACAGCGAAATTAGACGCTGCTGCGGCGTCTAGTGATAGTGCGCCTGTTGTGTCTACGATGAAACCAGCTGTTCCAGCGTCGATGTCGATACCGCCGCCGGCATTTGAGGCGACTATGTTAATAGCATCTGCCGAGGCAAGTCCTGATGTGATTGTGACACCACCCACATCGGAAAGGATGTCAATAGAAGCAACCCCTGTACCTTGGTCGGCACGAAGGCGTATAGTTTCTGAAGTACCGCCGTTAGCGTGTAGATACACGGCTAGGGCTGCATCTTCTGTCGATTCGATGTTTACGCTAGACCCTGTAGCGATAATATCAATATCTTCTCCGGCTGATGCGCCAGCCGCAAGGATGTCGATACCACCAGCGCTCGATGTAATCACGATAGAGTCTGCAGCGTCTTGTGAAGAAGCTATATTTACTTGACCAACCGCGTCGGCATCTATACCACCGGCTGATGCCTGTAGGGATATTGCGTTCGCTGCGGCCTCTCCGGCTGTTAATATGATACTACCGGATGTGTTTGTTATGTCGATGTCTTCGGCTGGTGCGCCAGCTGCCGTAATGTCGATACCGCCTGAAGAAGCGCTCAGCACGATAGCCGTAGCAACGTTCTCAGTTGCTGTGATATTTACACTAGACCCTGTAGCTATGATGTCGATGTCTTCACCGGCACTAGCTCCGGAGGCTAGAATGTCGATACCGCCTGCAGTAGCCTCTACAAGAATAGCCTGTGCGTTATCTCTTGTTGATGTGATGCTCGCAAGTAACGCAACATCTATATCGATACCACCAGAAGCAGCATTTAGATCGATAGCATCAGCTGCGGCTTCGCCGGCATTAACTACAAGGCTTCCGGCTGTTGAGGCAAGCGTTAGGTCTATAGCTCCTGTTAAGGTGATGTTAGATGCGCTTGTTGCTCCTAAGCTCACTGTTCCACCAGAGGATGTTAGTGATGTGAACGTAGCCGCTGCAGCTGTCGTTCCCCCAATAGCCGGAGGAGCTGCGAAAACAGGTGTTAGGTTAGAAGGCGTAACGAAGAGGGCAAGTAAAGCGGTAGATGCTGTACCAGCAACCGCTTCCACATCCGTGGCTAGTTGTCCTATACCTGCTGTTACCTCAGTAGCTACCGGAGCCCCGGCCACCACCTGCGCATTTACGTAGTCGAACACCTCTTTAACAGGAGGTACTAGCGTTGTCGAGGCTCCGGCGCTCATTTCTGCTGCCGTAGCCAACTCCACAATTCCTGGACTTGAAGTGGTCGCATAAGCGTTACCACCAGCTTCCCATGTAGAACCATTGAATATATACTGCGTCGCAGGGGATGTTGACGTATCAAAATACTGCTGACCTAACTGACCTTTGAATGATGAAGGAGGTGAACCAACACCCGTCACTGCCCCTTGAGGGACACTTATTAAACCACCGATACCATATGCTTGAGGCATGTTAACACTCCTGTTTTGAACCTTGTCCAATCTATACAATAAACATTTTACTTGATCAATACAATAAAGTGGGGTATCATTAGCGTTGACATTATCTACATTGTGTTTTATCGTAAGTCCTTAACAGTGAGATGTATAATGAAAAATAAAAATATGCGGTTTTATACCGTGTCTGAATTCGCGAAAGTGCTACGGGTTCACGTTAACACCGTTTATAAAGCTATCAATAAAGGCCGCATTCAAGCATTCCGTAGTGGTGTGGGGATATATTCAAGTTATCGTATTCCAGAGACAGAGGCCACTCGCATGATGGAATATGATACTAAAGTTCTGTTAGATAGGATCGTCGATGAGAAGATAAGAAAGAAAGAAGGCGCCCAAAAGAGCGCCCTCACTATAGGAGAAACAAACGAACAATCTTCATGTACCTCAAAAAAAGAAAACAGACAAGAGAAAGTAAGAGCACGTAGAATTTAATCATAAAAAGGAGAGAATGTATGCAATGTCAAACTACTTATAGCCACCAAAAATCTCTACTAGACTTTGTCACTTGTCCCATCACCTTAGAGACCACAAAATTCCCAGTGGTGACGGATTGCTGTCACCGCGTCTTTGAAAAAGACATCATCGTGGCGCATATAGCAGCAGGAAACATCTGTCCATGGTGTCGCCACGATTTAGAAGAGGCGAACCTCAAAGAGAAAGCAGAGATCACGGCTCTTGCAGAGGTGTGTAGGCAGCCAACCAGGGCCTCAGGGATCTTTCTAGCGATGTTTAGGGGTGTTGTAGGTTATAACTCAGTTGAAGAGTATTCAGATGAGATACTGGGGATTAAGAAGAAGGACTTACGCACCTTCCTAGAGCTTTATGTAACCTCAGAGAATCACAAAGTTGCCCGCGCACGCATGGTAGATATCCTAGAAGACAACGGCTTTGACGAGGCAGAAACAAAGATATCGAGCATTTTCGAAAGACTAAGGAGCGATATCCTGGACGCGCAGGTAACACGCCTAACATCCGAAAACGCTGTCCTGAGAGCCGAAAACACCCAACTGAAGGCTCAGGTGCAGATGTTAGTGATAAGCCAAGCGCTATTGATGGAACGCGAGATATTGCTAGCCAGAATCAGTGCAGCAACCGGATTTGTACCAACCGTCGTCGTCGTTGGTGGATTACTAATCGTTATTCCCCTCATGATAGCAGCTCCTTATGTGATTCCTGTTATAGTGCCGTTAGCAATTGCTGCGACTAGCACAGGAGCTGGAATAGCAATAATGACGAGTATCGGGGTTTACCTCGAAGACAAGAAGAAAATAGAACAGAAATACTTAACCAACGGGTGAGAATTATGCCTGCAAGCATTAAAATAGGGGGCTTTTTACCCCTTCAACAAACAAACCTTTATTTTAATACGGAAACTCCTACTCTTTCCAAAAAGGAAAAGCATGAGATTCTGTTAGAGGGAAGGGAATTGCGTAAGAGGACAGATAAGTTATTCGATAAAGTCGAATTCTTATTAAAAGAACAAAATACACGAAAAGAGGAATTGACAGAAATTAGGAAAAGTGTTATATTAATAAGCAAAAGGATGGATTCTAGTCCTAGTAATGAGAAAGACTGGCTAGAAAGCTTAAAGAAACTCATCGATGAGATATGCGCCTTCGTAGAGGAAGTCATGTCGAAGATGGGAAAGGGAAACTAATATGGATTGGGTACAATTTGCCTTATTACTAATAAGTATAGGGGGTATGTTTGCGTGGCTGCGTTCGGACATAGCTTTAAATAGATCTGAAAGTGCTGCTGATCGAAGGGACCTTCTTCAAATAATCCGCGAGATTCAACAGGAATCCAAGGACTTTCACGGAAGACTGGAAAGACAAGATGCGGAGTTTAAGGCTCATATAATGCATTGTCATGGGAAGGATCTAAAGGCCTAATGCTGGGAGAGCCAAAATGACCTTCGTGAATGCAAAGGATACGTGGCAGCGTTTCATGGATAGCGCAGAGCTAGATACGCAAGACTTCGGTTACCAATACGTCGAAGATAGAGATTCGATAACTACGAAGAAGGAAAGGCTGTTACTAAACTTTAAGTATTTCAGTGCCTATAAAGAGAATGTAACAAGTCAAGAACGGTGCCTTAGGTATAGAAAGATTGCCAAGATGACCGATGTGATGGGCGAGATGATGGACGAATCATACAAGAAAGGAATGCTTAAGACGCACTCGAAAGAAGTGGAATTAGAGGGAGAATAAGATGGATTGGATACAATTTATAGTTTTTAGCATGGGTGTTTTCGGCTGCTTCTTCTGGAATCGGTCGGAATCAAGAAATGACATACGTCATATGGACGCTAAATTAGAATCCACTAGGGAACTCGTGAGAGCCATTCATGAGGAAACAAGGGATTTTCACAGTAGGTTATGTGCTATAGAAGAGAGGAGAGGAAATGAAAGATGAAATGATTTTATGGTTCATGGGACTCCAAACGTCAATAATAGGAATAATCACCTATTTATATAGGAACTTGAAAGAGCAGATAAAGGAAATCAAGCTCGAAGTAAGAGAGATTAACCAGGATCTGAAAACGGTGAATGACAGAATGAACAACATAGACAAAAGACTATATGGAGTAGAAACCATTCTTCATATGCAAGAATGTTGTGCGCTAAAAGAAGATAAGACAATGAAGAAGGCGGAATAGAAATGATAATAATAGCCTTGATAAGTGGGGAAAAACAAGAAGGGAGTGGGGAAAATAATGTTTTATATTATTGCGTTCATAGTAATCGTTTTAATACTAGGTTTAGTGTTTCACGAACACCTGATGGCAGAAGACCATCATTAGTCTGATAGACCCTTATCTAGTGCTTTTAGGTTTTTAGCTGTCGCAGCGGCGTTCCCAGCAGACGCCTCTTTAAGGACATTTGTATAATATTTGCGAAGCACGGGACTTCTTATTACCCGATCCAAAACCTTCACAGCCTGATAGCCTCCTATCAATAGAGCACCGCCAGCCGCAGCTACAGGATTTGCTAATGCGGATAATACTGTTCCACCACTAGCTCCATATGAGAACAATGCCTTGGCGGCTGCGCTTTTAGGGACATACCCCACCTTCTTTTCTAGAAAAGAAGCAACGCGATTGCTTTTGCTATACGCACTCCACGCTTCGTTTGCATCTTGACTGAGCTTTAGATACTCTGGATTTTGTTTCTTCCCATATTCTTCCAATGAATCGATAACTGCCGACTTTACTTCCTGTAGATTCCTTATAGCGCGTGGCTTTAGAGTTTGGGGAACATCAGAGAATAGATTAAAGCCGCCCAACTCCTCGACAGCTTCGTTGATAGTACGTCTGTAGGCAGCCAGTCTTCTGGCATCTATTTTCCCGTTCTTGATCTCATTTCTAATCTCGGTAATCTTTTTCAATGCACGCGTAGTGGTCGGACTTGACCCCCCAGCAGAGAAAGTGTGTTCAAGCTTAGAGATAGCGGATTCAAGCGAAGAAGCGTTAATGGAAAGACCTTTTGGAAGGGCTTCCTCGGCTTTTTGGAATAGAGAGCCAGCATAACCCTTCACTCCACCTTTTTTACGACTAAGGAGATCTAAAGCCACCATAGTGCCCATCTTTCCATAGGCTTGAGACTTCTCGTCCGCTGTTCCGTACCTCAAACCCTCTTTAACGAGATTTCCTACGACGGGGATGCCAATATTCTTCATAATGCCGAACTTGTTTCCGCCAGGAAGGGCCATAGAAGCAATGTCCGAAGAAAGTTCATCTGCCTTTTCTTCAAACTCTGTGCGTGGCTCTAAATATCCACCTGTTGCTTTTTTGCCTACTTCCCGTATTTGCTGAGAGGTGGGCAATACTTCGGAAAAACCCGTTAAAGGAGCATCCCCGAGAACGCCACGGAAAAAAGAAGCTATATCCCCAGGCGCCCCTAAGACGGTTTCTCCTATTCGAGAGAGAGTTCGAGCTTGAGATCTTTCTATGTCTTTTTCCACGCCCTCATCTGAGAGGAATTGATTGTCATCAATCGGCTTCTTAATGCGCAGAGAAGACGGGAAACCGCTGGACGTCTCTTGTGGATTCTGTGCAGAACTAGGTTGCTTTAAGCGAAGAGATGATGGCATTGTCATGCGATTCTAAAACCCTGTGGTAGTTGTTCTGCTTCTCTTTCATCTATCTCATATGTCTGTCCATCGGGGCCAACAACATCTATCATTCTACCCGACAATTCAGACTGGTCGTCCATTAGATTCTTATCATCGATCTCTGCATATTCGTTAGTTAACCTATCTATATCCTGCTGGATAAGAGATTGAGCTATCTCATCAGCCTTTTCCATTGGGACCCCGCTCAAACCATATTTCTTATACACTTTATCTAAAGCATTGTTGTATAATGAATCCAGCTCATTATTGATTCTAATCATGTTGATTATACGTCGCCTGCCCTCTTCGGTATTCAGTAGGCCAGGGAATTGCTTCATATAAGAAACTAAGTCAAAGTTGGTTACACGAGAACCGAATGCGTCCTTTGCTCTGTTTTGAAATTGTGCTCGAATTTTCTCAAATTCCTGCACTTCTGCGGGAACTTTCCCAACTAATTGAGCCAATCCATAAGGCTCCCCAGTTTCTGGATTAATAATCAAACGACCTAGTCCCTTAGGTAATTTTGAGTTTATAGCCTCCAATCGTTTGATGGCGAGTGCATCTTTTTTGTCATTATTAAGTCGTATCTTATTTTCTAGAAAGACGGGAGAGTTTTCCTTTCTCCAATCCTTTCTTTCATCCCGCCAATCCTTAGGAGAAGATCCTTTAGGAGCCTCAATGAAATCTGGCCACTGAAAGTCTTCGGGAATCTTTCCATTTTTCATCTGAGGAATTTTGGATTGTTCAATGACGCTCTTATCTACACCAATTTCCTGGTGAAGATCTGGATTATCTAAGATCTTATTTACATCTAGTTTTTTTAATTTTGCGTCCAATCCTTGTTTTAAAAGCTCGGTTTTCCCTCCCACAGGAGCAACCTTCCAAATGGTAGCGAACTTATTGCCGAAGACTTCTTCAATCTTATTAAAAGACTCCTCATCAACCAAGTCTTCTTTCTGAGTCTTTTGCCTAGAGCCGGCCTGTTTCAGGCGCTCTACATCCATTCCCTTCTGTAGTTCTGCCGCTTGTCTTTCTCTAGCCATCTGCATTTGAAATGCTTGCTGTTCATTAAGTTGCTTCTGTTGTTGAAGACCACTGAAATATTCATGGACAGCAGGCTTTAATTCTTCCGCCGCGCCCCCTAGAAGGGAGTCCATGAACGATCTGCCACCACGAGCGGCTGGTATAATTTGCATCATAGAACTATCCTCCGTAAACTTGCCCTGCGAATCCTTGAGCAGATCCTCGTGGGGCTTGTTGTTGTCCCCTAAATAGATCCATAAACCCTTTTGGGTTTCCAGCGATGCCACCAATAGCCGCTGGGATTGCTCCACCTAATGCTTGACCAAACATCGATAGACCGCTTTGCGGCTTCTCCTGTAGCGCGTAAGGCTTCTGTCCTAGGAGATCACCACTTAGAC
>JABXJR010000073.1_pt1 | contig 18896 bp, 17 predicted proteins | sample 7431291 | NCBI WGS metagenome assembly JABXJR01 (sample SAMN14395756, study PRJNA613071) | wetland metagenome | isolation source: water samle H3 from high-altitude wetland | place: Chile: Salar de Huasco, high-altitude wetland | collected 2015-11-10 | reverse complement strand
ATGCGCGCAGGCCGGCGCGTAACAATGGATATATATTGGCTACAAGAATTCGACAACGCATAGGCTTCAGCCCAAATCGCAGAGAACGGGAGGCAGCGTTTATCTCGCTGCAGTGATTGACGGTGTAGTGTCCGTGCCCGCTTGGGGGAACGCGCAAGTCGTGAAGTGTGAAGATTTTTCAGCCGTGGCGCGTGTTATCCGCAAACTCCTGGATTAAGCGGGGGAACTTGTTAAGCGGCTCAACTGTTTGGGCCGAACCAAGCTTGATGGCTTCCTTGGGCATGCCAAAGACCACGCAACTGGCCTCATCCTGGGCGATGGTCTGGGCGCCATTTTCCCGCATGGCCAGTAGGCCGCGCGCACCGTCGTCGCCCATGCCGGTCATGATGATACCCAATGTGCTGGGCGCTGCGTGCTTGGCGATAGAACGAAACAGCACATCGACGGACGGTTTATGCCGATTCACCGGCGGGCCATCCAGCACTTCGACTTGGTAATGCGCGCCACTGCGCTTGAGTTGCATGTGAAGCCCGCCCGGGGCCAACAATGCCAGGCCGCTGTGCACGCGGTCCAGATGCCTGGCCTCGCGCACTTCTATCTGGCACAGCGTGTTCAGCCGACGGGCAAAATCGGCGGTGAATTTCTCTGGCATGTGCTGAACGATGACAATGCCCGGGCAATCGCGAGGGAGTTGGCGCAACAGGAATTCCAGTGCTTGCGTGCCCCCGGTAGAACAGCCCAGTGCGACGACTTTTTCAGTGGTGCGCAACAGGTTGACCTTTGTCGTCCGCGTTTCTTCGGCGCTGGCTGGCGCCACGGCCGGCAGCATGCGCGGGCGGGTTCTGGCGCCTTCCTCGATCTTGCGGATCAACTCGCCCGACAAGGCTTCCAGGCTTTGCTTGAGCCCCAGCCGCGCCTTGGTGAATACACCCACGGCGCCAGCCGACAACGCCTCGACGGCGACGCTGCTGCCTTGCTCGGTCAATGTGGAGCAAATGATGGTCGGCGTCGGGCGCTCACGCATGATCTGGCGCAAAAACGTCAGGCCGTCCATGCGCGGCATCTCGATGTCGAGCACCAGCACGTCCGGCCAGTCACGGCGCATTTTCTCGATGGCGTAGAGCGGGTCGGCCGCCTGGCCGATGACAGTGATTCCGGGGTGGCTGGCCAGGCAACTGGTGAGCACCTGGCGTACCAGTGCTGAGTCGTCGACGATAAATACCTTGATCATCAACGCAGCCTCCGTACCGGCAATGCCGGCACGCTGTTGCGCTGGCACTCAATCGCACCGCTGCGGCCGTTGACCTGCAGGCGTCGATAGTGATCGCCGCTCAAGTCCCAAGCATCGACCGCCCAATTGCGCAGGCTGAACTGTTCACGGGCGAAGGCGCTGTTGCCGTCGCCCACCCTACGCCGCGGGTTGCCTTCGAAGCGCACCAGGCTGCCGCCGCCGAAGATGCCCTTGCGGTACTCCTCGGGCCGGGTGCCGTGGCGGGCCATGTCGGCGTGGATGCGCTTGAACACCGCCTCGCCGTAACGGGTATCCAGGCGTGTGCTCGCGCCTGGATCGCTGGGCAGCAAAAAGTGCGAGACCGCCAGCAACTGCCGACGCGGGTGCCACAACACCACCGCTACACAACTGCCGAGCAATGTCGTGACCACGCCGTCGTGGGTGCCAAAAAAGTAGTCGCCGGGGCGCAGGAATATCGATGGACTCATAAAAGCTCGTAGACCGAAGGGCAGACCAGGCGCATTGGCAGATCAAAACCGTGAATGCTTTCTGCATGCCCGATAAACAGCAAGCCGCCGACGGCCAACTGGGTAATCAGTCGGCGCACAATTCGCTGCTTCTCTTCGTTGTTGAAATAGATCAGTACGTTGCGCAAGAAAATCACATTGAAGGGCCCGAGTGGTTCAGGCAGTGGTTGGGTGATGTTGATCTCGCGCAGACTGACACGCTCGCGCAAAGCCGCTTGTACGCGAAAGCGTCCGGTCATGTCGCCGACGCCGCTCAGGCAATGGCGCTTGAGCCAACCCTCGGGAAAGTACTTGGCCTGGGCCATGTCATAGATGCCATCGCGGGCGCGGGCGAGCATGCTTTGGCTCAGGTCGCTGGCCACGATGGACCAGTCTTGAGTGCGTGCGCTTTCGCTGGCAACCATCGCCAGGCTGTAGGGCTCTTCACCGGAAGAACAGGCGGCGCTCCAGATCTTGATCGGCCCGCGTTGCCCGGCCAGCCACTCACCGAAGAAATCGAAGTGCGGGTGCTCGCGAAAAAAGTACGTCTCGTTGGTAGTCAGCAAGTCCACCACCAACCGCCGTTCGTTGATGAACAGAGGGTTGTCGAGCATCTGCAGGTACTCGGCGTAGCTGTCCAGGCGATAGTGGCGCAGGCGCTTCATCAAGCGTCCGGCCACCAGCGGGCGTTTGTTCGGCGCCAGCTGGATGCCCGACGCCTCGGCCATGAGTTTTTGCAGTTGGCGAAACTCGTATTCAGCGAGTTTTGGCAGTTTCAAAAGCGTCGACATTCAGAGGCCGTTCGTGACGGCAAGGCTCAGTTGCTCGATGTCATCGAGCGACAACACCTGGCCGATATCCAGAATGATCGTGAACGCCTGGTCGCTGCGCGCCATGCCGGCGATGAAGTCAGTGCGGATCCCAGCCCCGAAAGGCGGGGGCGCAACCACCTGCTGTGGGTCGATGTCGAGCACCGCATCCACTGCGTCCACCACCAGGCCAATGTGCTGGGTGGTGTCGCTCAAGGCCAACTCGATAATCACAATGCAGGTGCGGTTGCCCGCACGGGTCAGCTCGAAACCAAAGCGCGCGGCCAGATCGAGTACCGGCACGACATTGCCGCGCAGGTTGATAACGCCGTGGATAAACGCCGGCATCATCGGCACGGCGGTCACTTGTGCGTACTCGATGATTTCGCGCACCAGTTCGATCGGCAGCGCGTAATCCGCGTCCCGCACGCGGAATGACAAGTGCTGGATGCTCAGTGGTTCGGCCAGTGCCTCGGCCGTTTGAAAGCGGTGATTGGCAAGAGAAGTCATGGGCACAGTGCTCAATTGAAACTGACGAACTGGCCTTCATCGACCGTCGTCTTGCCCTTGTTCCAGCTGTGCGAGGTGCTGGCGTAAGTGTCCTGGCTGCGCGGCTGGCCGCGCTTGGCCGAGGGAGATTCCTGCTCGAAGCGAAAGAAGCCGATCAGTTCCTGCAATTGCCCAGCCTGGGCATTCATTTCTTCGGCAGTGGCCGCCAGCTCTTCCGATGCGGCAGCGTTTTGCTGGGTGATCTGGTTCATCTGGCCCATGGCGATATTGATCTGCCCGGCCGCGCCGCTTTGCTCTTGGGAGGCGGCGGTGATTTCCTGCACCAGGTCCGAGGTTTTCTGAATGTTCGGCACGATCTCGTTCAGCAGGCGACCGGCCTGCTCGGCCAAGTGCACGCTGCTGGAGGCCACTTGGCCGATCTCTTGCGCCGCTACTTGGCTGCGTTCGGCGAGCTTGCGCACTTCAGCAGCTACCACTGCAAAGCCTTTGCCGTGTTCGCCGGCACGGGCCGCTTCGATGGCGGCGTTGAGCGCAAGCAAATTGGTCTGGTAAGCGATGTCGTCGATGATGCTGATCTTGTCGGCGATTTGCTTCATGGCCAGCACCGTATCGCTGACCGCGCCGCCGCCTTGTACGGCGTCGTTGGCCGCTTTACCGGCGATGCCGTCGGTGATTTTTGCGCTTTCGGTGTTCTGGGCGATGGACGCCGACATCTCCTCGACCGAGGCACTGGTTTGCTCGACGCTGGCGGCTTGTTCGTTCGCCGCCTGGCTCAACGACTGCGAGGTGGAGCTGACTTGTTCGGAGGCGGAGGAGAGCGAATCTGCCGAGCTGCGCACATCACCGAGGATGCTGCGCAGGCGTTCGGTCATGTTCTGCATGGCGGCAAGCAACTGACCGGTTTCATCGCGGCTGTTGGCCTGCAAGTCCTGGCTCAGGTCACCGGCGGCCATGCGGTTGGCGGCGGCCACGGCACCATTGAGCGGCTTGGTGATGCTGCGGGTCACCAACACACCAATCACCACGCCCAGCAGGGTGGCGGCGATGACCAGCGCGATCATTTGCAGGCGCGAGCGGTCAGCGATTTCGGAAATCTGCTGATTGGCTTCGCGGGCGCGCTCCTGTTTGTTGGTACTGACTTCACCGATCAAGCGATCAATCTGCTCGCCGCTGACCACGGCCTTGGGCAGCAGCTCGGTGACGTCGCTGGTTTCCTGCAATTGGCTGGATTGCTGATGCAGGGTCAACACCTGCAGCACCAGGTTTTCGTAGTTCTTGAGCGGCGTTTCCAGTTGGTCGATCTGGGCCATGCCTTCCTTGGTGATAAAGCTGGCGCGTGCCTTGAGGATCAGTGCACGGGTTTTCTCAAGCGCTGCCTTGGCTTGAGTGGCTGCCTGTTCGCGCGCGGCATGGTTGGTCGACAGCAGGCTCTGGCGCATCGAGCGGCCGGCAACGATCAGCTGGATATTGGCTTCCTGCATGGTGCTCAAGCCGGTCACATCCAGCTCGTACATGCGGTCGGACAGGCTGTTGACCTGTTCCAGGTTGCGGATGCCGATAAAGCCGATGATCGCGGTCAACGCGACCACCACCAGGAAACCTGCGGTCAATCGGATGCCTATTTTCATATTGCGAACAAATTGCATGCGGTTTCTCCTGAAAAGGCTAGGCAAGGGGTTCTAAAAGGTTTGCATCGAGGTTGGCCGGGGCCTGTAACTGCCGGAACAGGCTGGGCACATCCAGAATCAGCGCCACTTGCCCGGAGCCCAGGATGGTTGAGCCACTGATGCCGCGCAGGTGCTGGAACATCTGGCCGAGCGGTTTGATCACGGTTTGCAGCTCGCCCAGCAGGTGGTCGACGATCAGGCCGGCGTGGTGCCGGCCTTGGCTGACCACCACGATGTTGCGGCGCCGGGCGGTACTGGCGGGAAGCCCGAAGTGTTTGTCCAGCGCGATACACGGCAACGGCCTGCCGCGCAGGTTGAGGTAGCCATAATCGCTGTTGAGCAATGCATCGCTGGCCTCCATGCATTCGGTGACCATGTCCAGCGGAATGACAAAACTGTCTTGGCCAACCCCCACATGAAAGCCGTCGATGATTGCCAGGGTCAGCGGCAGGCGAATCCGAAAGGTGCAGCCCACACCTTGCTGCGAGTCGATCTCGATGGTGCCGCGCAGTTGCTCGATGGCGCTGCGCACCACGTCCATGCCCACACCGCGCCCGGAGAGGTCGGACACCTGTTCGGCGGTGGAAAAACCGGCTTCGAAAATCAGCAGATGAATCGCCGGGTCACTGAGCGCCGCGTCGGCCTCGATCATGCCTTTGCCGACGGCTTTTTCACGGATGCGTGCGGTGTTGAGCCCGCGACCGTCGTCGCTGATCTCCAGTACGATCATGCCCGAGTCGTGGTAGGCATTGAGCTGCAGGTTGCCCTCGGCGGGTTTGCCGAGCGCGAGGCGTTCTGCGGCCGACTCGATGCCGTGGTCGATGGCGTTGCGCACCAGGTGGGTGAGCGGGTCAGCAATCTTGTCGATCACCGATTTGTCCAACTCGGTGTCGCCCCCGTGGATGCTCAACAGGATCTGCTTGTCCAGTTGCTTGCTCACGTCGCGGACCACACGGTGGAAGCGGTTGAAGGTTTCGCCGACCTCGACCATGCGCAATTTCAAGGCGCTCTCGCGAATTTGCTCAACATGCTGATGCACCGCCAGGGCGCTTTCGATGCAGGCGTTGTCGCCCGTGCGTTTGGCCTGCATCTGCGCGCCAGCGGTGCTGATGACCAGTTCGCCAACCAGGTTGATCAATTCGTCGAGCTTGTGCGCGGCAACCTTGACCATGGTGGTGTCTTGCGTGCGGCGCTCGCGGACCACGGGCGCTTTTTCCACTGGCGCGACGAGGACTGGCGCAGCTTCGGCAAAGGGCTCAAGGGTGAGGGTGCAGAAGTCGGCGATGAACTCGAATACGTCGGCGATCTCCTGGCGGCTCGCGGCGCTGCGCAAGGTCAACGTAAATCCCAGGTAACAGGCTTCGGGGTCGAAGGTGTCCAGCCCCGGCAACCGCTCGGTGTGGGTTTGCAGGGTGACGATTTCGCCTAGGCGACTGAGGTAGCGCAGGAACGCCACCGGGTCGAATCCGTTGCGCAGCAAGTCTTCGCTGAAGTCGATCGAGAGGTTCCACAGTTGCTCATCAGCAGTGATGACGGGTGTGGCAGGCGCGGCTTCGATGGGGGAGGTGTCCTCGCTCAAGCCTCGCGCCTGGGCCAGGGCTTCGAGCAGTCGCGCTTGCTCGGCCAGGTCGACGTGCAACTCACCGGTATCAGGCTCGACCGCTTCGAGCATTGTGCGAAGCTCGTCCATACACCGCAGCATCAACGAGGTGAGGTCTTCGTTGAGCGTGCGCTGGCCGTCGCGCACTTGCATCAACAGGCTTTCGAGGTGATGCGTGAGATTGACCAGGGGCGTCAGCGAAAAAATCCCCGCTGAGCCCTTTAGCGTGTGCACCGCGCGGAACAGGCTGTTGACGGCCTCGCTGTCGTCGGGCGTGGTTTCCAGTTGCAGCAGGCTGTCTTCGGCGTCCTTGAGCAAGTCGCGGCCTTCGCTCAGGAAGCCCTGGAGCAGTTGGTTCCACTGTTCGCCTGTGAGCATTGTTCAATCCTCAATCCGTGCGTTGGGCAGCAGTGATTCCAGGCGCAGCAGGGCGATGGTTTCGCGCACTGCGGGCGTCGCATCGACCACCGTGACCGGGCTACCGCCTTGGGACAACGTGCGTTGTATCACCAGCAAAAGTTGCAGGCCGGCGCTGTCGAAGTCGCCGATGCTGGCAAGATCGAGCTGCCAGGCGCTGGCATTGAGCGGCAGCAGTGCGGCAAAGGCATCGCGTGCTTCGCTGGCTTGGTAAATGCTCAGGTCACCGTCGATGCGGATACGCGTCGGGCCGCCGAAGGCTGAAGGGATCAAGGTGAACACAGGTTTACCCCATCAACTTTTCAACGGCCGCCAATAGGTTCTGCGGCAGGAACGGCTTGACGATCCAGGCCCTGGCACCGGCCGCTTGGCCTTCGGCTTTCTTCGACTGCTCGCTTTCGGTGGTGAGCATGATGATGGGCGTAAAGCGGTACTCGTTACGCGCCTTGACCGCTTTTACCAAGCCGATGCCGTCAAGGTTCGGCATGTTCACGTCACTGATGATCAGGTTGATCTTTTGCCCGGTCAGCTTGGTCAGGGCATCGCGCCCGTCACAGGCCTCAATCACCTGGTGACCGGCGCCGGTGAGCGTCATTTTCACCAGTTGGCGCATGGACTGTGAGTCATCGACGATCAGAATGGTCTTGGCCATGTTCGGCTCCCTCGAAAGTGAAAATACCTGGAAATTCGTGGCCTCAGAAGAACGTCACTTCGGCGCTGGATTGGGTCTTGGGCTGGCCATGGCGTTCTTCATCCGTGGTAAAGCGCTGACGCAGACGGGCCAGCCAGGCCTGGGCGTCGTGCAGGCTCGGGTCGTTTGCAACGATGGCGTCCAGCAGGTTCTGCAGGTCGGTCTGTACGTGTTCGAGCATCTGGTCGGTGCGGTCCTGGAACTGCAGGCTGACCATGATTGCCTGGATGTCGTGCTGGGTTTCGCGGGCATCGTGCTGCAGGGCGTGGGACGCGTCGGACAACTGGTTCAGGTTGTCGCCCAGACGGCCCATCACATTGGTTACCGACTGGTTGAGGAAGTCCAGGTTGCTCTGTTCACTGGTGCCCAACTCGGCGGCCGCCGCGATGGTGGACGCGATGGCGTGGGTGATCTCATTGACCTTGTCGTCCATGGCCAAGCCCGTCTCAGCCGAGAGGGTGGAGAGCTTGCGCACTTCATCGGCCACTACCGAAAAGCCCCGTCCATATTCACCGGCCCGCGCGGCTTCGATCGCAGCATTCAGCGCCAGCAGGTTGGTTTGCTTGGCAATCTCCTGAACCCGCTTGGCCATGTGCTGCAACTGGCTGGCGTAGTCGTCCAGGTGGCTGATGGTGTCGAGTAGTTCATGCTGGCGCTGGCTGCTGGCGCGAAAGGATTCAGTGACTTCGTGCAGACGCTCGTTGGCATCGCGCAGGCTTTCGCCGACACCGCCATTGCCGAGCACATCGTTGGAGTTGGCCAGGCTTTGCTCAAGGCGTTGTGCGATGTTGTGAAAGCGTTGGAACAATTCGCCGATATTGCTTTGCAGCAACTCGCGACTCTGCCCCAGGCTGTCACGCCAGCTGGGGGCGACGGCATCGATCAATTGCCAGTCGCGTGTGTTGGCGTGAGGCGTTTCGATAGCTATCTGGATGTCGCCACTGCTTGGGACTTTGGCAGGTTTTGATGGGCGTAGGGCGAGCAGAGCGAGACAACTGAGTAAAAGTCCCGCAGGGGTTAACAGGTAATCGGGCACAACCAATCCGATGGCCGCCAATGCCAGGCCTAGCCAGGCCCCAAGATAAATCCGCATCTCCAGCTTCCGTTGCAGGGTGGTAGGTCGGCGGATGATAGCGATGGCGTAATGATGTCAGTATAAGGGCAACCCTTAATCCGTATTTTTGGTCATAAAGGAACCGTGCGGTTTCGGTTCGGCAAGAGTTGACCGATCGGTTAGCCGAGGATGATTGCACCCTGCGACCTGAGTGGCGGATCGCGTGCTGCCTGGCTGCTGCAGGAAGGGGTAGGGGAGTAAGGTTTCGGCTTAAGGGTGCTGGTGCGCTGACCGCATGCCCAATCGATAATGCACTGCATGGGCTTTGGGGGTATGTTGAAGCACCACTTCAAGGACGAACCATGGCCAATCACACTCAAAAACACCTTGCCGTACTGATCGACGCCGATAACGCACCGGCGGCCATCGTCGAGGGCCTGTTCGAAGAGATCGCCAAATACGGCGTTGCGAACGTCAAGCGCATCTACGGTGACTGGACCGGCCCACAACTGGGGGGCTGGAAAAAGGTGCTGCTGGATCACTCGATTCAGCCGATCCAGCAGTTCGCCTACACCAAGGGCAAGAATGCCACCGACAGCTCCCTCATCATCGATGCTATGGACTTGCTCTACACCCGTCGTTTTGATGGTTTCTGCCTGGTGTCCAGCGACAGCGATTTCACGCGTTTGGCGTCGCGGTTACGTGAGGAGGGGCTGACGGTCTACGGATTCGGCGAAGAGAAAACCCCGCAACCGTTCGTGTCGGCCTGCGACAAGTTCATCTATACCGAATTGCTGCGTGAAGACGCGATCGTGGTGAGCAGCAACACGCCGGCGACCGTCCCTTCGGAAAAAACCGAACCGGCCCCCGCGTCCAAGAAATACCCCAAGGCCCCCGTCGACTTCATTGCGAAAATCATGGATGACATCGCCGAGGAAGACGGCTGGGCGCCGTTGGGCTCGCTGGGTAACAACATCACCAAGTTGAGGCCTGGCTTTGACCCGCGTACGTATGGCTTCAAGAAGTTGAGCGATCTGGTCCGGGCCTATCCCCACGCGTTTGAGCTACAGACGCGGGCGGCTTCCGGTGCGGGAGCGGGGATTCTGTATGCGCGGCACAGGCAGGCGGGAGGGTGAAGGCCTGCGACGCTGCGCAGTTGTGCGTTTTTTCAACAGGGTGGTTGATCAGGATTTGAGGGGCTGGCAGGACCGCTAGTCTTGTTGTCGATGTGGACGTTGCCTGCGTATTCCACTTACGCTTGATGGTCCTATGCATAGCGAGTCCAGACATGTTCCTCACTTCCAAGAATTACCTGAAAGAATTCAAAGGACTGATCGAAGGAGGGGAAAATGTTTCTCTGGCGGTCGCTTTTTGGGGGAAGGGCGCACAAGACCTTATTGATAAATCCTGGACCGGGAAAAGCCTAAGAATACTCTGCAACCTCGGAAGCGGAGGAACCAACCCCAAGGTCATTCGAGATCTAATCAATTTAAAGAGCACCAGGAAAGGTCTAGAAGTCCTGACCCTTGATGATCTGCATGCAAAAGTCGGTGTTGCGGAGTCCAAAGCCATTGTCGGGTCTGCCAACCTTTCCGTGAATGGGCTTGGCTTTGAGGCTGTGGAGTGCGCCGGCTGGCAGGAGGCTGGAACGTTGGTCGGCGACCCGACGCAGATTTTCGAGATTCAGGAGTGGTTCGAGGCCTTGTGGGCGCGCGGTGAGAAGATCACAGATGTTCGACTGGCCGAAGCCGAAGTGGCGTGGCTCAGAAATCGCCGAGGTCGGCCGAATGCGGCCACTCGATTTGTTGAAGCGCCGGACGCCAGTCTAAAGAACCGAGGTATTCACGTGGCAATTTTCCAGATTCCGGCCACGGAGCAGGCGAAGAGAGAGGCGGGCAAAGCTCGGATAGAGGCGCTCAGTTCTGACGTTCCAGAGGTGCGTAATGCAAAACTGGATTACTTCGAGAATTGGCCTGACGAATGCGAAGAAGCGCTTCCTGTTGGATATCCCATTTTATCTGTACGGTACGGCCCAACGAAGCGGTTGAGCGGCCTGAGCCCCTGGATACGGTTGCCCCAACTTGACCGAACCTTCATCAGCAATAACACCGGCAAGCGGGTATGCCTGACGATGCTGGGCAAGCTGGATTTAGTGGCTGGCATGACCCTGACGCCAAAGGATGCGACGGCTTTCGCGAAACGCTTGAAGCCTTGGATCGCTGAATTGTATAGGGGGGAAGATCCAGAGGTTGGCCGTTGCCTGCCGCTCGATGATTTCTTGGCGTGGGAGGAAAACCTATCTTCGCGCGCCCGCGATTCGTATTGAAACCTGACGCGATTGCTAACTGAACATGCATGAAATCGCGGGCTCCAGGCTCCAAATCATAGACTGGGCGTATCTGTATTGTGGAAAGCAACGCGTCAAGGGGAGTACCAACGTTGGGTTACGTCTGCTCCCCATGACGGTAGTTACAGGTTTGTTGGCAGTTCACGGTCTGGTGGTTGGTTCCTCCACGCGCTTATTCCATCCTGGAGTACCCGTTGTTAGTTCGCCGACGGTGCCGCCTGCTCAAGTACATCAACAACTTGCAAAAGCTCGTCCTTAGTTGCACAACGCCTTCCCTGTCGCTTGAGCTCGGTCGCAAGATGCGCAAGGGCCCCCGGGGTATTGATGAGGTATTCAACCCTTTCCAGGGGGGTCATACCTTGATTGTTGCGCTGCCACGCCAGTGCGGGTGCCAGTTGCAGTAGGCGTCGGGTCGCATGCAGGTTTGCGTTCCAGGCGGCAGTGTGAAGGGCGGATTGGCCGTCGACCGTAAGCTTATCCAGCCGGCACGGATGATCGAGCAGAGCATCTACGCAGCCGTCCACGTGGGACTTGATTGCCGAGTGCAGCGGCGTCATGCCTTGATAGTCCTGCATCTCTGGATCGGCCCCGGCTTGCAGCATGAGCCTCACCAGCGCGCAATCTCCGGCTTCGGTCATTAACATAAGCGGGGTCTGCTTTTTGAAGTCGGCAAGGTTGAGTTGCTTGGGGGCTTGCTGGGCCAGTAACCCGATGTTCTGGCGCCAACGTTCCAACATGACTTCGAGTTTGTCCTGGTCGTTTTTCAGTTCGACAGGAAGCATCTGGCGCATGGTCGGCAAGGATTTCACAAAAAGGCTGTGCCCCTTGATCCAGCTCATCAGCAGCGAGTCACCGGTTACCGTTGGCATGCGTGAGTTGAGCTTGCTACGGTTGCATGTCATCCATTGACGAAGGCCATTGGCGTCGTCGGTCATCAAAAGCCTGAGTGACTCCTCGACCCTTTCACGCATCAGCGGTGCGATGCGCTCGACGTCCGCGTAAGGGGTATACAGGGTTGCCCAGAAGTAGTCGGAGGCCCAGCGCGCCGTATCTTCGATGTTGGGGACATCACCGTCTTGGATTGCGCCACCCGTCAGCATCTCCCGGTAGTATTTTTCGTGGTTCTCCGGTATCAGCCGTTGGTTGGCTACTGCCATCGCCAGACAGTCCCTGGCTATCTCACCACGTAGCCGCCCGTAGTTTCGTTCGCGCGCAGCTTCCAATGCTTGCCTGAAAAGTTTTTCAGCGTTCTCCAGATCATTACAGGCTAGTAGGTGCTTGGCCCTGTATTGCAGGAGTGGTGCATTCCACAGTTGCTTACCTTCGCAGGCGTCGGCTTTGTCAAGTAACGCTTGTACGCGCTCGCGCGTGCCTTTTGGTTGGGATTTGCCTTGCGTGTTCAAATAACCATCAAGTTCTAGCAGTAGGGTCTGGACGGTTTGCGCAGGCGTATCGGCCAGCTCATGCAAGCGCAGGATAGCCGCCTGTTTCGCACGCGGGCTGAGGTCTGTGTGATGTGCCACCTGGCTGACGACCCAGTAGCGGTGCTCCGATTGCAGGGCGCGCCATGAGGAAGAGTTCTTTAGCCTGGAAACCAGATGCAGTTCGCTGTTCAGCTCGTCCGCGATGGACGAAGTTCGTTGAACGATGCGCTGGATGATCGGCATTGCCGATGCAGCATCGATTCCCACATGATCCTCGAGCTCTGCCAGGTCCTGGCAGTTGAAGAAGTGTCGACTCAGCAAGTACGCCAGCTCCAAGTACGCGGTGTTGCGACGCGAAGGCAGAATGCTGAGATACAAACCCTGTTTGTCAGCAAGCGGCAGGTGCTGCTCGAACCAGGCATTCTCTGCATCTTCGCCGTGTTCCCCGCAGTTGCGCCAGGCTCCAATCGTCAGGTTGTAGACAAGTTTGTAGAGAGTGAACAGCTGCAACAGTTTGTTCTGTGTGGCATCGGCACATAGGCGGTCAACACCTGGGCATATCTGTTTGAGTAGACGGGTGTAACCATCCTGCACCATGCGCGCAAACAGCAGCCGCTGGCGGATGGTGTGGGGGGAGGGAGCCGCATAGCGCTCAGCCAGACACTCCACAAAATCGGCTTTTTCATCCTCATTTGCAGCACCATTCAGAATCATCTCCAATCGCCCCGCCTGCGTCATTGGGATTTCTTGTCGTAGGCGCTCGGGCGTGAGGTTCTTATATGCAACGAAGTCGAGGGCGTCGGTGAACTGATCGGCAGGGAGACGGTTTTTGTTCAGCGAGAAAACACCCTTGAAAGCCACTTCCATTTCGTCAGGAAAATAGTCCTTCAACGAGTCGGTGTTGGGTGTGGTTTCCCTGCGCCAGTTGTACAGCGAGCGCATCAGTGATTCCGAAGTGGCGTCACCAGAGTCCGGAAGACGTTGGCTGCGTTTGTCGACAAACTCTTCAAGCGGCATTCCCAGCAAATCCAGCAGCCAATCCACAACCTGGGCGACCGGCAGGTACAGGCTGGGCATGCCCCCCACCTCACGGGGTTCCGGCAGGTACCAGAAACGCCCACCTGGCATGCCTTTGTCCAGGGGCATTCCCAGATTCCAGAAAGCAGCTATGCGCGCGATACCTGGCGCGTAGGAGTGGCTCAGCAACATCCAGAGAACCTGGCGCTTGTCGGCCGCAAAAGTCCATGTATTCAGCTCGAGGTTTTTATTGAAGTTTGCCAGGTCCAGCACGTTGTGCATGATGTCGCTACGTGCGCTTGGGTCGAGGTCAAGCGCATCGAATATGGCCGTAAAGATTTCGTCAGCCATCTCTATATGATGGGAGAGCTGCTTTTGGCCGGATGCAAAATCGCGTTTGGGTGTGGTCTGGTAGGGGGGGCATCCGAGGCTCTGATGAACCTGTAGCAGAATGGATTCAAATGATGGAAGCGTGCTCATGGTGTCAGTCCTTTTTAGTTTTGACGGTGAAGCAATCCTTGCAAAACCGGGCCAACTGGCCACTGTAAAATCCCGTAACCCCCCCCACACCGAATTAATCGAAGGCACTCAAACAGGTTTATGGGGCCGTGAGTGGGGTTAACTGCTGACCCAATCACCCTCGCTTTTGTCCTCAGGAGTCGCAAACCGCACCCTGTCGCGCCCCATCCCCTTCGCCTCATACAGCGCCGCATCCGCCCTGGCCAACAAGCTTGCAGTTGTATCGCCCTCACTCGGCACGTCACAACAAACCCCGATGCTGATGCGCAGCGCAATGCTCGACTCACCATACTGCGCTGGCGCCTCAGCCAACGAGGTGCGCAGTTCATCGAGTACCGCCGCGACGCCCTCAGGGGGAGTGTCAGGCAGTAGTAGCAAGAACTCCTCGCCACCGTAACGACCGATGCTGTCCGAGGCCCGAAGCCGTTGACTGAGGTGGCGTGCGCAGTGGCTGATTACCTCATCGCCGGCCAGGTGCCCATGCACATCGTTAATCTGCTTGAAGTGGTCGATGTCGACCATGGCGACACCGAGACAGGCATGCTCGCGCCGGGCGCGCTCCAGTTCGCTGGAGAATTGCTCAAGGATGGCGCGGCGGTTGAGGATGCCCGTCAGCACATCACGCAGGGCCATGTGTTTAAGCAGCGACTCGCTACGCTCCTTGGCCAAGAGCACCAGGCCCAGGGAAATCATCATCGCGGTGAACGTGCCGATGCTGACCGAGATGGTTTGCTTGAGGTTGCTGACGTCGTAGCGCATCTCGGCGGCGCCACCGCCGAATATCGCCACCACACGCATGCCCAGTCCGATCAGGCTGATACTGGAGCCAATGATCAGCAGCATGCGTGCACGACCCAGCGCGGGAATGTGGCGCAGGGTCCAGTAGATGATCAGGGCGCATTGCACCATCAGCACAATCGAGGCTGCGAGCATGCGCGGTTCCAGGGTGTCGATCAGGCTCACCATCAACACCAGCATCAACGCCGCCGGTGCGAACACCCGCGACCACGGCACCGGCAACTCGACAATCCGAAACAGGCTGGCGCCATAAAACGCCAGTGCCACGGCCAGCAGGGAGTTGGCGGCGCCGTAGGTAAACCAAAGTGGGGCATGCCCGTAGAAGGTATAGCCAACATAGGCCAGGGCATGGGCCAACAGACCAAATCCGATGGTCAGCAACCCGTCACGCCGGTTGAACTGTCCGACCAGGATCAGACAGAACGCCATGATCGTCGCGACCAAGGCAACACAGCCAAACAGCGTGGGGGTATGGGCGATCATGGCGTCTCACCGGGCGATGGCAGGCCGCGCGAAATAATTGCCTGTGCGCAATTGCAGACTGTAGACCCAAATCCCGAAGATCAGCGCATATTCCTTGAACATCGGCAGCGTCAGCAGGTGCAGGATGGAGCCGCTGCCGACCTGGCTGAGCGAGAAGGTCACGCCGCAGGCCAAGGCCAGGATAAAGCACAACGAGCTGCTTTTGCGCCTGGCGAGCAGCATCACCCCACCCACGAATATCAGCAGCGCAACCACACAGATATTCAGGAATGCCACGAACGAAATGTCCCCCTGGCGAGCTTGATCAAACCCTGTCCCTGCCACCCACAGGCCTGCCTGGATCAACACGATCAGGCAATAGAAGGCAATCATGAAGACGGGGGCGGGGCGGGTGTTGTACCAGGGTTGGGGTTGAGCGGCTTCCATGCGGGTGTTGCTCCTGAGGGGGATAGCCGCGGAGTATAGGGAGGGCGCGCGAGTAATTCTATGGCCGCTCGCCCCAGATCAGCCCCTAGGCTGACCATGATGTTTAGAGAGGAGCTTTGGATTTTGATTTACTGGCCTTGGGCGCACCCAGCACTCGATTCAACTCCCCTGCGACGGCGATCAGTTGCTGCTCGAGCGCTTCCACTTCTGACTGACTAATTCCGTTATTGATGATCTGTAGGGTTTTAGCCCGTTTTTTTGAAGTAGGCACAAGGCTGTGTACATCCTGCGAAATCAACGCCTGTCGCAGCAGGTTATTGATCACGGTTTGATAGCCTGTGCCTGCGTATTCCGCGCGCTCACGTGCGGCTTCGATTACGGCATCGTCTAGCATGATCGTGATGCGTGTCTTGCCCTTGTTGCTGGCGACAGCGCCGCGCTTGCCGCTGCTGAAGTCGTATTCGTCTTTCATGGTTCAAGCCTCCAGGTATTGGCGCTGTTCATTTTTGGACGCAAGCCGGGCACTGATAATGCGAACGAAATTCGGATCTCGATAGGTGTAGGCCACTATCAATATGCGTCCCTTCGCGTCTGTTCCCATGGTCACCCAGCGTTCTTCATCGTGATCATGGTCTTGTATTGTCAGGGCTGTCTCGTCATAAAACACCGGTTCTGCATCAGCCAGGCTAACGCCTTTGTGCTTGCGCTGATTGGCAATGTTCTTTGCTTCGTCGTATTGAATCCTGAATGTTTTCATTATGCATATTTTATATGTATAAAAAAGCGCTTGAATGAACCGTCAGTCAGGGGGGGCGGCAAGGTGGGACTTTGATGTGGCTGTGCCTTTTCCCATCAGATCGGAGGGGGACCAATCTTGATGGGGTTTCCAGCCTAGTTCTGCGCGTAATGGTTGACCCGTTACGTAGTGAAGTTCTGTTTTGGTTGTCAGATGAGATATCCCCCACCTAGATGGGGGACTGTGCAGATAGGTTTGGCAGCCTCACACCTCCCGCTTCACCACCAACGTCAAAATGTCATAACTGGCCACCAATTCCCCCAACTGGTTAGTCACCTCCACATCCCAAGCCACCACGCCTTGCGGTATACCCTGTGGGCTCGCCTTCCCCTGGTCGATCTTGCGTTTGCAGGTCAGGCGCGCCTGGATGGTGTCGCCGATGCCCACTGGGTTGATGAAGCGCAGGGTGTCCAGGCCGTAGTTGGCCAGCACCGGGCCGGGGGCCGGGGAGACGAACAGGCCGGCGGCGGCGGACAGTACGAAGTAGCCGTGGGCGATGCGTTTGCCGAACTGCGACTCCTTGGCGGCGATGTCGTCGAAGTGCATGTAGAAGTGGTCACCCGACAGGCAGCCGAAGTTCACCAGGTCGGCCTCGGTGACGGTGCGGCGGTGGGTCAGCAGGGATTCGCCGATCTGCAGGTCCTGGAAGAAGCGGCGGAACGGGTGCACTTCGGTTTCGATCACCTTGGCGCCGCGTACGTATTCACCGGTGACCGCTGCGAGCATGCTCGGCGAGCCTTGTACCGCGGCGCGTTGCAGGTAGTGTTTTACCGCACGCAGGCCGCCGAGTTCTTCGCCGCCGCCAGCGCGGCCTGGACCGCCGTGCTTGAGTTGCGGCAGCGGCGAGCCGTGGCCGGTGGATTCGGCGGCAGATTCGCGGTCGAGTACCAGCAAACGGCCGTGCCAGGCGGCGGCCACCGGGATGGCTTTGGCGGCAATCTGCGGGTCTTTGGTGACCAGGCTCGCCACCAGGCTGCCTTTGCCGCGTGCGGCCAGGGCCAAGGCTTCGTCCAGGTCGTCGTAGGCCATCAGTGTGCTGACCGGGCCGAATGCCTCGATATCGTGGGCTCCGCCTTCGGCGTGTGGATCGCGCGATTGCAGCAGGGTCGGGGCAAAGAATGCGCCCTGGCTGACGTTTTCACCACGCGGCTCAAAACCATCGCGGGCGCCAAACAGCAGGTCGCTGCTGTGCAGCAGGGCTTCCAGGCGTTCAGCCACATCCTTCTGCTGATCGTGGGAGGCCAGAGGCCCCATGCGCACGCCTTCCACCGATGGGTCGCCGACCACCACCTTGGCCAGGCGCTCACGCAGGCGGCTGGCGACTGCATCGATATGCTTGGCCGGTACGATGGCGCGGCGGATGGCGGTGCATTTCTGCCCGGCCTTGACGGTCATTTCGCGGGCGACTTCCTTGATGAACAGCTCGAATTCTTCATCGTCTGGCGAAACGTCCGGAGCGAGGATCGCGCAGTTCAGCGAGTCGGCCTCGGCGTTGAACGGCACCGAATTGCGGATCAGGTTCGGGTTCACCCGCAGCTTGGCGGCGGTGTCGGCGGAGCCGGTGAAGGTCACCACGTCCTGGCCTTGCAAGCGGTCGAGCAGGTCGCCGGTGCTGCCGATGATCAGTTGCAGGCTGCCCGCCGGCAGAATCCCGGACTCGTCCATCAGGCGCACCACGGCTTCGGTCAGGTAGCTGGTGGCGCTGGCCGGCTTGACAATGCACGGCACGCCGGCCAGGAAGCTCGGCGCGAATTTTTCCAGCATGCCCCAGATCGGAAAGTTGAAGGCGTTGATGTGCACCGCCAGGCCGCCGCGGGGCACCAGGATATGCGTGCCGGCAAACGTGCCCTTTTTACCCAATGGCAACGCCGGGCCTTCGTGGACGATATTGCCCGAGGGCAACTCCCGCGAGCCCAGGCTGGCGTAGGTGAACAGGGTGCTGTTGCCGCCTTCGATATCGATCCAGCTGTCGGCGCGGGTGGCGCCGCTGTGGTGGGAGAGGGCGTAGAGCTGCTCCTTGCGCTCGCTCAGGTACAGCGCCAAGGCCTTGAGGCGTTGCGCCCGTTGCTGGAAGTCCAGTGCCATCAGGCCGCTGACGCCCAGGCTGCGGCCGTGGGCGACGGCTTCGGCGAAGTCGGGGCGTTCTTCATGGGTGCGCGCCAGCTCGTGGCCGTCGATGGCGCTGCGTAGCACTTGGGCACCGTGTTGGCCGATCCAGCGACCGGCGATAAAACTTTGCAGGGTAGGGGCGTGAGACATCACGGTTCCTCCAGGGTAGAAAATAAAGGGATTAGTGTTTGCTGGCGCCCGCTGCGCCGATGCCGGTCATGGAGCGGATGAACTGCGCCAGGTAGCGGCCACGTTCAAGGGCGGCACGGGGTGAGGTGTCGGTGACGGAAAACAGCCAGGCGCTGAAAAACGCCAGGCTCATGGAAAACAGCGCCGGGTTCGAATAGGGGAACAGCGCCTTGTCGTAATGCAGCACGTTGACCCACACCGCCGGGCTCAGCACCAGCAGCACAATCGCCGAGACCAGCCCGGCCAGGCTGCCGATCACGGCGCCACGGGTGGTCAGGCCCTTCCAGTACATCGAAAGGAACA
>JABXJR010000071.1_pt1 | contig 19376 bp, 37 predicted proteins | sample 7431291 | NCBI WGS metagenome assembly JABXJR01 (sample SAMN14395756, study PRJNA613071) | wetland metagenome | isolation source: water samle H3 from high-altitude wetland | place: Chile: Salar de Huasco, high-altitude wetland | collected 2015-11-10 | reverse complement strand
GGGAGCAGGTGGATGGCGTATCGCTCAAAACGCTTCAGAACAGATATTTTTTGGATCATTGAGCACGACTATAGGAACGGGCGGACGACTCGATTCTACAAATAGACGTGATTGCGTGGAAATTATTTGTACCGTAGCAGATACAGAATGGACTGTTCGTAGCTCAATCGGTAACATCACAATAACTTAAGGTGAAGTATGGCAGGCTTTCGAAATGAAGTAATTTATGCTGATAATATCGATTTTACTGGTGGGTCACCTGTTGTAGGAAAAGTCACTACAGATGGTCAACTACTTATCGGTGCTACAGCAGCTCCAAACATACGAGTTGCAACTCTTACAGCAGGAGCTGGAATCAGCGTTACAAACGGCGCTGGATCTATTACTATAACTAACACAGGGTCGGCTTTTCCTTGGTCAACTGTTGCAATAAATACATCACTTTCAGTCAATAGCGGCTATATTTCCAATGGTGGCGCACTTCTTACACATACTCTTCCTGGAACTGCTGCAATTGGTGATATGATCGAGATACTGGGAATTGGAGCTGGTCTTTTTAAAGTCGCACAACCAGCTGGAGTAACCGTTCATTTTGGGGGGTCCTCTACTACAACTGGCGCCGGCGGAAGTCTTACTTCTCTCAATCAATACGATACAATTTTACTGAAGTGTGTAATAGCAGACACTGACTGGTCAGTAACAGCAGCATCTTCAAACTTTACAGTGGTGTAATATGGCAACAACTAACCTTATTGGTCTAAAATCTACAGGGATGGTCTCGTATGATGGTGCTGGAGTATTTGCAGGCCGTACTCTTACGGCTGGTTCCTCTAAGATATCTCTATCGAATGGAACAGGCGTTTCTGGTAATCCAACTTTCGATGTTGTAGAAGCTAGCCTGAACCTGAATAACATCGGTGGCGGCCCTTTAACAGTTGCAAACGGCGGAACCGGCGCAAGCTCATTCACGACAAATAGTGCTATTTTTTACAATGGTACAGAGCTGGCTTCACTTGGAGCAATGACTAACGGACAGCTTATAATTGGTAGCACTGGACTTTCTCCAGGCGTGGCAGCTATTACAGCTGGAACCGGTATTACTGTCACTAACGGTGCTGGATCTATTACTCTATCAGCGACCGCTTCTGTTCCCACACAATTTGATACTGACTCAGGAAGTGCCGCACCTGCTGCGAATATACTAACTGTAACCGGTGCTAACGGTATCACAACAAGTGCAGCAGGATCGACTGTAACTGTGAATTTAACCAATCCTGTAACTGTCCCTCACGGTGGAACTGGAAATGTTACAAACACAGCTAACGGTGTAGTCTATGGTAATGGAACCTCAGCTCTTGGAGTAACATCTGCAGGAACGAATGGACAGCTTTTAATTGCAGCGACTGGAGCAGCTCCAGCTTTTGCTACAGTAACAGGAACAAGCGGCATCACGTTTGTAACAGGCGCAAATACACTGCAGATCTCAAACTCTGCAATCCCTAACGCAGCTTTAGCTAATAGCTCACTTACAGTGACTGCCGGAACGAATATGACTGGCGGTGGTCTCGTGTCACTCGGTGGAACCGTTACTTTGAACGTTCCCGACGCATCGACAGCGACTAAGGGCGCAATTGAGATCGCTACAAACGCCGAAACTTTGACGGGCACAGCGACAACTCTAGCAGTTACACCGGACGATCTTACTGCAAAGCTTGGAACACAGACTCTGAGAGGTTTTGGGTTTGGTGGTGGTGGATCTGGTACATCATTGACATGGTCTGCAGCTCCTACTGATGGTCAAATTCCTATCGGTTTTAGTGGTGCTAACCCTTCACTTGCAACCCTTACTGCTGGATCTGGAATTAGTATTGTCAACGGTTCTGGAAGCATTACAATTTCATCTTCTGCAACAGGCGGTCTTGTATGGTCTGAGGTTACAGGAACTTCACAAGCAATGGCAGTTAATCACGGTTACATACTCAATAACGCGGCACTTGTGACGGCTACTATTCCTGCAACTGCTGCAATAGGAGATATAATTGCTGTAGTAGGTAAGGGAGCAGGTGGATGGAGAATAGCGCAGAATGGCGGAGATATCATCCGTATAGGAAGCTCTAATACTACAACTGGAGCGGGCGGCCGTTTAGATTCCACTAACCAATATGATTGCATAGAATTGGTATGTATCACGGCAAACGATGTCTGGACAGCAAGAAGTGTAATTGGAAACCTGACAATAACCTAAGGAAATTATGGCTACAAACAATGTCCTAAACCTTAAATCCTCTGGTATTGCATCATATGATGGAGCAGGTGCCTTTAGTGCTCTAGCTAATCCACTCATTGTTGCAAACGGTGGTCTTGGTTCGGCATCACATACTTCGTATGCCGTATTAACTGGCGGCACGACTAGCACTGCAGCTGTGCAATCAGTGTCTGGAGTGGGTAATCAATTCCAACTTTTGACCTCTGCAGGAGCCGGCGCTTTACCAACTTGGTCGAATTCGGGGGCAAAATACACAGCTTTTTGGCGAATTGCGGAAGCAGGAACTATTTTAGACTCCACAACATACTATTTAGTATCAGATTTTCCTTTAGATTGGTCTACAACTGTAAACAGTACAGCGGCGTCACGCTTTTATCTTCCATCACCAGGAACTATAACAGCTGTGTATGGAAACGTCCTTGTAAAAGGAACCTTGGCTTCTGCTCAGAATGTCACAATTGCGTTGCGACTGAACAACACGACAGACTATACGATCACAGCAGCATCACAATGGACAGCTACAAACAACACGTTTAACAACACGGGTTTGAGCATAGCAGTTGTGGCAGGTGATTACATACAATGTAAAGTGACTACGCCTATTTGGACAACAAACCCAACGTATGCTGATATTTCAGTGTCTGTTTTAATAACTTAACTTTTAGGAAGTTATGGCAACAAATAACACCTCTAATATAAAAAGCACTGGCATAGTTTCTTACAACGGGACGGGAACTTTTTCTGGCCTTGCTATTCCTCTGACAGTGACAAATGGTGGAACTGGTGCGAGCTCGTTAGTTGCCTATTCTGTATTGACAGGCGGCACAAGTGCAACAGCAGCTGTTCAATCAGTAGCATCTGTCGGAACCGCGGCCCAAGCACTCACTTCTAACGGAGCAGCGGCATTACCCACATTTCAGACAGCTCCAACGGGTACTGGTTTTGTGTTCTTTAGGAGTAATGCCAACAACGTTGGTCCATTAGATTCTACGACGTACTACATAGGCGACAACTGGAGTACAGTTGCTGGTATAGCTGAAAATAGAATGTACATTCCCGCAGCAGGAACAATCACTAGAGTTTTTGGAGCGCTAACGCTTGGTGGAACAGGTTCTTCAGAGAATGTAACTATATTTTATAAGCTTAATGGAACAACCACTACGAACATTTCCACAACGTCACAATGGAACGCTTCGGTAGTGACTTTTAGCAATATTGCGTTAAGCACGTCTGTATCAGCCGGTGATTACATTGAATTCGGATTTACTACACCTGCTTGGGTCACAAATCCTACAAATATCGACCTGACTGTATCAATTTTTATGGGGTAATATGGCTACAAACAACATGGTGAACCTGAAAGATTCAGGCATTTGTTACTATGATGGAGCAGGTACTTTTTCAGCGTTAGCTAATCCACTTACAGTTGCAAACGGAGGAACTGCAGACTCTAGCCTGACAGCATACGCCGTTATTACAGGTGGCACGAGTAGCACTAACCCCGTGCAGTCTATCGCTTCAGTCGGAACTTCAGGTCAGGTCCTAAAGAGCAACGGCGCAGGTGCCCTACCAAGTTTTGGCACGCTAACACTCACTCCAAAGTATCTTATCAACACATACACGATTTCGGCAGATTATTCAGATTCTGACACATTTTACATGCGGTACGGCGGTGAAGCGGATACATCTATTGAGTGGGCAACTGCAAAGCTATACATACCGATTGCAGGAACAATCACAGCAGCGTACGGAGCAGTAACAATAACCGGTACATTGGGATCAGCGCAGAACGTTGCAATTTATGTGCGAAAGAATAACACTACCGATACAGCGATCACAGCAGCATCACAGTGGACAGCGAATCCAACATTGTTTAGCAATGCAGGATTAAGCATTGCAGTATCTGCAGGAGATTACGTGTCGATTAAGTTCGTTACACCAGTATGGACAACAAACCCAACAAACGTAGAACTAAGCGTCTCGCTAGTGATAACCTAAGAGGAAATATGAAAATACAGATTGACGGCGTAGACATTATTGAACTATCTAAAGAAGACATGTATGCAATTGACTGGAGATTTGAAAAGCCAGTTGAAGAGATTAAATTGGCGTTGCAGCAATTCATCATGCAAATAAAAAAAGACATGGTGGCAAATGAATTTAACCGAATAGGAGAAAATGCCGTCGGTGTGCCTCGTACTATGAAAGAAAAGGATGTTCTGACATGGCTCGTTTTGCAACCGGGCTATATGAATGCAAAAGATCGGGAAATTGACAAATTGGATAAACAGAGAATTAGTAATAAGTAAATCGTGGAGTATAATTATGTCGAGGCATGCAATTATTGACAAAGAGGGGAAAGTAAGAAATGTCGTAGTGTGGGAAGGTAAAGAATGGCTTCCTCCTCGTGATCACCTCGTCGTAGCTTCTGAAATATGCGATATAGGTGATATTTACAATGAATCTGATAGCACGTTTCTAAAAAATGACGGCAAACGCTATCACAAAGACAAATCTCTAGAAGACTATAAATCAGGTCGATAATGGCAACCAATAATTCTGGAAATCTCCAAAACACAGGAATACAATCTTTAAATTCATCTGGCGTGTTTAATGGTCGAACTATCACAGCTGGAACGGGTATTTCCATGGCGGATGGTGATGGAATTTCAGGCAACCCTACAATTACCTGCACTGTATCAGGCGGTGGATCGATAATAACTAAGTACACCTCTAGCGACACGTGGACACCTGACGCAAGCGCAAAAATGGTTTTGCTTATTTTATGGGGCGGCGGCGGCGGTGGTGGATCCGGAAGAAAAGGACTAGACGGTTCTACACGAGGAGCTGGTGGCGGAGGTGGAGGCGGCGGATTTGGCTTTTACTTTATTGAAGCATCAAGATTTTCAGGCGCTCAGACTGTTACAATAGGAGATGGCGGAACTGGTGGCAACTCCCAAACTACAAATAGCACTGGTGGAAACGATGGTTCAGCTGGTAATAATACTAGTGTTGGATCATTCGTAGTTCTAGGTGGGGATTTTGGAAATGGGGGCACAACATCCGGTGGTACAGGCGGTGCGGCTGTCAACTCTTTAATTAATTCTCAAGTAGTTGCGGAGGATGGTGATGGCCGTACAGGTGGTGCATCGACAGAAACACCTACACAAGCAGCCGCAGTAGTTGTGAATATGAGTCCTACAGGAGGCGGTGGCGGTGGCGGGCTAGATTCGAGTAACAACATAGGTAATGGAAGTGCTGGTGGTGATTTTACTGATGTGGCTAGCAGTGTGATTGTCGCTGGTGGTACAGCTGGTACTAGCGGAGCCGCAGGAGGTGCAGGAAATGTACCGGGTACAACAGTCGACTTTCTGAATGGTGGTACTGGCGGTGGCGGTGGCGGCGGATCGACATCAACAAATGCGGGAGGCGGTGGAGTAGGTGGATCACCAGGAGGCGGTGGCGGCGGTGGAGGTGCATCAAAAGACGCAGTGGGTAATTCAGGCGCTGGTGGAAATGGTGGAAAAGGGCAAGCTTGGATTGTGGAGTTTTTATAATGGTAACAAATAATTCACTTAATGCAACTAATCAGGGTATCCAGGCTCTCGACTCTGCCGGAGTAATCCAAGGTCGCACAATTACGGCCGGAACCGGAATTTCCATGGCTGACGGTGACGGAATTTCTGGCAACCCTACAATAACCTGCACCGTTTCAGCAAGTGCAAAAGTTATTATAAATAAATATACTGCAAATGATACCTGGACTCCTGACGCAAGCGCAATAATGGTGCAAATTATAGGCTGGGGAGGCGGCGGCGGCGGAGGCAGTGGATATGTAACAAACGGAAAGGGCGGTGGGGGCGGCGCGGCTGGTCAGATTTCATATTATTTTTTAGAAGCATCAAGATTTTCAGGCGCTCAGACTGTTACAATTGGACAAGGTGGTACCGGCGGTGCTGGCGTGACTGGTGCAACAGGAAATAATGGCAATCCAGGAGGAAATACGTCAGTAGGTAATTTTATAATTGCAGGAGGTAACCTTGGAAATGGTGCAGTATCTCCATCATACCCTAGCAATTCAAATTCAAAGCCTGGTATCAGGAATTTTTCATACGCAAGTGCTTCAGTAAGTGCGGGTGGTACTGGTGGTGGTGGGGGAAGTGGGAACGGTGCAACTATTACTGGATGTATGAGGCCTGCTGGCGGCGGTAGTGGTGGCAGCGCAACAAATACTACGGGATATGATGGAGGATCCATTTTATCAATGACAGGATCAACTCTTTTGGCCGGTGGGACAGCAGGATCTCCCGGTGGTAATGGAAACAATGCAACTTCTACTCAAGACATCATCCTAGGTGGTAGTGGGGGCGGTGGTGGAGCATATGGCAGTTTAAAAAATGGCGGAAATGGTGGAATTCCTGGAGGCGGTGGCGGCGGTGGAGGTGGTGCAGCATCTGGCAATACAACCGGAAACGGTGGTACTGGTGGTAGAGGAGAACTTTGGATTATAGAATATCTAAGCCCATGATAATATCGTCTGCTTTCACTAATTCACCAAATTCTTCATTCATATTTCTATTCTTCCTTTATTTTCTTTTAAACTATCTATTTCATTTTTCATTTCAAGAAATAACTGCATCAGCTCGGTATATTTTCCGAATAAATTTTTACGCACCTTAACTAGAGAAGACTTTGACAATACAACCAAGACCATTGATGTGCTCGAGTGATTCGATGCTTTATGCAGAACGCTCGTTAGATACTCATGATTCTAACTCTAGAGCAACAACGCCATATACTGAAGAAGAACAATTTAAATCTAACACTGAAGGCCATGCTATTTGCCCAGGTTCAGAAGTTCCTGACAAGCTTAAAAACCTATGTATGTTTAGCTATGATTGACGTGAAATTGCGTCATATTGAACTTGACGTTAATTTGCGTCACATATATTCCTAAATGCATAACCAGGAGAATCTAATGTTAGAACAATTAAGATCATGTAAAGACTCAGCTATCCAGCACTTAACATACGCAAAAAACCATCCATCTTACACTTTAAGCCGTTTATGCAAACTGACCGCTGGAGTTGCACTTTGTGCGATTGGCGGAAAACTGGCATATGGCGTTCGACCAGAAGTCCAGGATATCGTGCTGAAGTGCGTTAATTCGGTCAGCATGCAACGATCTGAGGGTGTCCTATATGCAAGCACTGCCGCAGCATCAACGTTGATTCTAGGGCTTTATATTGCGAAACAGGCTTTCAACTCATATAAGCCCGAACTTCCACCACGATCGCCATCAAGATAATTCGTTTTTAAGTATGTATGTAGCAACTTTTAAGGGGTGATTATTAACATCAATACCTTTCTCAATTAAAAGCGTATACACACTGCTAAGCCTTCTAAATTTATTTACAATGGTAATTTTAGAAGGCTTAGATTTAAAACCTTCAGATTTATCTTTAGATTTACTTTTAGTTATTGGGGTTTTTAGCATTGACAAAGCAAATTTTAAAAATTCATCATAGGAAATTTCACAGATATTTTTTTCTACCAATAAAGAAAAATCATATTGTAGATTTTTAATGTCTTGCACTGAACGCTCTGCAAGTCCTTGATTAATGCAGTCGGTAACTTTAAGTTCGATTGCATCTTTTACCGTAAGTAATTTATTAGAACCAACTTCAAAAGCCGCAATTTCTTCAGTAAGAGATTCTTTGTATTTACCCCACAATTGTGCTGTTTCTAAATCTCCAAATGTTCTACCTATATTAGTGTGATTTTTCCTAACTTTTACTGAAAATCTTCCGTTAGTTTCTTTAATTGTTGCCATAAAATTTCTCCTTAAGTTTATCTTTCCAGATCAAAAATCCTGCTTCATACGCTGTTATTGGCGAGAAAAAGGGTATTTTTCTTTTTTTTATTTCATCGATTTGTGTACTAAGAGCTTCAATATTGTTCAAATATTGGTTATTATTACTGAATAGTGTTATCTTTTCAATAACGGTTTCCATGTCTAAAATTGAAATCTTATCTAGATTTTTTCTTAGTTCAGTAAGCTTTTGACCATTCTTATACTCAAATTCAAACTGAAAATGCGGGTCTGCCGCGGTTGTGAATGTGCAAATATTGTGAACATTGTCGGTTAGTTCGTACAAACTACAAACTTTTTTACCAGGGAATTTACGCAATCCCCTGCCGATCATTTGGCAATATAATGTTTTAGATTTTGTTGGACGCGCTATTATCATAGCTTCTATACTAGGCTCATCAAACCCCTCTGTAAGAAGCTGACAGTTAGTAACGACCTGTGTAATGCCTGATTTAAATCTCTGCAGTATTAGCTGACGTTCTTTGTATGACATATCTCCGTATATTGCTTCACAACAAATCCCTTCGCTCTTAAAAGTTTCTGCTAATTTTTTAGCTTGGTTAACTGAAACGCAAAATATAATTGTTTTCTTATGGATGCAGTTTTCTTTAAAAACCTTTATAATAAGATTATTTCTTGTGTCATTGTCTAGATCCCTTAACGCAATGGGAGAAAAATCCCCTCCTTGTAATTTTCTAGTGTTAAACTTCTGCCCTGTTTTTATTCTGAACGATTCCACGTCACACAAATGGCCCTCTAAGATCATTCCATGTATGGTTTTGTTGAATGTAATTTTATCAAACAACTCCAAAAGAGGTTTTTTGTCATTCCTCTCGGGTGTTGCTGTCATTCCAAGAATTTTAACTCCGGGATTAACCTGCATGTATTTTTCTAAGAAATTTTTATATGTAGGAGCTTGTGACCTGTGCGCTTCATCTACAATTATTGTATCAAATTCTGTATCAAATAAATAATCGGTAGTAGATTCGTAATTTAGACTTTGTGCAGTTACAATGTAATGATTAGCCTTTTTCCAAATGCTATTTTTCCTGGCGTAGACTGACTTTTCTTCCAGGAAATGCTTGCTATTTTCTTCAATCTGCTCCATGAGTTCCCGTGATGGGATAATAGTTAAAGAACGTTGGCTATTCCTCTCTAGATACGCAAGAAAGATAAAAGTCTTTCCTCCTCCTGTCGGAATTTGAACCAATTGACGATTAGAGTTTTCGAATGAATCTTCAATGACCTGTATGCACTGATTTTGATAGTCCCTAAGTTTAACCTTGCTCATAAAATCCTCGTTAATTTATGAGAATAATACAACACGGGATTAATTTTATGCAAGATAAAAATACCTTTCCCTAAAAAAAGAAAAAGTTTATGACTGATTGGACCAACATGGAGTAATCTATGAGACGTCGAAGAAACCCTTACTTTACTGAAGATCCGCAATACATAAAATTGCTAATTGCTTTGGGAATAACTTACATCCTTTTGCAATTAGCTATGTTTGTTTAGAGTCCTTCAAGGCGCTTGTCTGAGCCAATTATCTCTATGTATAAATTTCTCTTATCTCCTAGTCTAGAAGATGTTCTAGGAATGTAAGGAAAACCATTTTGTGGATTTAATACTTCATCAATTTGTTTTAAAGTATAATTTGTTGTTATTATAGTTGGAAGCATTGATGTGTAGCGATAGTCTATAAAATTTGCCAACCATTCCTTTTTTTCCGCATCCTCGAAATTGTTCTTTGTTCCTGCGATACTAGACCCAAAATCATCCCATATGAAAAATTCATTATCACAAAATAAACGTAAGTATTCTCCTGGCTGTGTATTATTTTGTTTTTCCCTATTCAAACGGGAAATCCACTCCGATTCATGAGCGTAGTAGCAATATTTTCCTTCATCATGACGTGTATTGGTGATTGCGGCACATATATGAGTTTTTCCAATGCCTACGGGAGAATACAATACCATAAAGTATTTTGGATTGTTTATCCAATTTAACAGACTTTTCTCTTGTTCAGGGGAGAAATCAATCATTTGCGAAAGATTTGCATCGCGAAACATCTGTAAATTACCGTCTCGAAACGGATTAAACATTTTTACTTTCATTTTTTTTCCATGTTCCATCGGGTTGTTGTATTTCACTAATCCATTCTCCTTTTAAATCTTTTACTATTCTACTTTTATTTCTTTTTTTGTGCTCTTCAACTTTTTTCTTATACTCTTCTTTTGCTATATTATTATCTTGTCTTATAAAAGTTTCGTTAGACTTATTTTGTTTTACCCCCACTAATCTGTCGCATATAGCCAATAAGTATTTTTTAAAGTTAATGATTATAGGTTGATCATTCTCGATACAAGTAATCGCTTCTTCGACAATGGCCGTTGGATAATTGAGCGTATACAGAAATGCATCTTTCCTAAATGCAAAATCTCTTTCCCCTTTCTTGTTCTTAAAAAATATTTTTTCACCACCACCACCACCATTCTGTTTAGCTTTTGGTAATTCTAGGTGTTGAGGGGTAGGGGTGGTATTATTCTTAATAGGGTTCTTCTTAAGGGGTTCTTCTTTATTATCGGTAAATTTTACCGTACCCTTCGGTAAATTATACCGTACCCCTTCGGTAAATTTTACCGTACCAAAATTATTTTGAGAAGATAGTTTCATATTCAACGGCCAGACGTCGACAATGGTATAAACACAAGTTGTCAAAGAGCCGTTTTCTTTTCGTCTTTTGGTCTTTCGAATTAAAACGACTCCAAGCGATTGATTTTTTTCTGAAAGTGAATCTAAACATGTTCTTACTGTCTTTTCGCAAATACCTGAGATTTCAGAAATATGCCTATGACTCATAAAACATTTTCCTTTATCTCCAGCTATTCTTTTTACGTGACAATAAACTAAAAATTCATTTGCAGATAATTTTGCAAATAAAATGCAATTAGGTATCTCTGTTCTGTAATGATGAAGAGATTTTTCTTCTTCGAAACAGATTTCTTCTTGTTGTGAATTTTCTGATGTGATATGGTCTTGATTAGAATTGGACATAAAATTCCCTTATAAGATTTTTTGTTTGATTTGTTTTCATTCATGCTCCTCTTGAGCCGGAGATTGCGTCTACCGGCTTATTTATAAAATTCCTGCCCCCAATCGCCAAGACTGGGGGTTTCTTCCGGAATAGTCCAAAAGATACGCTTAATCGATCATTTTACACCACCTTAAAAACTCTAATGTTTACTAGAATTTTCTTGAGATTTAAAGCCACTCTCGGTTACAAATTGTGTCGAACCGGAGGTTGCTATGCTAATAATTTCCATCATCGCTATTTTTACCCTGCTTCTAGTGATTTTTCATCGAGTCTGTGACATACGCTATTACGTCTTGGCGGCTGAAAAAATCACATCTAAACAGATTTCCGACCTCAATGAGCGAATATCTAACCTGCACGATCATGTCCGATCTACCGAGAAAGCCCTTTTTAGGCTCATGGATGACTTTTCTAAGCATGGGTATAGTAAAGTCACACTTGAACCATTATCGTTGAAATTAGAGGCACTACAGAAAGAAATCGCTAACTTACATAACATTAAAAAGAAAGCTACAAAACCATGCCCGAAGAAACAGAAAACGACGTCCACGAAGCCAGTATTTTAGATCTCACTCGCGACATGATACAAAAAGAGCTTGAGCAGTTGATTAAGATGCAGTTATTTTTGGATGAATGTGAAGAGGCGCGTAAAAACGCGGAGTAAGTTGCCCTACTCCGCTAACCCCTTATCTGAGGAGCAAATTTTACTTTGCTTCTTCATTAAACGACTTCTCTATTCTTTTTGTCAATTTATTCTTAAAGTCTTGTAGGGCATCATCATTTTCCATGATTGCGGTTATCACTTTTTCTTCTGTCCAGTTTTTAGTAATCGCGATAAACCTGACGAAATTTTGCACCTCTTCAACAGATCCGATTGCGCAAACCGCGTGTAAATCCGCGACAGTATGCAATTTAATCTCACCAGTTTCCATGTCGATAGTCTCAATATCTGGATCTACAACGGGATGCTTGCTAGGTGGAATACCCGCAATCTCAGGTGCCTCTTCCTCCGAATACGCATTACCAACGACATCCGGGAATAACACTCTTGCTAGCATACTGTGCGCTCTAGCTGACAGCATGCTCTTAGGGTGTTTTTTCCATGTCGGGCTGTTAGTTAATCCAGCCAGTTGAGCATCCTCAATTGTGTACTCCAGCTTGCATGTGTCGCCATTGTCTTTGCGACGACCTATGAGTATGCACTTGTCTTTTGTCCACTCAAGAACGCTGATACTATGCCCTGCATTGCGTATGCGATCGATCATCAATGTCGCAGCCATAGAAATCTTGCCGTTGACTATGTAGAAGCCACCGTTAATGGCCTTCATGGGGCTTATACCTAGGTCTCGAGCCGTTAACATGATATTAAGCATGGTCGCTTCATTCATATCTGTGCCATACTTTCCCGACGCCATGCAGGTCTTGCATAGGCCCTTGAAGTATTCCAGGTCTTGTTTGTCTTCATATTTTACTAAGCTAGTCATGTGTGTTCCTTAAATTACATCATCATCAAAATTATAAAACTCGAACTCTTCTTTCTCTTCAGCGAGCTTTTCTTTCCATTTCTCGCCGTATTGTTCTCGTAAAAGATCCTCTTTGTGAGGATCTATATCAGGCTCTAAATGCCATTGTGTCGGTGTATCGTATACTCTCATAGCCCTATACTCCAGCATTTTTTCATAGCATCATGATAAAGTTTTTCGAACATTCGAGACTCGCTTTTAAGCTCTTGGTACTTATCGTTTAGCAGATTTTTTTCTTCTAAAAGCGTGTGATATGCTCGCTTTAACCGCTCTCTCTCAAGTGACATCTCGTCTATTCGGCTAACTAAATCATCTTTACTATAAAAATCTGTCCAGCTAAGCTCTAGGTCATTCATAAAAAATCCTCCTTTGATTTTTTTGATGTTTAAAAAAAAAGCCTTCGGCGCGGTCGTCATTCAACCGCGTCGTTTTTCATTTTCTTTCCCATTTATTTTGTATTCGTACATGATTTTCGGATATCGTCTTCTATTTCATAAAAACATTTTCTATCGATAATTTTGACCAGCCATAAAATGTATCCGAAATTGGCTATTGTTAAATCCAAAAGAAATTTGTAATCCTCTGCATATGCAGGGTATTCTTTTTTCAGATATTCTAAATGTAAATTTGCTAGCTCTTTCATTTTCTTTTCCTTTATTTTGTATTAAAACATTCGTATTTGTGTAGGATTTTCCCAATCACAGGCGTTGCTATAGTCTTCTGAGTCATACTCGGATCTATCATCATCATTGTCGGACACTTTGTTAAACATAAGCTCGACGACTGCTACAACCTGCACGTTTGCTACTATCGTGGATCCAGGGAGACTATCGTCTTTGCTTATGTGTCTAATATTACACTAACCGTATTTAATTAGTCAAGCATTTGTGCAACTGATTTTTCCTCAAAATGCTTAATCGTCTCCTCAATACATCGTGAGAGTATATTTTTATCGAAAATAAACTCGTGTACCGTAGGATAACTACCGTCTTTTTTGAGTTGTAGGAACACAAACTTGTTGCTGATCTCGATACCGTTTTTGTGTAGCAAATACCAGTAAAAATGAGCCTGCATAGGCCACACAATGAGATCCGGTGAATAGCTGCACTTATAGTCTAATAGTGATACTTGACCGTCTATGACCGCAACAGCATCAACCTGACCTGTAATCATAAGCTCATCATCATAGTATCTATCCTCCATGATTAGATATTGCGGATTGACCTTGTTTTGCCACTCAGTCCAGCTTCTAAAGTATCCCACACCACGTTTTTCCCAGCGCTCATTACCTTGCTTGTCAAACAAAATTTGCCCCGTCATATGGTGTCTGATAGGGAATTCATCGAACATAGTAGGACACCCAACGAGCTCTGAGTGTATGTTTGAGTGCACTTCTGTGCCAATATTTGCTTTCTCATGTAGCACAAGCTTATTGATCTTAGTGAGATCTTTTAGGCGAGCCAATATCTCGCTTATACGTGTGTATCCTGATTTTATTTCCGACATATAATCCTCCTAGATTTGTCATTTGCTCTTGACTATATAACATAAGTGTAATATTATACTACCATAAAAACAAGGAGTCGCAATGAAACTAAGAGAATGGATGGAAGAAACTGGCTTTACAATTGAAGATATCGCATACAAATTAAGAGCTAGCCGGTCAACAGTTTTTAAGTGGCAACAGGGACTATTTAAGCCCTCAAACATATTTATGGATGCGCTTACAAAGCTGACAAAAGGAAAAGTTACCAAGGAGGATTTCCGTGTCTAATACAGATTACATAACACTCAAAGAAGCTGCACGTATACACCGATGCACATATTACGCTTTATGGTGCGCTGTAAAGCGTAAATCACTCAAAGCTGTTACACGCAATGATGTCATATGCACAACGCTCGGCTGGCTAATGGAATACAAGAAACATAGACGCGACAAAGAGCTGCGATCTCGTTACAACGGCATGAAAACATTTGACGAGAAGAAGGGAGAATACTGCGTAAAAAGAGCCGCCGAACAAATGGGAATGAAACGCATGGATGTGTATAACGCCATCTATGCAGGACTGCTCAAAACAACTCGTAAGGGCACGTATCACATTATAACTCAAGATAATATTGCCGAGTATTTCAACACTATCGAGACAGTTGTCACAAAAATTATAGCATAGACTATACAAAATATACGCCAAGCGCTATGACTATGTAAAAACTATAGTGCTTGGTATGCTTATTTTTGAAATACACTCCACACCTGTCCCACAAAAGCAAACACGATTTATCGCTAGGCGCGGATATTGCAAAGGCATAGACCCATCTAAGCAAGACAAAGAGCAAATACAATGGCAAGTGCGCCCATACGCTCCAGAACATCCTCTCGAAGGTCCTATCCAGCTCGATCTCATGTTTTACATGCCTATACCCAAGACAACTCCAAAGATGAGAGTCAAGCAAATGCTTAATGGAATAATGTATCCTATCAAACGACCTGATATTGATAATTTAAGTTACTTGATAGTTAATGCTTTAAAGAGTATCATCTACGAAGATGACTCACAGATTGTTGACCTTTATCTCCATAAACGTTACGGTGAAGTGCCAAAAACAATTGTGAAAGTAATCGAATTATGAAGATAATCATTGAAGACGATGATGAAGAAAACAAAAAAAACATCGAAATACGACTCACCCAAGCCGAACTCGAAAAGCTCATGGACTATCAGTCCTTACAAAAAGACATTGGCAATGCATTATCGTGCGATAGAGACGTAAATATATATATAGGAAGATCACATGCCTCTCAAGAAAGGTAATATATGAAAGAATGGAAAAGAGAACAGCTCCCAACTGACAAACAAGCGATGGACGTGAGAGGGAATTTTTTAGCCAAAGCCCATTGGGACGACGAGCAAAAGAATTGGGTGCTTGAAGAGAACGAAACTATTAAGTGCGATGTAATTGAATGGAAGGAGATTGAAGATGGCAGCACCGAAGAAAAAGACAGCACCGTCTAATACTCCTAAACTAATTGGCCGACCAACAAAATATACGGATGAATGGATAGCCGCAGAAGCTATTGCATTGAAAAAATGGCTTGAAGACGATAAAGGTATTTTTATTGGCACGTTTGCACGTGAGCGCGGTTATGGCATGCAAAGGTTGTCAGAATTTGCAGAAAAATCTGAGCCGTTTTCGGATGCTATGGAGTTTGCGAAGGCTTGGCAAACGGAAAAACTGCTCGTTGGAGCACTTACCAGGGCATTTGATCCTGGACAGGTCAGATACACGATGGCACGTATTTGCGATCCCATTTGGAAAAACTCTTGGGATAAAGACGATGACTCAAAAGACATACCAACTCAGGTGATCATACACAAATATGTCAGCGACACCGATAAGCCTACCGCATAATTTTAAGCCTCGTTCTTATCAAGAGCCTTTCCTGCGTTATATGCATACGCACAGCAAACAGCGATCTATCCTAGTATGGCATCGCCGGGCGGGGAAAGATACAACTGCCTGGAATTTCCTTATATCCGAAGCCTTCGAAAAAAAAGGCATCTACTACTATATATTTCCGACGTTTGCTCAGGGACGCAAGGTCTTATGGGATAGCATGACGAACGAAGGATATAGATTTCTTGATTTCATTCCGAAGCCTCTCATAGCCAATTGTAACAACCAAGAAATGAAAATCCGTCTTATCAATGGATCGCTTATACAGATAGTTGGCTCTGATAAATATGATGCTCTTATGGGGACCAACCCGACTGGCTGCATATTTTCGGAGTACTCAATCCAAAATCCAAACGCTTGGCAGTTTATCCGCCCTATACTCGATGTTAACGGTGGATGGGCTATATTTGTGTTTACACCTCGCGGCGCTAATCACGCTAAAGAGCTGTTTGATATGGCACAGCAAAACCCTGCTTGGTTTGCACAGCGTCTAACAGTCGATGACACGCATGTATTATCACTTGATGATATTAAGCGATTGCGTGAGGAGGAAAAAGTCTCCGATGACATGATACAACAGGAATATTATTGCAGCTTTACACAGGGAATTATTGGCTCATATTACGCTAAATACCTGCAGGAAGCTCGTGATGATGGACGCATTGGTAAAGTGCCATGGGATCCTCAAACACGCGTCTGTACGGCCTGGGATCTCGGAATACGTGACAGTATGTGTATCATATGGTTCCAGTTGATCGGCAAAGAGATACATGTTATTGACTATTACGAATGCTCTGGTGAGGGATTGCCTCATTATGCGAAGATATTGAAAGATAAACCCTATTTATACGACAAACATTATGCACCTCATGATATCGAAGCGAGAGAGTTGGCAGCTGGTCTTTCTAGACGGGAAGTGGCAGCTAGTTTGGGTATCAATTTCGTTGTATTGCCTACACTTAAAATCTCCAAAGCCGAAGCGATCGAGTGCGTCAGAGGACGATTTAACAGGGCCTGGATAGATGCAGATAAATGTGTGCGTCTAATATTATGCCTTGAAAATTATCGCAAAGAATGGAACGATAAAATGCAATGCTATATGGAGCGCCCGCGACACGATTGGGCGTCGCATGGTGCAGATAGTTTTTCATACTTGATGCACGCTGTCAAGCTGTCTGTTGATAACGAATCAATGGGTATCAGTGATAGCGAGGCTGAACGTATGATGGATAGATACAATCCGAGGTTTGATTGATAGGCAAACGTAGCTCAGTTGGTAGAGCAAGCGCCTGTTAAGTGCTCGGTCGTAGGTTCAAGCCCTGCCGTTTGCGATGAAGGAAAATATGAACTGCAAGAAATGTAACTCTAAAGCCTATCATGACGAGCGATGGGATGCGTATTTTTGTGTGTCATGTCAGGAATGGACTGAAGGCAAATGTAACGATCCAGAGTGTTTCTTTTGCACTGTCCGTCCTGACAGACCTAATATAAAGTATTTCGAAGAAAGACATAGAATGAAACCAAAGGAGGAATCAAATGCTTAAATATATATTGATAACACTGTTGCTAGGAATTGCAAGCTATAAGGCAGTCCAAAACTATCAGTCATATCCAAAACATCCAATCAACATTGACGCTCTTGCAGAGACCAATGAGGAAGAGATATTCTTTGGTGGTGCATGGAATCCATGCGGCAGAGATAAGCCATCGTATTCATGCGAGATACCATGGCAATGGCATAATCCCCACAAAGTATGCGCAGCATGCAAGGGTCGTGATATGCGTGGCAACAAGGTAGGTACTCACGATGCTATACACACTGTGTTTGAGAGGACATGCTAATGACACGCATAGTAACAACACCAAGGCCACCAAGACAACGACCAAGAGATTGGGCACAGCCACAGACGGTTATCAGCAACAATACAAATCCTGTGCAACACTTTCCTCAAGGTCCATATGGAAGATAGATTGGAGAGACTAGAAAACAGTATCAAAAAGATATTGCATAAGATAGAAGACTTGGAAAAGAGTGTAGATAGTTTGTCAAAAGAAATTGACCAAATGGAGAGATTGAAATGGCTAGAACAGTAACAACACCAAAATACCCTCCATGTGCTCCATTATGGTTTGAGAACATACAGCTTGTCTCTAAATGGATTGCGGTTCCTGGACCAAGATTACCAAGAGGAGTCGGACGATGACACACACAATATCAAGACCAAAGTGCCCTCCGTACTGTCCAAAAGCAAGACAGTTCCCTTGGAATATCCCTTTAAACATGATCTATCCTCCATCGCTTAAGAGGTAATATGTGGTATATTTTTAATATGCCTGGGAGTATTTATGTTGGTGTACGAGGATGTCGAGACTATGTATTTTCCTATAGATACAACTCGGTGCTTAGACAGATAAGAGAATACGACCACAAAAGAGTGTAATATGGATTGGAGTATAGGGCTGATTATTTTAACTAGCGTAACGTTTGCATTTATTTGCCTTGTGTTATATATCATGTCTAGAGTGTACAAAGATCTATAGGAGGTTTGTATGACAGCAGGACTTGTAACCGGCAAAGCCGATGTAACATTTGATCATCCAAAAGCAACAGCAAAGGCAGAAGCTAGATCTCGAGTTGAGGTTAACGATAGCTGTAACTGCTTTAAGTTTTGTTTTCCTTGCTGCTACAAAAAAGAGCCTACACCGTATCAAGCACGAACACGGCGCACGATGGAGATAGCTCAAACGACATTAGCGCAACCCGCACAGCCATCACCACCTGTCAGGCCACCTAGCAATGATGAGTTAGTTGTATCATTCCCAGCTCACGCAAACTCACACGTTAGTGTAGACGTGCATATCGACACAGATAGTCGAGCATCATCTAGCGAGAGTTCGTTCGATTCTGCGAAGCGAGAAGAACTCACTCAAGCTGTTGTACAAGGACTCAAAGCAAAGCAAGGACGCGTATGACTGTAACACGACCAATACCACCTCCACCGCGTTATAGACCTGATCCTAGCTTATTTCCAAGGCCTAGAGGTGCGCCATTGCGAATTCCACGACCTAACCCGGGTAGTTAATGGACTGCGAAGATAAAATATTTTTTTGGACATTGGTTGTGCCTGTTGGAATTTTAATATATTGTCTTGTAATTTGGGT
>JABXJR010000070.1_pt1 | contig 19481 bp, 19 predicted proteins | sample 7431291 | NCBI WGS metagenome assembly JABXJR01 (sample SAMN14395756, study PRJNA613071) | wetland metagenome | isolation source: water samle H3 from high-altitude wetland | place: Chile: Salar de Huasco, high-altitude wetland | collected 2015-11-10 | reverse complement strand
GAGGTTGAAAGTAAAGGAAAGGGGAATTTAAGGGTCAGGTGAGCGCCGCCATATAGGTTGACATCCGAGTTTGCATCGCCGCAAGGTCAACGGCTGCCCCGATCCACCCCATTGACATCCTGGCTGTCGTTGGTGCGGTGGCGTTTTGCGCGTAGAAAAATGTGATGTTGTTCGACACTCCGGCTGGGACTCCAGAAGTTCTGGATACTGTAAACCCGCTCCCATTTCTCCGCAGGCTGTAGCTTCCTGCTGCATTGCGGCTCATCCCGTTGATTCCTGTGGTAGATGTAACCGCTCCATTGTTGTCAAAGTTTGCGTGCTTGTGTCTGCTCCAAAGTGTCCCGCCTAGATTATCGGACCCCATGTAAACATTGTTGTTTTGGACAAAGTCGCTACCAAAAAACGGTCTGATCGTCGCGCTGCTCGCGGCGGTTGTGATGTAACACCCATAAGATGAATTATCTTGAGCGTCAGCAAGAACTTCTCTGAGCGTCGTAACATACTTACTCGATCCGTTCCCGAGCAGTCCGGTAGTCCGGCTGTGGTCGCCTGACACAAATGCAACCAGCGCCCCGCCAGAGCCTTTCAGCTTCACATTCGCGCCGCCAAAGTCCGGGCCAGCCCAAAGAGCCATCCACTGAATCGCCTGCCAATTGGAGACTCCACCGTTGGGTGATGCGTCAGCTTTTAGTCCTGCGACCAGATCAGTAACCGCGTCCTTGTTGGACTGAGGCATGGCTGATCCTTGCGCAAGCTCAACTGCGGCGATATATGATAAAACATCAGGATCGCCGGATGAGACGGCGGCCATGGCTAGTTGTTGTAGCGCGGACATTTCAGTTTTCTAGTTGACTGCGGTTTAGCACACAGGTAAGGTTTTGGCCATGAAACACGTAAACCTTGTTGGTAGCAAGTTCGACCGGCTCACCGTGATCGAAATTGGGTCCAGAAACCGAGGGTATAAAGGGTATCCGTTGATTAAATGGAGGTGCCGGTGCAACTGCGGCGGGGAAGCGCTTGTTACCAGTCACAATCTGAAGGGCGGGAAAATCAGATCCTGCGGGTGCATACTCAAGGAGCAACTTGTTGAAAGGAACCTCCGGCACAACCTTTCCGGAACAGCAGAATACAACTCCTGGGCACACATCGTTCAGAGGACCACCAACCCCAAGAACCGGGCTTTCAAACGGTATGGTGGTAAAGGAATAACTATGTGTGAAAGGTGGAAAAACGATGCTGCTGCCTTTGTGGGTGATATGGGTTTGAGGCCATCTGGCTTGCATAGTGTTGACCGGGTGGACAACACCAAAGGGTATTGGTGTGGGAACTGTGCTGAGTGCGTGAGCCTTAATCGGGTTTTCAACTGCCGGTGGGCTACCGCACAACAGCAAAATGAAAACACAAGTGTCGTGCGAATTCTTACTCACGGAGGTGTTACAGCCTCTATGGCGTGGTGGGAGAGGAAACTTAACTGCTCGGGCGTCATCCGATACAGATTGAAAGTGGGTTACAGTGTTCATGACGCGATTACAAGACCCATAAAACGTATTATGTCAGCCCGACACCAGAAGCCAGCCAAACCCCAGCCGCCTGTTTCCTAACAGTGCACACCCCCCATTGTGCCAAAGAACGGCTGCCAGTTGTCCCGGCACCGGCCAGATACATTGTGTCAGTTCCGATGGCGATTGTGACAACCTGAGAGGTCATGTTGGTGAAGCTGATGCAAGCTCCAACAGGATAGGCCACGGAACCGTCAATGGTGTATGTCCGCGCATTCGCGTCCGCCGCAAGGTGGTCGATGGACTTCCCGGCATCTGCAAGCACGGTTGAATATGCGGCTGCCTGAGGGTTGCTTGGAATGTGACGGAATCCAAGCGTGTTGGTTCCGTCTGCCGTATAGGCACCAAGGCTTCCGCCGGGGGCGTAAATAGTTTCTCTCATTTGGTTTCGATTTCAATTGCGGCAGCCTTGGCGAGAATATCGTCAGCTTCCTTTTGTTTGGCGGCAGCCTCCGCTTCAAGCCTGGCTTTCTCGCGTGCTTTTCCAAATCCACGGGCATGAGGGATCAGGATGCGGATAGCGGCGACCTTGGCGGCGTCATCCAGCCCCGTGCTTTCAGTGATCTTCTCGGCTTCCAGTGCGATCTGGTCGGAGATTGCCTGATTCTTGATAAGATCAGCCTTGGCTTGCTCGGATTCAGCCGTCAGAGTTTGAAGCTTGGCCTGAAGCTCAGCTAACTGAGTCTGGTGATCCTCGGCTGCCTTTGTGAGAGCGCGGGCAACTGCTTTATCAGCCTGCTCTTTGGAGAGACGGGCGAATTCGTTTTTGGCAGCGATGGCTGCGTCGAGCGCGGATTGGAGTTCTTCTTTTGTCATGGCTTAGAGTATAGTGAGGGTTCCGACTTGTTTGGTGGCCGTAAAAGAGTAATATATAAACGTATCTGTTCCGCCTGTGTCGGTAATACTTACTACAGTATCTCCACCGGTAGTTGTGGACTGGATCGTAAATGGCGCACCGGACGCACTGGAGTGATTAGTAGAGATTAACGCAATGCCGTCGGCTGGGTCCGGGCTGTCAAGGCCACCGGCCCATATAGCGATAGAGTATTTTGCTAAAGTTACATACGCCCCATTGTAGGAATATACCGACATTTCTCCGCAAACCTGGGAGCCTCCGTAAGTTCCAATCTGAAACAGGTCTTCCGTCGCATTGGCAAGGACGGCCTTGGTATCATCGAATGATCGGAATTGCTGGGCGGTTACTTTGCCGGTGAACAGACCGTTGCCCGCAATCTGTAATTTTTCCCCAGTGTCCACAGCGGTTCCAATCAAAAGATTCCTCGACTCAGTAAGAGTCATTGCCTTGACTCCGTTACTATACCAATAGTTGTCGGAGCGAGAGCTAAGTATGGAATTATTTCCATCCACCCCTATTGACATAATCCCAGGAACTCCGTCAGATGAACGAGATATCCCAATAACGGCACTGGTAGTTGGTATTCCGTTGTTGAAACCGTCCGAAATAGTGAATAGTTTATTCACACCTACAGAAACTTGAACATTTTCTCCAGTATCCGTGCTAGTTCCTATTAAGACGCTCCCGACCCCGGATGGATTGAGTATAGTTGGCCCAGTCCCCTGTCCAGCAAGTGTCAGGCTAACATTTGTGTCAGTAACACTGAAAGCTGAAATAGTTACCGTCCCTCCGGTGATGGCGGACGTGATCTTGGCCCAATTGACTGCTGAGACTGGAGCTTCTGTTTCGATGACCGGCCATGCGCTGGTGCCAAAGATGTATTGAACTCTTGGAGTGACAAGAGTTGGGGAAGTGGCGAAGACGGCCTGACCACTACCAGTCTCATCAGATAGTAGAGTCTTTAGCTCCAGTGAGGTAGTGGCAGCGAACTGGGAAAGAGTCAGTGTCTTGCGGGCTACTGTTGAGTCCACGGAGAACTCGGCGATGTTGAGGTCAAGCCCGTCCCCGGCTGTATAGTCGCCACCAACAACCGCCGACAACTTCTCCTGAAGGCAGCGGACGGTCCTTACGAGTTCTGGATATGAAGGGAGCATGGTCTTTGTCAGGTGGTTTTTTTAAGGAGTTCCATGAACACCGGTTTGGTGATCTTTCTGCCTGGGCAGGACTTGTTGGTCCTAACATCATCGCGGTGGAAGCGGATGCCGGAGTCGGGGATGTTGAATTTCTTCTGCAACATCTTCACCGCTTTGCAGGTAGTTGTCAGGACCTGCAACCCGCGTCCCGACCACGGGTCCTCGGAGTCGTAATCCCCCAGCATCTCAATCCCGATGCCGTTGGAGTTGAAGCTGACGGCGTGGACGCCACGGGCGATCAGGGGAGAGAAGGTCCAGATTTGGTCTTCGTCCAAAAACAGGTGAGGGCCTGCACTCCAGCCTTTACCCTCATAGAAGTCCTGGAGGTTCAGCATGTGCTGACTGGTGAAGCCGTGTGGGCGCTGGGCCAACGACGGCGCGGCGCAATGGTGGATGACGATCAGGGTCGGCTTCCACACGGGCGTGAGCGCCGCAAGGTAGGTGCCGAACTCGTCGGGGGTGTAAGGCTTTCCGAGGATTTTCATGGGCCGAAATGGTTGAGGACGTTGACCGCAGCGACCACCAGCATGGCGCAGAGCACAACGAAAGCCGCTGCCGTCACCAGCAAGTCGAACACACCGGTATTGGTTTTTTCAGTGGGTTGCTTTTTCATGTGTTGGTTCAGCCGCGACCGGCTGGGGTTTGTTGTTAAGGACGATCACCAGTGACAGTGTAATCACGACCGCTACCAACAGGGCGATGGCGTGCTCCAACCGGGTGAGTCCAGTGTCATTTTGCATAACCTACGGGGGATTTGCCTCCTTTGTCAGGCGGGGTGAGTTCGACTCCTGCGGAGATGTCCTTGTAACCAAAGTCGGCGCGGATCGTCCAACCCGCGCAGGACGGGAGGATCAACGCGGCGATGATGGTCATGGTTTTCACAGGTAGGGGTCGGTGGTGATTTTGATACCCACAGCCATTTCGTGGGTGATTTGGGCGACACGGCTTTTCCCGAACTTGGCCAGATACCGGTCGAAGACCAAACCCATCGCTGAAGCGTAGGGCACGTATTCCGGCTTGCCTTTTGTCAGGACACCGATCATCACGGCAATCTCCGCGCCGGTGGTGGTCTCATCGGTGATGAGTTGGACCGCATCGGCGATCTTCCCGAGTTGGCGGGCGGTCTCGACTCTGGCGGCTGGACTTGAAACTCTTGATAAAACTACCCCGGTGGCAATGCTGGTGACAGGGGCCACCAAGTCGTCGGAGGGGACCGGGCGGGTGGCACAGGAAGTCAGGAAAAAGGCCAGGGTGATTAGTGCGGAGAGGTGTTTCATGTCCGGGCAGTGTAGGGGTTCCCTGGGTGGGGGGCAAGCTCTCAATCGGTCGGGATGAATTTGCGGATCAACCACCGGACCATGCCGGGGAGGAGTTCAACGAAAGCGTGGTAAATGGCTTGGGCGGCTGCCCAACCACCGAGACCGCAGATGAACCCGAACAGCATCCATGCGTGCCAGGTGATGAAAACGTGGGTCTGCTCGCTGATGTATCCGGCCCACTGGCACCACCCAAACAGGGCACCGGGGAAGGCTACGCCGCCAACGATGGAACCGATGAACGCGGCAACGGCATTCCATACGGTTTGGTCCAGCCGACGAATCACCATAAGCACGATGACAGAAGCGGAGAGTGCTCCCAGCAGACTGTATTGGTCTGCGGAGCTTGGTCCTGCCACGACGACGGCAGCGGGGAAAAGGAGGAGAAGGTTTGCGATAACGCAGAGGGATGTCATACAAGTTGTTAGGGATGTAACAGCAATAATGTCCGGTGGTATCGCAGTCGGGGGTTCCTGGTTGTGGGATACTCCACTTGGGAGACTTAGGACAATAGATGACATCGTGGGTGCTGCAAGCTGGACGTTGGAATTATAGCAGAATGCCGGAGGGGGATTGAACCCCTCCGGCACCTTCAGTTAAGCCACACCTTAGCAGGTAAGGCAGGCACCGTCAGGCAGCCCGCAGTCGTCGGGGCACACTTTGTTGCACTTGATGCAGACCGGGTAGGTCGTGGTGGTGTCGTCGTCCACATCGCCCGCGAAGGTGATGTCGAACTTCTCGTTGGCGGAGGTCCCGTTGACACAACTCCAAGGGAGGATTTCCCAGGTGAGGTATTTGACGGTTTCGCCATCCGCGAAGACCACGGAAGCCGGGATCGTGTCGCTGTGGTCGGTCTCGGTGGCAGCCACCGTGACCGTGAGGGTCCCGGCAGTCCCGCCACGGCGGACCAGCTTGATGGAGACTTCCTTGTTCTCCGCGTCGTCGCCTTCGCACGGGGCGGTGACGGACTTGCCGCGACCGATGATGAAGATCGTCCCCGCAGCAGCCGCAGGTTCCGGTTCAGGGGCCGGGATCGGCAACACCTGTTTCGGAATCGGGTTGATGAGGGGTTCGACTTCCCCGGCGGCGGAGATGTCCACTTCGTCCTCGCAAGGCGCGAACAGTTCGACGCAAGTGTTGACGGCGGGAACACGGATCAGCATGTTGACCACCTGGCGGGGGTTCACTTCGACAAACACGCCGGAGATTTTGCAGAATCCACTGATCCAGGTGTTCTCGATGTTGCTGGCCACTTTGCAGGCGTAACCTGCGGCGCGGTAGCGGTCATTGAGTTCGTCCAGCATCCACTTCTGAGCCTCCAGGCCGGTGAAGATGCGGGTCTCCACCGAGGTCGGATAAAGTTCCGCCAAGGTCGTGTTGACCTTGGAACCGGCACCGTTGAAGCGGTTGATCGCAGCACGCAGCCCGCTGTCGGGGTTGACCGGGAACGGCTCTTTGGCGAACGGTTTCTGTTCCCCGTCAACGGAGATGGTGATGATCGCGGCGAGCACCCGGCCAGCGCATGAGCAAGCCACGCCGTAGTTGGGGTTCTCACGGGGCATCACGTTTCCGGCGGTCTCGGAATCGCGGAAAATCCACGGTTCCTGGAACTGCCACTCACCCCGGTTAGGGCCGGTTTCCTGAACCTCCACATAGACCGGAGTCATGGTGGCGACGAACTTGATTTTCCGTCCGGTGGAGCGGTCAGTGTAAACGATGGAGTCCTCCAACACGGTGCGGTTGAAGCCGTTGATCGCCTGGGACAGGTTTGAGGCTTGCTCAAAAATGTTGATCCCGAGGGCAGCACCGGCGTCGTGCTTCATGCGCTCAAACACGGAGGCCGGAAGCTGAACGGTGACGTTCTTCATCCGGGGGAGTTCCGTCAGGCGGAGCATGGAAGCGATCCACTCGAAAGAACCGTAGTGCTCAGGGACACGGCCAAAGGTGTATGGCGTGATGAGGTCGGCGCTGACGGGGAGGCGGGCGGTTCCGTTCCCGAGGTTCTGCTGAACCGGGGAGATGTTGAACCGGCTGTGGGCGATCTGCCAGCGCTTCTGACCGGCGGCGAAACCGGTGATGGTGGCGTTCTGCACGGCATCCAAGGTGGCGATCAGCCCATCGTGGAACCCTTCCTTGTTAGCGAAGGAAGTGAAACAGATGGGGGGGATCGGCAAGCGGAGGACGTAGCCACGGCGGCTGTAGCCTTCCGTCCCGAGGACCGGCATCGGTCCGTCAATGGAGGGGTTACAGCCTTCCGCGTTCCCGTTGGTGGATGCGGAGATGCCCTTGGACCGGGTGTCGTGACAGGCGGTCAGGAGTTGGCGGGTGTCCGTGTAGGGGTTGCTCGACGGGGTGACATCGGTCAGCGAAGTCTCGTTGAGGAGACCGTCGTAGCCGACACCAATCTGGTAGTCGAGGACGCCATCAACGCGGGTGGCGCTGGACGGGCGGAACGGCATGTGGGAATCAACTTCCTCCGCCATGGACGGATAGAGCATTTTCTTCATCGCGCCAATGCGCTGGATGTGGAGAGTGTCCTTGAGGGCACCGAGGGGGTTGTTCTGGTCGGCGAGGAAAGTGTTGGTGGCACACGGGGTGCCTCCTACGTCGTATCCTCCGGGACCTATGGAAATGTCGGCCATAATTTTTAGAATTTAGTTTGTTTTGGAAAAGGTGGTAGGGCCACCCGCCCGCTCCCGGATTCCGGGAGCCGTTTTGCACGCGGGGAGGTGCATACACCCGCAAAAATTGGCAGAGGAACCATTTTACGCTCTGCCTGATAATAAGGGGGTGTTTGATTCAGCGCAACCTTGATTTTGTGTTCCGTTCTGGTGTAACACCCCTTGGACTCTCATCATTATGATGCGAGAATGCATCATGGAACGCATTACCATCTCCGTCCCCCCATCCATAAAACGCCGGTTGGAAGAGGCCGCGCACAAAGACCGCAGGTCTGTCAACATCATGGCCGGACTCATTATAGAGTGGTGGTTTGAGTCGAAGGGTGAAGTGGGGTCCCCCAAACCCGCCCCGCAGAAGGAGTTCGCGCTCCCGCCTGTGAAACGCACCTTGGACGCACCCCCTCCAATGCCCTCCGTTGAACTCGGCATGATGGAAATCCCGGTGCCCGCCCTCTAGGATATGGCTTGATGCGGTGGATATTGAATATACAGTCGGCTGAATCATGTCGTGCGCCACCCACCCCGAGCTTTGTGGCTCAAAAGAGTTAGTCCTCCGAGGTCCCATCGCCATGCCTCCGGCCAGCGGATGGAAGATTTTGTCCCTGCCGGAGAACGCCAGCCATCTAGCTGCGGCGTGGGCCAGGCATCCGGGACGCCCTGACAACTCCAAATCGGCGTGGGCGGAGATGTTCGACTTCCTGAAGTCCAACGGGGTGCCGGTCCGGCTTTCCGAGGTGAAGGCCATCTCAATTCCGCAGTGGTGCGACCCTGAGCCGTTCCGGTGCAAAGGCTACAAGCGCACCAAGGAGTTCCTGCCGTGGGCCAAGGCGATGTGGGAGAAAGCCAATGCAGACATGGTGGCTCCCGCCGATCCGGTAGCAACCCTGATCCGGCATGTCATTTTACTAACTAAAAAGATCAACAGCCGGGCCGGTTGCAACCGGTGTGCTGAACGGTGGGCGGTTTGGTTGAAAGCCCATCCTCTGCCTATGGGGTCGGACCTGGCGACCTGCCGCCGCTACCTCGTTGATGCCCATAACCACACCCGCGAAGGGCAGGAACCGACCCCCTACGAAACCGTCGCCGCTAAATTTTTCTGGACCACGCCATGACCACCAAACAAGTCCCCGCCGATTCAATTCTGAAGTCCATCGACACCTGGGTCAGGTGGGCCTTCCGTGGGTGGTCCCTGGAACGCGACATTGAGTGCTATGCGAATGGGGGACCGCCACCGACCGACGATCCGGATTTCGAGAACAACATCGTCCCGCTGGGGTTCGCCCAAAGTTTCATGAAGCGGGAGATGGCTCCGTTGCTGGATGCCCTGCTGCTCAAACCCGGAATGATTGACGCCCGCCTGGTAACTCCGGCGCTCAACATCCCCGAGCGGACTCTGGCGATTCAGGACAACCTGAATGAGGCGATCAACAAAATCCTGATGCCGAAATTGTGTCCGGAGATAACAAACGCCGCCGGTCGCGCCACAGTCACAGGGCGGGCCGTGCTCTACCGGCGCTCCCCCAATTCGCTGGACCTCAAATGCGGTCGGATCATCCACCCGCCTGAGTATCCGCTGGACATCCTGTCTTCCGAGTTCCGGGAGTGGTCCTTCCCCGGCACCCTCAGCCTGGAGGACATCGACTCCCGTATGCGGAAGTCCGACAAAGGCAAGTATGGCTGGAACCGCGAAGGTCTGGAGCAACTGAAGCTGTGGATCATGGCCACGGAATCCCTGAAGTTTTCCACTAACAGTGAGTTGAACTCCCCCGAATGGATGAGGTCGTTCAGCCGTGATGGTTGGCTGGAGGCCGACCTCACCCGCAGCGGGTTCAGCAAGCCGGTGGACGTTTACTGGTATTTCCGGAAGAACGGCAAGATCACCAAGAATGACATCCGGTTCGGAGGCCATGAGGGGATCGACCTGTATTGTGTTAGTCGTTACGGCAGCGAAAAGGCCGTGATGTCATCCATGAAGGACGCCTTCACCAAACAGAAGGAGTTCACCATCTCCTACAAAGACGACTTTGAGAACCATCTCGACAAACTGGAGAAGGAGGAGCGCGGTGATTGGTCCTCCGGCAAGCGCGAGAAGAACTGCAACGAGCGCCTGCTTTTCTACTGCCCGGATGTGTTCAAGAGCATCGAAGACTGCCTGATTCTCCACATTGACGACGCGGCGGTGGCCGGAGAGCAAAAACTTTCGGAGGTTCGCGGCACCGGGAAGGTGGCTATGCCGAAACTAGCTGTTATGGAACAGCTTTTGACCAGCATCATCGAAGGGTTGACTTTCGGTGCCCAGCCTAACTGGAGTGTGGCTCCCGGTGTCCCTGACGAATACCTACAACAGTTGGAGCGCGGCGGTCTCCGCAGCGGTCAGGCGTTTCCGACCGGCATCAACCCCATGGCCAAGCAGAACACTTTCGGGGGGTTCAGCCACGCCATGGGCTTCATCCAACTGCTTGATGCCGGGGTGTCCGCCGACTCCTCCGCCAACAACCAGGGGACGTTCGGAGGCAGCAAGGCGGAGTTCGCTATCCAGGCCAATGCGGAGATGACCAACCGGCAGCAGGCCATGAACCGCCGGTTTGAGGGTTGGCTGCTGACGCTCGACAAAGTTTCGGAAATGGTGGCGCGGACGATATGCCGCGCCTGGCCGGAGATGCGCCGGGAATTTCCTTGTTATTACGACGCCCAGCGCCTCCGCCTGATCCTGCGCACCCGGTATGGGATTCATGAGGATGAGTGGGACCAGGACCGGTGGGACTACTCGGCCCGCCGTCTGGCCGGAGGCATGATGCGTCAGCAGGCGGTTGCCTTCAACACTAGCATGTTGCAGATCGTCGGCCCCCATGAGCCGACGCTGATCCCCATGTTCATCCGCGAAATCATCCGCTCCGGCTACGGCGACACCATCGCCAACCAATGGCTGAACCCGCCGGAGGAGGCCAAACTTTCGCAGACGGCCAAAGCCCAAAACAATGTGGCTATCGCGTTCGTCACCGGTCAGGTGCCCCCGGTCTCCCCTGCCGACAATGCCGTGGAGCACTCCAAAGTTGCCGCCCAGGTGGTCGAGGGCAGGATCAAAGCCGCCGTGGCCACCGGCAGCGTCACGACTGCGGAGGTCATCGGGGTTCTGGCGGTCATCCAATACGCCGCCCAGCACATGCTGCGGTTGCCTGAGCAATGGTCGGTCCCCGGCATGGCGCGGTTGGAGGAGTTCGCCAAGGCGATCCAGTCCATCCCGGTCCAACAGCCGAAACCGGAGGATGCGTTGACTCAGAAGGACGCGGCGGAACTGCAACTCAAGAGCCGGAACCAGGAGCGCTTGCTGGCCGATCAGCAGATGAAGCAACGCAAGATGGAGGTGGACCAGTTGATCGCCATGCGGAAACTGAGCAACGCAGAAGAAATGCAGACTTCTGTTCAGAAAAACCTTGCAACTGACCGGGCCAGGACTACGGTTGATATTCAATCCAAGTTGAATGAGCCAGCCGAACCAAACGCCTTCGCCCTCTGACATCCCGGAAGGGGGCCTTCACGGCTCCGCCGATGATTACCTCAAAACTCTGACGCCGGAAATCAGGCGTCCGGTGTGCATCCTCGTCATGAGGATGCTGGCGGCTGAACGCATGGCCTGCCTCTCCGACGGGGAAGCGCTCAAGGCGCTGGCCTCATTGGAGTCAAAAGTTGTTATTCACCTCAGAACCTCCACTCCCGTTCCGACGGTTGAGTGGGTCCAACCGAAATAGTTATGCCTGCACTTGAACAAGTCGTTATCCCTGACAGCCCTTCACCCTCCACCCCAACGGAACCTGACTACCTCGCCGGTCTGAGCAACCGTCTCGGCATCCCCGATGAGGTTGTGCCCCCGGTCGAAGAGGTTAAAGTTGTCAGCGAACCCGCCAAAGTCGTGCCGCCGGTGGTTGATCCGGTGACGCCTCCCCCATCCCGCCGCGAGGAACCCGCGATCCGCATCGAAAACAAGACGCTGAAGAAACAGGTCGAGGATTACGAAAAAGAGTTGGCCGACCTTCGCGCCAAAGCTGCCCGTCTCCCGGAACTGGAGACCAGCGTCACCGAGTTCAAAACTCTGGCGGAACGTGCCGCTGAGGAGAAGAAAAAGCTGGATGAAGCCTATCGCAATGAGGCGGCTGCGTTCCCGGCGGAGTTGTTGGACGACCTCCCGGAAGTCCAGACTGCCAAACAGGGTTTTGACGCCGCAGCACGGAGCCTGTTCCCGGAATACCTGTCCGATTTGAACGATGACAGCGACCCGGATGTCCGCATGGATTTCGGGGCGTTGTCGCCTGCCCAACGGTCCGCCGTCGGTGGCTACATCGACCAGTGGGAGGACATGGAGTATTCCTCCAAAGACTCTCCGACCGTCCGGGCCGAAACCCAGCGGGCGCTGATTTCCCTGATCGCCAAAACCCTCAAGGTCAACCCTGCCAAGTTCGTGACCGAGAACTTCCGGGGCCATGAGTTCGACATGCTCCCCAAGAGCCACCCCGTCTATCAACATCTGCGGGCCAGCTTGAAGCCATTCGTTGAGCAACGTCAGCGTCTCAACATGGCCAAAGAGGCTGCCCGCACCCAAGCCAAGACCAGCCTCTCCCAAGTCATCTCCACCCGCGTCAACAACACCAAAGCGCTGTTCAGCAACGTGGGTGTGGGGCTGTCGGGTGAGGCGTTGGACGCTGCGTTGGCCAAGACTCCGGACAGCCCGGTTTTGAAGACCATGAAGTTGCTCCAGGACCATCCGGACCTCATGGAGGAACTGAAGACCAACATGGAGCATGAGGCCACCCTCAACGGGGTGTTCCGCCCCCATTACGATTTTGTCGAGGACGATCCCGGCGAACGGACCGCCAAAGCCCAGGCCGCGAACCTCCGGATCGGTCGCCGTGCGGCGTTCGCGCCAGTGGCGGAACCGTTGATGAAAGCCCTTCTCCGCACCCAGGAGAAACTGGCGGAGTCTGAACGCCTGCGGGCCGCAGCGGAGGCGGAAGCATCCAAAACCCGCATCCAGGCAGAGCCGGGGACGGAAGGGTATGGTGACAGCACCACCTCGACCGATCCCGACGCTGACGAATACATGCAGCGCATTGAGCGCCTTGCCGCCCAAAGAACACGATGATCCCCTTCCCCTCCAACCCCAGGCCCCGTCGCATCACCCGGAGTCAGGCTTACCCATTCCGGGACCTGGTTCCTGGTCAGGCTGCCGACGTGCGCTACCCCATGGAGGAACTGCACCGGCTGCGGTCATCGGTTAGTTACTACCGGAAACGTTTGGGGTTGGACCTCCGCATCTCCATTATGGATGACGTGCCCGGAAAAACCCCCTACGCGATTGTCGGAATCCCGGAAGCCCCTGACGTTTCAAATTTGCTATGAAAAACCTGCTGTTGCTGCTGTTCGTCCCGTTGCTCCCATCCTGCCTCACTACCGGAGGGTCTGTGCCGTCCGGGGTGAAGCCGCCTGAAATCAAACCGGCTGCCTCCATCGTGCTCCAACCGTCCGGAGCCGACTGGTCCTCCATGGCTGACGTGGCGAAAGCCGTCAAAGGCAAGCCGGTAACGGTGTCCGGCAAAACGCTGGACCTGAAAGGTTGCCAGTTGGTCGGGACCAAGCTGAAAAAATATCCTGACAAACAGGATGAACGGAATCAGCCTCTGCGGGTCAACATCGACGGGTTCACCCTGAAGAATGGGAGCGTCCGCGCCATCCCCGGCGGGGTGCTCTTCCGGGGGGAGGATAACGTTTACTCCAAACTGACTTTCCTCGACATCGGTGAGGATGCCCTATCAAATGTCAAGAATGATGCAGTCGATGCCACCATCACCGGGTGCAAATTCTATGGTGCCACCGACAAGAGCATTCAGGCCAACTGCGCGGAAGGGTTGACCCTGACCGGCAACTACGTCACTGGCGGAGTCACCGCCGTCCGGCTTCAGGAATCGACCTCGAAAGCTAAAAACCCGCGCACCAAACGGGTGTCCGGAAACACTTTCGAGAATGTCAGGACCGCGTTTAATCTTTCTGGTGGAATCCGGGTTGAGGCGTCCGGGAACACCTACAAAAACGTCGGGGAGAAGTGGGTTACTAACAACGGTGCGTCATACACCGAAAAGTAGTTAGAACAAAACTCTTCCATTGGAGATTGCCTTCAGGGACTCCAACCGGATTTCGCGCAAGCCGTCATCGAACTGCTTTCCGGCTTCCTCCAGATCACGGCCACGCAACGCCTCCATCCGGGCCATGCGTTCGGGTGTCAACCATTTGCGGAGGCGCTTGCCGGAATCGGCCTGCCATTGCCGGACGAAATCGTAATCCTCCATGATGGAAGTGCCATCCTTAAATCTCCGGGTGGTCGTCAACGGGTTGCCCCCCATTCTGGATACGAACAGCATCTGCTCGTCGTCCGTCAGAGGGGCGGTGATGCGGTGGTTCAACATCGGAAGAATCTCCCCGAACGGACCTCCCCGGTTGGCGTGAATCTCCTCACCAAAGAAATTCAAAGCCGGTTTCCCGAACAGGGATGGGGTAAAAGGAATGTTGGCGAACAGACGCCCTGCCCACCCCCCCGCCTTGTTATCCTGCGGGCCGTATAGAATCTGGTTCACTTCCTGACCGATACGTGGGAAGAGAGCAACCCCGGCAAGGCGACCGACGGTCTGACCGGCTTTCTCGGCACCGCCTTCAGTGGACCTCCCGCCGGTGGCCACTTCGATAACATCCTGCAAGTTTTTGAGCACCGCAGCGTCAGCGAAGGACCCCATGCCTCGCATCAGGGCATACATGATCTTGTCAGACTCCATCGTGCCTGGTTTCATGTAGCGCTGGGAATCGCTCCATGCCCCGATAGCGGCAAGGATGGGGAACGCCGGGGATTCCTGGAACCGGATGGACGCCCCGCCATTGACGCGGATCGTCATCGGCTGGTTGCCTTTCTCGCGCCAGATTTTGTTGGCGGCTGGGTTCTCCGGCCCGCGTCCGGTGATGAACAACCCTGCTTTGTCCTCATCGTCATCCATGCTGGCGGCGGCAAGGGCGGTGATGGCGATGCCCATGGTGGTGCCGATCATCGCCTTGGTGCGCAACTCAATCGCCTGTTCGTCAGGGACCCCTCCGGCGGGGAGGTTCCAAGTCTTTTTGGCCCCGTCCCGGTTGAACATGTAGTTAGTAACCGAGGAGGACTTCCCTTTGTTCCAGTTGATCGCCTGGGCGCGGAGGAACCCATATGGGGTCCAGTCCAGCCCCTGACTGAAGGCCCCGATTGGCATTCTGATAGCGGGGAGGAGGAACTTCAGTCCTGGGATGTTCTGAATCATGGACAACAGGGAGTTGCTGAGACCCCCAAGGACACCTTCCGTGGCGTTGGCGACGGTCCAGCGCTTGGCATACTCGACCGCTTCACCGATTAGGGCAGCCCGCTCGGTCTCATCAATCCCGTATGGAGTGCCGTCAGGGTTGACCCCCAGTGCTTTCCCGATCTTGGACTCCATGCGCTCACCAAACGCCACTCCACGCTCGGTTTTGTTAAGACGCCCCTCGGCAATTTCTTTGTCCACCCACGCGAAGGATTCCTTTTTAGCGTCCTCGAAACTCCCTCCATACATGGCATCATCGACGGCTTTCTTCCATCCTTCAGCCGTGGTCGGAGGGTTGGAGGAACGCTCGTGGATCAGTTTGATGATGGCATTGGCCTTCACCATTTCGTAAGCCGGAGTGCGGTTCACCAAGTCGGTCCCCACCATGGCTCGTCGGGTGTATTTCGAGAATTTGGCCAGCAGTTTTACCTTGGACGCCCAAAATGGACTGAGGGGTTTGCCCTCCATCCATAGCATGATTTCGGTGTCGGGGAAGTGGGCCAGCGTCTCCATGTCCGAGTTGGAAAACTGGGTGGTGTAGTCGCTCTCAAGTTTGGAGCGACCGGTGTTCCAGATGTATGCCGCCTGGTATTGGAGGTCCCGCGTGAACCCCCGGCGCATCGCTTGGATCAACGCGGCACGGGCACCTTTGGGGATCGCCGCTTCGGGGTTCAACCCGAACGGGTCAAATCTTGCGAGGAACACGCCACTGTCGGCCATGGATTTGACCGCTCCCCACACCGCGTTCACCTTCATGGTGGACAGCAGGTTCATGAAGATGTTGGACATGGTGTATTCCCCCAACAGCCCGGCGGCGTAAACCCCCCGTGCCGATTTAATCATCCCAAGGTAAGTGGCGGTCCGCTCATCGCGGGCTGCCTGTGGTAGGTTAGGGTCGTTGCTCTCCTCGATGACCTTCTCAAGCTGCTTGCGGAACTCAGGGGAGAACGTCTTGGCGTTCATGTCGCCAAGCATGACCTTTTCCACGTTGTCGAGGGTGAGCCCCCCAAGTTCTGCCAGCCGGATCAGTTTCTGTGCTTCCGTCAGCGACTTTTTGGCATCGGCCTTCCTGCCGCTGGCGGCTTTGATGGCGCGGTCGATTTGACCGGTGGCTTGCTTCAGGCGGGACGCTGACACTTTTTTCATTGCCTCCTGGATGATAGGCTGGACGAACCTTTCGCCCTGCTCGGGGCTGAGACCGAGTGCATCCGCCAAAGCGAGGACACGTTCCCGCAAGGCGGCTTCCCGTTGATCGCCACGGGCGATTTTTACCAACTCGCCGATGTCGAATCCGAAATCTCTGGCAAGGTATTCGATGACGCGCTTCGGGCTGCGCTTGAGCATGTCCTCCGCTTCGTTCGGGTTCATTTTGTCCGGCACCGGCATGGGGCTGCCGCTGCGTCGGGCGGCTTTGACCGCCTTGGCCCGTTCCCGGCGGAGGTCCCGCCGCTGCATTTTGTATAACAAAGCCCGTTTGGAGCGCGACTCCTTCTCGGCCTCACGGATCGCGGCACGCTGCTCTTTGGTCTCCGCTCTGGCGGCATCCCGCAGAGTTTTGCGTTTCGCTTTTTCAGCGCTGAGTTTTGCGATCTTCGCCTGATGGGTCTCCACCCTCTCCTTGGCGGTCTTCCGGTATTCGACCATGGTGGCGTTGACCACTTTGTCCAAAGTCTCCGGCGTCAGCAGTTTGACGAACTGACGGTTAGGGTCCCGGAGTTGCTTTTCGAGTGCTTCCGGGGTGGTCCGCGACAGAGCCGCGTCCTTGATGACTTTGGTCATGGTGACACCCAGCTTTTTCATCTCCGACCGGAGGAGGGAGGCGACCTGTTTCTCGCCGTAGGGGGCGGCGGCATCGCTGGCACCCATAGTGGTGTCGAAGGTCTTGCCGATGGTGAGTTGCATGAACGCCCGCAGTTTGTCCAGACTGATGGCATCATAGGTCTCGGGGTCCGCTTGAATCAGGTCATGGACCTGTTGCAGCACCGTGGCGGCGGTTTCCTGGTTGGACAGCAGCAGCCCCATGGCGAACGGCATGGAGTCGGCACCCGGTGGCTGTTTCCCGCCAAGTCCCGCTTTGGACAGCAGCGCCTGGGAGATGGCGGCGGCGATCTTGCGCTCGGTGACTTTCAACTTTTTCCGGGCCGGTGGGTTCAGCAGCCGGTTGAGGGATTTGGTGATGCGCTCCACCGCCATGGCCTCAGCGGAATCGGAGTCCGCCGCGTCGGCGACCGGAGTGTTCCGGATTGCGGCAAGCTGTTTGCGGAGAGCTTCGACCTCCTCACGGGTTTTCTTGATAGCAGCATCCCGGTCCGCTTTGGTCTTGATGGCGGCAACCTCCTTGTTGATGTCCTCCTGCCCCTCCGGGAGGGAGAACTTTCCGTCGAGATACGACAAGGCGTTCAGGAAACGCATCTTGTATAGCAATTTGTCGGATATGGTTTGCAGCTTGGTGGCCAGCGAACTGATGCCCTGTTTCAGTTTGCCTTTTGAGGCAGCCGCAGCGTCGGCTTCAGCGCCGATGATGGGTTCCAGAAGGTCGTCCTCCAACGCCACTTCAGCCGCGTCGGCGGAGTCATCGGCTTTGGCCACGTCCGCCAACCCCTGCTCGACTTTTTTCGTCAGGTCTTTTTCGTCCATTCCGTCGATGGCTTCCGTCGTCAGGTCATCCAGCACCCGTTGTGCGGCGGCGACCTCTTTGTCAAAGTCGTCCCGGCGGGCCTGGGAGCCGTCGAACGGCACCAGTTTGTCGGCGTTCTCAACCTGGATCGCCGCGAAGTTTGCGATCTTCAGTCCACCATCGAAACCTTTGACGAACTGCCCCTTTTGGGCACCCACCGTCACCATCGCCCTGATGAGTTTGCGGAGGTTGGCGTAGGCGTTGTCAACGTCCGTGGCGTCGGAGTTGTCGTCCTCGATGATCTGCCGGAGGTCCTTCACCATGATGCCCCAGTAGGCACCGGGGGTCATGTTGAAGACCGATTGGCCTGCCTCCAGGATGAGCCGGTTCAACTCCGCGAAGTGCTGGTCGAAGGTGCCTCCCCTGTTCTGTTGTTTGTTATACAGTGCCAGCGCCTGGTCGTAGGAGGGGAGAAACGACTCGGTGTCGTATCGCATGGATGCCGCCATGGCCCGGACGGTGGTGCCGGGTTGGTTCTCGGCCAAGCCGGATTGCTTTTGGGGGGGCAGGGAGTATCTGGGCTGTCCGACGGTTCGGACGGACTCTGCCATCTGTGGGGTGATGTCCACGCGCCAGATAGGTGTGATACCCTCTGGGTTTGGCCTTACGTTTCTGCCGGACCGCCCGTTTGCGAAAGCCATTGCCTCCTCCTCCGTTTCAAAATCAGCCACTAGCAAACCAATGTCGTCCATCACTTGCCACATCATCCGGTCACTGCGGTTCAACTCCGATTTTTCGACTTTCGCCCCCCACTGCTTGACATACTTCCCGATCTCCTTCGGAAGGATGTTATCGTAGAAACCCTTCATCCCGGAGCCACCGATTTTAAGGTCCTGCCCCTCGTATGTCCGGTATCCGGGTCCTTGCATGTCACCAATAGCCCGCTCCGCCAACTCTTTCCCGACGGTGTCTGCCAGTTTACTGTCATTTTCGGCCACTGAGTCGATGTTTTGACCGTTGGTGGTTTCCCCGGATATACCCCAAGACCCGTTAGTGAAACGGCGGATGTTGAGTTGCCGGACTTGCTGACTCAAGTCGAACCGGTCGTTCTGAGTCGCACCGTCCGTCCAGCCGATCCACTGTTTTCCGGACGCCACAGCATCGCGGAGGGCACGTTTGAATAGAGCGAGGGACCACTCCTTGCGGAAAGGGGCGTCAGGTGGGGAACTCCGCCCTGATGCCTCAAATGCTTCCACCTCCGCCACTTCCTGTGGTGTTGCGCCAACAGATTTCAGAGCACTGGATGACAGCCCGATGGTGGCTTTCGGGACATACTTTCTGGATATATCCACCCACCTGTCGATGTCAGGAGCATACCCCTTGTCCCGCCCCGCCTGGTGCCGGTCGCTCTGCAACTCCTCGATGAACAGCCCCTCGTTGCCAGCCGCGTCGGTGCGCTCGTTGAGTCGCATGTGGGCGACGTAGTTGCCGGAGTCGGGGAAGTGTGAGGACCTGTAAATTTCACCTGTTTCTCCACTGCGAACTTTAGACTCCAGTTCATCCCGTTCAGTCCTCAGTGCCGCATACCGTCTGCTGAAATCGTTATACCTGTCCAACCCCTCTTGGTCTTTCAAAGATGCTTTGTATAGCTCCACCCCGTCCTTGGACAATGTGTTAATCTCTGCCGTCAGACGGTCGATCTTTTCCTGAGACGCTTTCAGGTTTGCAGGCATCGCCAACACCACCTCCCGGTAGTTGGTGCCGCCGGGGAGGGTGTATTGGCTGAACTTGGTGGTGGGGGTCTCTTTTGCTTTTTTGTTATACTCGTTCCCAAACTTGATCGCCTCATCCAATGTATTGAATCTCCTTTCTCCACCCGTCCACGACAC
>JABXJR010000065.1_pt1 | contig 20154 bp, 18 predicted proteins | sample 7431291 | NCBI WGS metagenome assembly JABXJR01 (sample SAMN14395756, study PRJNA613071) | wetland metagenome | isolation source: water samle H3 from high-altitude wetland | place: Chile: Salar de Huasco, high-altitude wetland | collected 2015-11-10 | reverse complement strand
ACGCCGTACGAAGTGCATACAGGGGTGAGCGTTGCACTTATGTGTTGAATTCAGGGGTTATAAATTCATAACTGGCTGTTTTTAAAGGAATTAATATACTGAATATTTAATACTAATAAAGGTTAGGAAATAACCAGACCTAACCAAGAAGCTAACCTTGCCAACCCTTCGAAAAGCCATGCCAAACAAGGCTTTCAGGGCACCCAGCAAAAAACTAACCCTTCTAACCTCTTTCCCGTGGGTCAACATGAAAACGCGAGATGTGCCTAGGTCGGCGCGCTTTTGACGCTGCGTGCTGCATTGCGCAGCACTCACGACGTTTCCGTTGACGCGCCCGCACTCACACTCACACAGCGTCAGATGGTGAGGTTTACAGGCGATGTTGGGATTGGAGAGAGCATTTTCCTAGCCGCTTGAGATGCTTCAATACAGTCAGGCGAGAATTGGTGCACAGGTCCTGCAGGAGGTGGTCTCCATGCCTATAAAAAGGGGCCTGCGTACCGAGGCGTACATTCTGCCTACCAATCACTTACGACCACAATCGGCCGTAAGCTGCGCTCACCCTCAAGCACTGGAAGATAGGAGTTAAAATTTAATCGGCGAGGCCAAGCTTTCTGCTAAACCAGTGATAATGTGTGTAGTCAAATTTATCTCCATACAATTCATCTATTCTCGCCTTGATAATCGTATAATCATGACGAGCACGGCCTCTATCGTGGCACTGAGGGTTGTTTTCAATTTGTTCGGCTAGATACTTAATTGAGTTTTCGTTAAACAATTTTATGTACTGAGGGATCGCCACTTGAAAGCGGGAGTCGGCCTGATCATAATTGGTACTGACTCCGTAGTATGTTGATGCGATCATACAGAACTTCTCTTGCCACTCCTCAGAGTCAGAAAGCTGAAGTATGTAATCAAATTGATCTGAGCTAAATACTGGCCTATCTTTTACAATCCACTCCTTCAGGTCGTCTCCGTGCTTGAAAATGTTCTCCTTTACAAACCAACCAGCAGTTTTGCATACAGGGTCTTTCTCTATGTAGTGTTCAATCTTCAAGCGAGCAGCGTCACTTAATAATGGGAATAATTCGTGATTTTGAGAAAGAAAGAAAATGAAATATTGTAGAGGGCTGCCAGTACTAGCCAAATTACTAAAGAAGTCGACATCTCCTCGTATTGTTGCAGGCAGTGAAGCTTTGTTTCTGCTAGCTATCACCTCAAGAACATGAAGGTTGATTAGTCTGTTATTTTCGCATTGTTCGTTTTCAATCCTAAATACTATTTTCCATAGGGATCGGAATATATTTAGCTCAACTTGCTCAGTGGTTCTATCAAAGTACCGGTTTACAACGTATTTTTTTACTTTTGATCTGGTATTCAGTATTTCGCGAGACTCTGAGATGTCATCAAGCAATTCTTGAAGAATATGCTGGGTATAAAAAGGTGGTTTGGTTAAAACATCGGTCAATGTGTTTCGGATCAATGCTCTAACGGTTTCGTGGTTCGGTGAGTGCAGTTCGCGCTCCCTGTTTAGTACAGGATGCGCTGACAAATGTCTTTGCTTTTGCAAATATCTCAAATTTTCATATTCGGAACTATCTAGCAAATTTGTTTTGTCATTTACTTCGTCTATTAATTTTAGCTCCCAAGCGGCTGATTTCTGGTCTACATCTTGAATTCTACTCACTTCATCTAATATTGCTTTGGCTGATGCATCATCATAGAGGTCGATTAGGTTTTGTAGCTTGTAAACAATGTCGCATATCGCTACCGACCAAAGCATTACCACTGCGGATCTATAGTTTCCGTTGTGGTATGAAGATAAAACTTCTCTGAAGTATTCTTTTGTCTTGCCGTAGTGAATGCTATCTGACATTTTTTCTAACGAGAACTCGTCCATAAAATTTCCGCTTGTTAGTTTGGTAGCTAGGTGCTTTAACTTACAGATCTAAAGCGCGTCAATGAAAAAGAGGTTTTTTCACTCTGCTAACATTTGCTCGACGCTGATGCTTAAGCTTTTTTCTCATTCCATGTCTCTAACACAAAGGCTGCAATGGTGTGTGCCGCATGAATTGCAAGTTTTGCATGCCGCGGCTTCAATTTATAAGGTTTCTTTCCTGCTCCATGTGCAGCGCTTGCATGAGTTCGTAACGCGCCAATCCCATTCACCGTGGCCATAATACCGCTCACTATTTCTTGTAAATCCCTTTCTTCCAGTTTAGAAGCGTCCAGCCCTAGATCTGTTTTGACTACCTTCCAAACAGACTGTAGATCCTGTTTTGCTGGCATTTGAAGGTGGTTATGTTCTTCTATATAAACCTTAAATAGTGATTCGAGTATGTTGCAAGCTGCGGAAACTGCCTCTCTAGGGCTTAGTTGTACATTTTTTATCGCGCGTTCAAATTCTTGATCAATTGCTTGGATATTCTTTTTCTTTATAAGTTCGGATAGTGTTTTTGTAGCCAACCCCTCGCCTTTAGATATTATTCCTCCGGTCGAGTAGGAGAGTCCCGCGCGCTCAAGCGCTTTTCTTATCTTTTCTATATTGGCTTTTTCTTTCTCTATCATTTCTTCAGAACGCCAAAATGTCGGTGCGGTCTCGACATCTGTCTCCATATACTTTTCGATAATTCTCCCAATGATAGTCAGTGTTTCGGAGCCACTTACTTTATTAATTCTTCTGAGCCACTCTAAAGCTTTAACTGCTTTTGAACCTTCAGGTGGTTCGCCAGGTGCTTCGGCATACATAAATAAACTATCTAGGCTCGCATGGGTTTCGTTTTCTGAAACAGTTTCTGCGATGGTCGAAATTACATATGAGGGAACCGTATAGTTTTCCAACTTAAATCCTTTTCGCTGGGAGGTCAGAGTGCAGCATACCTGTTAGCTGCCTATGGTAGGTAGTTTTGGAAGAGGGGAAGTGACGTGCTACATGAGAGCTGTCGGATTTTTTGAACCCCTGGGCACGCACTCTCCCGCACACAGCTTCAGTTTTGGCGTTTGCAATTGGTATCAGGACTGGAGTCGGAGGGAGAGCGTACCTATAGCTACCATTTGACAGAAATCGAAAGGCTGTCTTGGTAGGTGTTCTGTGCATATGCTTAGGGATATTCAAATGGAGCAAAACGGTCATGATCGACGATGATTACGGATACAACCGAGATGACGAGCCTACCTATCTCACCCCGGACCAGATCCCTCAGTACGCACTACGTGAGGCTCTTAAATCACTCAGTCTTTTTGCCACTGATATGAATCTTGTGAGTCAGGCTATGAACCTGACCATCGTCGATGAATTCATAACGGGGCTGGAGTACGATTATCGTCTCGCCAAATTTAACGAGTCTTCAAGTCCCTACGATTCGATCTTCCTGGCTGCCCAGTCGCAGATGTGGATTTTCAGTGCTTATGAAGTCATGCGGACGTGGGTTGAGAAAGCTAAGAGCTATGTCAAAACCGCTGAGAACTCAGGACTTCATCTAAAACTCAAGGAGCTGAAACGTGACCGTGGATATATCAATTACACGGCTCTACAGAAGGCTAGAGAGATTCAGGCTCTGATTGAAGATCCGAAATTGCTGGGGAATCTCCAGGACGACTTAGCGCGTATCCAGTTCTTGTTCATCAGGGTTGAGATGATCCGCGTTGCCCTTGCTAAGCATGAGGTCAGGAAGCGAGAGGGAGCAATGCTAGCTAACGGTTTGGTTGGGTTTATGAACCGAGAATGCGGCTCACTTTCCTACCAAATGAATACGGGAATGGTCATCCAGGGAGAGATCAATCGTAGGGATATTGCAGATGGAATTCGATCGATCCCTGATTACGCAGTGCCTACACCAGAAGACGTGAAAAGCTATGACAAGTTCATGCGTGGACTTTCGGATAACGAAGCAATAGAGCTTTTCAAAGATGTCACACAGCATCCACCAAGTGAGTGAAGGGGATTGCTATTTCCAGCGAGGGCGGTGGTTGGAATCCAGGGCGTCGTATTGGTGTTGGTACGAAAGTGGTACGGGATTTTTAGAAAGGTTCTGGAAGGCACGTATTGAGTGGCATAGAGGATTAGTAGCTCCAATCCATCATCGGGGCGACGGAGAAGCGGCGGGAGAGTGGGGCGGTTTGTAGGGGCATGGGGGATCTGAGTTAGCGAGGCGAATGTGGCGCAGTTTATCAGGGATGCATCGTGGGTGTCGGGGAGGCGTGTTTCGCGCCATTCACTACTCAACAGCTAATAGACCTGAGCGCTCTACTCGTCAGCCGAGCCCAGGAGCACGTCGCGCCTACCGCCACCACGGCCATAGCCTGACACCCAACCCCGCCGCCTTACCCCAAGGCGGCAACCTGAACCCTCCCTGTCACCCGGTAAAGTTTCATAATTCCCTTCGCCTTTGAGGTCTACGATCGTCCCCAAGAGAGGCCCCCCGCGCCTCCAGTCCACAGGGAACTGAAAACATGATCTCGAGCCTTGTCAAAGTCGTGATGATTGCTGGCACGTTGCTGTTGGGCGCTTGCTCTTCGGGTTCGTCTGGCGTGAGCAGTGACCCTTGCTTTTCGGGCGGGTGCCAGGCGTTTGGTGACCACAGCCCCAGCAAGGCCGCGAAGATGAATTTTGGCGGCAGTGGGCTGGGGAGTAGTTATGGGGAGTATGGGTCGGGGTTGTTGCATGATGATTGATGGGGTGGTGGGTCAGGCGTTGGTGTGTTGACTGACCCACTGCTATCGGGGGCAAGCCCCCTCCCACATTCGATCTGTGGTGGGGGCAGAATTGTGGGTTTTAGTGCCCGCCCTGCATGCGCCGCGCGACCAGGTAGATACCCAGGCCGACCAGTGCCGTAGCCGCGCCGATGTAGCCAGTGCTGGTCCAGCCAAACCCAGCTGTAATCGCCATGCCGCCAAACCACGGCCCCAGTGCATTCGCCAGGTTGAACGCCGCGTGGTTCGACGCAGCTGCCAGGCTCGGTGCCTCATGGGCAATATCCATCAAGCGGATCTGCAACGGTGCGGCCAGCGACACCATGGTGCCCACCAGGCCCATGCTCAGCAGCACGCCCCATAGCGATGAGGCCGCGAAGGGGAAGAACAACAACACCGCCATCGACCACACCAGAATCCAGCCCACCGCGCGAAACTGCATGCGATCAAACAGCTTGCCGCCGGCGATGTTGCCGATAATTCCACCGACGCCAAACGCCGCCAGGCCAAATGGAATCCATTGTGGCGAGACTTTGGTCACTTCCAGCATGGTCGGCGCCAGGTAGCTGAATACGCAGAACATCCCGGCAAAACCGATGGCGCCAATCGACAGCGCCATCCACACCTGGGGTTTGGTGAAGGCGCGCAGTTCCTTGCGCGGGTCGCTGCGTTGTTCGTCGTGGCGGTGGGGGACGAATTGCCAGACCAGGGCGATGGTGAGGAGGGCTATCACGCTGACCAAGGCAAATGCAGAACGCCAGCCCAGGTATTGGCCGAGGAAGGTGGCGATGGGGTTGCCGAGCAGCATGGCCAGGGTCAGGCCCATCATGACCCGCGCCACGGCGCCGGCGCGTTTGTGGTTGGGCACCATGCTGGAGGCGACCACGGCGGCGATGCCGAAGTAGGCGCCGTGGGGCAGGCCGCTGATGAAGCGGAAGGCGACCAGCGAGCCGAAGGTCGGGGTGAAGGCGGTGGCGAGGTTGCCCAGGGCGTACAGGCCCATCAGCAACAACAGCATATGTTTACGCAGCAGCTTGGCGCCGAGGATGGCCAGCAGCGGTGCGCCGACCATCACGCCCAGGGCGTAGGCGCTGATGGCGTGACCGACCTGGGGTTCACTCAGGTTCAAGTTGCGGGCGATGTCGGGCATCAGGCCCATGATGGCGAATTCGCCAGTACCGATCGCGAAGGCGCCCACGGCCATGGCAGCTTCCATTTTGGCGGCACTGCGCGCGGGCAGCACGTGCCCGGGTGTTTGCTGGATAGTCATGGGTAACTCTATTGGGATGAACGGCACGAAGGACAGCCGCCGATGCTACGCAAGCAGCGACGAAGGTGTCTAGAACAGCCTTTTTTGACAGAGTTCAGTTTGATTAAACACCCTGTGACCCCACGTCGCGCTTGCCACGCTTGACAGCGGCGCGGCAAAACCCGCGATTTAGAGCTGTCAATTGGCCAAACGACGCATAAACGCCGTTTAGCGTGATATTCTGCGCGCCATCTTGGTCTGGTCTTTCCCCGGTACGTACACCCGTATACGTCCCGGCGGTCGGCTGTCGCCCAGGTAGCTGAAGCCAATAATGATAAGAAGTCAGCGCAGAAGGGACATAAAAGTGAGGTCGATACGTCGGCCTTGTGTGCCCACCCTGCGGTCTCGAAGTGAATGCGCAAACCCCACGTTGCGTTGCCTGGCGCAGCGTGAACGAGGGTTGCCCATCATCAGGGGCAGTGGGGCGGATGGCGTTTTATCATAGGTGCTACCGATGTTTAAGAAAGTAAACACGGCCCTGCTGGGGCTGGCTTTGTCGATGGGGATCACGTCCGTTCACGCGGAAGAGGCAAAGAAAGTCGATGTGCTGCTGATCGGCGGCGGCATCATGAGTGCGACCCTGGGTGTATGGCTCAATGAGCTGGAACCAGGCTGGTCGATGGAAATGGTCGAGCGCCTCGACGGCGTCGCCGAAGAAAGCTCCAACGGCTGGAACAATGCCGGTACCGGTCACTCGGCCCTGGCCGAGCTGAACTACACCCCGGAAGACAAGAACGGCAACGTTGAGATCCCGAAAGCGGTCGAGATCAACGAAGCGTTCCAGATTTCCCGTCAGTTCTGGTCCTGGCAGGTCCAGCAGGGCGTGCTGAAGAACCCGCGTTCGTTCATCAACTCCACACCGCACATGAGCTTTGTGTGGGGCGATGACAACATCAAGTTCCTCAAGAAGCGCTACGAAGCCCTGCAGGCGAGCCCGCTGTTCGCCGGCATGCAGTACTCCGAAGACCCGGCGCAGATCGCCAAATGGGTTCCGTTGATGATGGAAGGGCGTGACCCGAACCAGAAAATCGCGGCCACCTGGACCCCGATCGGCACCGACGTGAACTTCGGCGAGATCACCCGCCAGTTCGTCGCTCACCTGCAAACCACGCCGAAGTTCGACCTGAAGCTGTCGAGCGAAGTGCAGGACATCACCAAGAACGCCGACGGCTCGTGGCGTGTCAGCTACAAAAACCTGAAAGACGGCACCAAGACTGAAACCGATGCCAAGTTCGTGTTCATCGGCGCTGGCGGCGGTGCCCTGCACCTGCTGCAGAAGTCGGGCATTCCGGAAGCCAAGGAATACGCGGGCTTCCCGGTTGGCGGCTCGTTCCTGGTCACCGATAACCCGGCCATTGCCGAGCAGCACCTGGCCAAGGCCTACGGTAAAGCTTCGGTTGGCGCGCCACCGATGTCGGTTCCGCACCTGGACACCCGCGTGCTGGATGGCAAGCGCGTGATCCTGTTTGGCCCATTCGCGACCTTCTCGACCAAGTTCTTGAAAGAAGGCTCGTACCTGGACCTGCTGACCAGCACCACCACCCACAACATCTGACCAATGACCAAAGTCGGTATTCGTGAATACCCGCTGGTCGAGTACCTTGCCGGCCAACTGATGCTGTCGGATGACGACCGCTACAACGCCCTGAAAGAGTACTTCCCGAACGCCAAGAAAGAAGACTGGCGCCTGTGGCAAGCCGGTCAGCGCGTGCAGATCATCAAGCGTGACGAAGAGCAGGGCGGCGTCCTGAAACTCGGTACCGAAGTGGTCAGCTCCGCCGACAACACCATTGCCGGCCTGTTGGGTGCATCGCCAGGCGCATCGACTGCGGCGCCGATCATGCTGACCGTGCTGCAGAAAGTGTTCAAGGACAAGGTTGCGACCCCTGAGTGGCAGACAAAACTGCACCAGATCGTGCCAAGCTACGGCACCAAGCTGAACGACAGTCCTGAGGCTGTTGCCAAGGAATGGGCCTACACCGCCGGTATCCTGCAACTGACCCCACCGCCTGCGATTCCGCAACTGACTGCTCCAAAAGCCACCGAGGCTGCCAAGCCTGCGGCCGCGCCGAGCAAGCCAGCGTCTGACCTGGCGCTGTAAGCAACGCCTGATATCAGGTAACGCTTAAAAAATCTATGGTCCCCCCATTTTTGCAATACTGATTAACGGGCGATGTGGTTGGCTTGCTTAAATCTATCCGGCGTCTGTTTGGGGCTTGCCCCAGCGCCACGATGAGAGTCGCGCCTGACGATCCTTAAAAGCCCGTCGGCTTCTGAAGCCGATTTTTATGTCAGGATCTTCGCCAGGCCGGTAGGCCGTTCACGTCATCCGTTGTTCAGCTATCGCAAAACCTGAAGGGTGAATTGTGGTACTGCAACAACCGCAGGGTCAGGCGTTCAAGGCGTCTGGCCCTGCTTCATATTGCGCATGGTGAGCCGCTATCGCCCAAGCGATACGCGCCAGTTTGTTGGCCAGGGCACAGGCCACCACATTCGAGTGTCGTCGGCGCAGCAGCGCTCGCACCCAGTCGGCCAAAGCCCCCTTCTGATGATCCAGCCTCTGCATGTAAACCCTGGAGCATTGCACCAGCAGTTGCCGCAGGTGCTTGTCACCCCGCTTGCTGATCCCCAACAAATTGGCTTTGCCGCCCGTGCTGTACTGTCGCGGCACCAAGCCCACTGAAGCCGCAAAATCGCGACTGCATCGGTATTGCTTGCCATCGCCCATTTCTACAGCCAGAAGGCTGGCGGTGATCGGACCGACACACGGCATGCTAAGCAAACGGCTCCCCAGATCATCGTCGGCCAGCTGGCAAGCCAGTTGTTTGTCCAGTTCCTTGATCTGTTCATCCAGGTAAACGAAGTGATCGTGCAGGCGTTGCAACAGCACTGTCAGCCGCACAGGCAGCTCATGCTCGGCCAAAACAGCTGCCAAACGCTTCATGATGGCTGAGCCTTTGGGCAGGCTGATGCCAAATTCCAGCAGGAAACCGTGCATCTGATTGGCTGTCTTGGTGCGGTCATGCACCAACGACTCGCGCATGCGATGCAGGACAGACAGGGTTTGCTGAGACTCGGTTTTAGGCGTAACGAAGCGCATGGACGGACGGGAAGCCGCCTCGCAAATGGCCTCTGCGTCGATAAAGTCATTTTTGTTGCCCTTGACGAAAGGGCGGACAAACTGCGGTGAAATCAACTTGGTCGTATGCCCCATCGCCGCAAGCTGACGGGCGATGAAGTGAGAGCCGGCACAGGCTTCCGTTACCACGACGCAGCTCGGCAAGTTGCCGAAGAACCGCATCATCTGCGCTCGCGAGAGCTTTTTGCGAAACACCTCGCGGCCCGATTTGTCTTGGCCCAGAAGGTGGAAATTATGTTTGCCGAGATCGATCCCGATCAGTGCTGACTCGCTCATGATGATGGCCTCCAAAAACAAAACACCCTGCGAAAGCGTAGCCCTCGCAGGGTGTGGGGGTGACCATCTCATTAGCCCGCTGAACCGGTAACGGTCAGCGGGCTTTTTGTGCGCGGCTGTTTAACTGTGGGTGTGCTCCCGGCTGACCGGAGGCAGTTCAACCGTGCGCTCGGCCGCGGCCAGGGCCGCCCTCAACCCGGCCTGGTCCAGCGGCACGCAATACGCCGGTTTGGCGCGCTCGAACCGCCAGCTGTCATCCAGGTTGCCGGCGTCCACGGCATCGAAGCCCAGCTCGTCGAGTAAGCCGATCACCTGTGCTTTCGCGCCAGCATCATCGGCGGCCACCGGCAATGCGCGGCGGTCAGGGGCACCGTGGGGGCGGGCATGCTCGGTCAGGTCGGTCGCGAAGATCGCATTGAACACCTTGACCACCTTCGAATGGGAAAAATGCTCGGCGAGCAGCCGGCTGGTGGTGGTTTCAAAACGGTCGAGCGCGGGGAAATGCCCGTCACGCTCGGGGTAGTAGTTGTTGGGATCCAGTATTGTCTTGCCCTCCAGCCACTGCGCGGGAATGCTGCGGTAATGTTCAAACGGAATCGCCACCAGCACCACGTCACCGAACTGCGCGGCATCTTGCGCACTGCCCACTTTGACGCCGCGAATACCGCTGAGCACGCTGCTCATGGTCTGCGGGCCACGGGAGTTGCTCAGCATCACCTCATGGCCGGCAGCTAAAGCCAGCTGGGCCACGGCACGCCCGATAAAGCCCGCGCCAATCACGCCAATCTTCATGGTCTTGCTCCTTTTGAACAGGGGGAGCCGTTATGATGATTGGCAACTGTTTGGCGATAAATAATTGTTATGGCGTGGGTGTTGTTACTGGGAGTGGGGAATGATCGACCGTCTATCCAGCATGAATGCCTTTGTGGTCGCCGCCGAGTTGGGCTCATACGCCCGCGCTGCCGAGCGCTTGAACATGTCGGCGCAGATGGTGGCCAAACACGTTGCCGCGTTGGAGCAGCGCCTGGGCGCGCGCTTGCTCAATCGCACCACGCGTCGACAAAGCCTCACCGAGTTGGGCAGCGCGTATTACGAGCGGTGCAAACATATCCTGACAGAGGCCGAGGCGGCTGATTCCCTGGCGCAGATCATGAATGACACGCCGCGTGGCAAGCTGAAAATCACCGCGCCGGTCACTTTCGGCTCCTACAGCCTGATGCCGCTGATTACCGCTTTTTTGCGCGATAACCCGCAGGTGCAAATCGACCTGCACCTCACGGATCGTTTCGTCGATTTGGTGGAGGAGGGCTATGAAGCGGCGTTTCGCATCGGCCCGCTGGCCACCACCGGTTTGACCGCCCGGCCACTGGCGCCTTACCGCCTGGTGGCCTGCGCGGCGCCGGCGTACTTGGCGGCCCGCGGCATGCCGCTGGCGCCGGCCGACCTGGAGCACCACGAATGCCTGGGCTACGCCTTCTGGTCACGCCCCGCGGATCGCGAATGGGTGTTTTACCAAGGCTCGACACCGCACACAGTGAAGGTCGCCAGCCGGTTGCAGATCAATGAAAGCCGGGCGTTGATGACAGCCGCGCTGGACGGTTTTGGCATCGTCCTGGGCCCGGAAGACTTTCTGCGCGCGGCATTGGCCAGGGGCGAGTTGGTGCAGGTGCTGCCGGACTTCGAGGCTCCCAGCCGGCCAATGCATCTGGTCTACACCGCCCACCGCCAGCGTACCGCCAAGTTGCGAGGGTTTGTCGAGGCGGTGCTGGAGCGTTTCGGCCCGGCATGAGGGCGAAGAGGTGCAAACGCCGCGGTGTTGCGGGTACGCCTGAAGCGACCGGCCGTCGCGTGCGCTTTTTGAGGCGAGTGGGTTCAGCAACCTGACAGACACCACCTGTTAAAAAAGAACCCAGGCCATGCAGGAGCGCGGCTGGAACCAGGGGGCATTTTTTACTGATACAGGTGTTGGGTGTTAGCGCCCGAGGGGTTTGTATGTTGTTACGTTATGCAGCATTGGCGGCCATGGTTGTCGCCGCATCCGGGTGTGTGCAAGAGCGTGTCGTGCATGAGCGGCGCCCGGTGCAACGTGAGTATGTCGAGGTGGTCGCGCCACAGCCGCCGCCGGTTCAAGTGATTGAAGTCGAGCCTGCGCCACGCTACGGCTATATATGGTCGCGCGGTTACTGGCGTTGGGACGGTGGGCGCTACGTCGCGGTGCATGGCCATTGGGAGCCTGTGCGCGAAGGCTATCGCTACGTGCATCCGCACTGGGTGCAACGCAATGACGGTTTCCACTGGCAGGTGGGTGGCTGGGTTCGCTGAAGCCCTGCCTAGGTCGGCTTCTTCGTACCCAGGAGCCGAACCTCCCGCAACAGTGCCGCCCCCAGTTGGTCGGTGCCCAGTTCCCGATAGCCCACGGCCTTGACCTCACCGTTTTCCTCGGCCTGGATGAGGATCACCGGGGTTTCCTTGCCGGTCGTTTCATCCACATGCATGGCGTACTGGGGAATATCCACTTTGATCGGGGTGCCCGCCGCCTGGCCTTTGACATTGATCAGGAAGGCGGCACACCCGCTGTCGACATCCGCACTCGTGGCGGAGCGGCCGCTGACAAAGCAGGTGGGCGGCAAGTCGGGCCAGGCGATGGTGTCAGCCAGGACGAGGGTCGGCGTCATGACCAGGGCTGCGAGAAGAAGCGTGCGCACGTGAGGCGTTCTCTGGATCAAGGGAAGATGCGGTTTTACCAAAGCCTGCTCGCTGCCGCAACGCGGCGATCGCGGGTGGGCCGCAGGGTCTCCAGTACCCGCCCCCACTCCACGATTGCCTGGGCCGCTTTCTGGATGTGGGTGAGTCCGAACAGGTCAAACCCTGGACCGAACTTCACTCACACCCTTCCATCGGGTTCCCAGCGATACAAACCATGGCCGAGCGCAGTGCCGGTTTATTGCACCACGCGGTAGCACGGCACATAGGCCGCGCCGCCTGGCAGCTTCATGCGGTGCTGGGCGACGAAGGCCTGTAGCAGCTCGTCCAGCGGTTGCATGATGGCCGGGTCGCCGTGGATCTCGTACGGGCCGTTCTGTTCGATCAGGCGAATGCCCTTGTCCTTGACGTTACCCGCCACGATCCCCGAAAACGCACGACGCAGGTTGGCCGCCAGCTCATGGGGCGGCAGCGCGTGGCTCAGTTGCAGGCTGGCCATGTTTTCGTGGGTCGGGTCGAACGGGCGCTGGAAGCCTTCGTCGATCTTCAACAGCCAATTGAAGTGAAACGCGTCGTTGCGCTCGCGCCGGAACTGCTTCACCGCCTTGAGCCCGGCGGTCATCTGGCGAGCCACTTCGGCCGGGTCATCGATGATGATCTGGTAGTGCGCCTGCGCTGCTTCGCCCAGGGTTGCGCCGACGAAGGCGTGCAGTTGCTGCAGGTACGGCGCGGCGTGTTTCGGCCCGGTGAGGATGACCGGAAATGGCAGGCCACGGTTGTCCGGGTGCATCAAAATACCCAGCAGGTACAGGAACTCTTCGGCCGTGCCGGCACCGCCTGGGAAGATGATGATGCCGTGGCCGACGCGCACGAAGGCTTCCAGGCGCTTCTCGATATCCGGCAGGATCACCAGCTCGTTGACGATCGGGTTCGGCGCTTCGGCGGCGATGATGCCGGGCTCGGTCAGGCCTAGGTAGCGCCCGCCGGTGATGCGTTGCTTGGCGTGGGAAATGGTCGCGCCCTTCATCGGCCCTTTCATTACGCCGGGACCGCAGCCGGTGCACACATCGAGGCTGCGCAGGCCCAGTTCGTGGCCGACCTTCTTGGTGTATTTGTATTCTTCGGTGTTGATCGAGTGCCCGCCCCAGCACACCACGATCTTCGGCTCGACACCCGGGCGCAGCGTGCGCGCATTGCGCAGCAGGTGGAACACGTAGTCGGTGATGCCCTGTGAGTTGCTCAGGTCGATGCGCTGGCTGTCCAGCTCGTTCTCGGTGTAGACGATGTCACGCAAGGCGCTGAACAGCATCTCGCGGGTGCTGGCGATCATTTCGCCATCGACGAACGCATCGGCCGGCGCGTTCAACAGTTCCAGGCGTACGCCACGATCCTGCTGATGAATGCGCACTTCAAAGTCTTTATAGGCGTCGAGGATGGTCTTGGCGTTGTCGATATGCGCGCCCGTATTGAGGATGGCCAGGGCGCATTGACGGAACAGGGTATAGATGCTGCCGGAGCCGGCTTCGCTCAGTTGCTGGACTTCACGTTGGGAGAGTGTTTCGAGGCTGCCCTTGGGGCTGACGGAGGCGTTGATGACTTGACGTTGGGGCATTCTGGTTCCTTGAAAGCGCAGCCACCGCGCCCTTCAGCGGGGCGATGGCTTGAGAATGGTGGGCGCCGAATTCGGTCGCACGAGACGGTTATTCTGGCCGCCTCGCGGGCAGGGCGCAAACACCGTCCAGCGCCATCATGCCGCAGAACTTACTGAATCAGCTTCCAGTTTTTGTAGAAAACCCGACGCAGGGTGAATACCAGGCCGGCAAAACCCGCGATCACGGCGTTGAGGACCGAGGGCAGCAAGGTCGGCCGCACGATATCAATGAACAGGCAGTAACGTTTTGCGTCGTTCTTGTTGAAGGACGCATGCATCAACGTGTCATCGAAAATAAACAGCGGGTCGTCGTGCCAGTAATGCTTGTGCTTGCCGACCTGGATATACACGCCGTCATGGTGAGGCGCCGGCGCCATGTTGTAGAGCACCCGGAACATCATGCGCAGGGGCCCGAAGTGAAAGGACGTCGAGCGGTTTTCGTTGAACACCGAAACCCCGATGGTCTTCACGAACGGCAGCTTTTTACGCAGTTCCGGGATGTCCAGGGTGGTTTCGATCGGGCGGCCATACCACTGGAAAAACAGCATGCCGCGTTTCTTCTCGGCCATGCGCTCGTCCAGGTAGCCGATGATTTCATCCTTGTGGGCCATGGCATCGTTGATCACCTGTTGCAGGTCTTCACGCCAGGCGGGTGGCAGGTCGCGCATCGTGTAGACATGGCGATTGCGGCTGCTCAGCAGGTCGAACAGGGTGTTGAACGGCGCCAGCAGCCAGGTATTGCGGCCGCTGCCGATGAAGTATTTCTTGAAGGTATCGCGGTCATACAAGCCGTTACGCAGGAAGTCATAGACACCGCAGACCAGTACCAGGCCGAGAAAGACCGCCGTGGTCAGGGGGAACAGGAAAATAAACAGCAGCACGCCGAGCACCCAGGCGATCGACACTGCTTTCTTGCGTAACGCGGACTTGCTCATGAAACTCAGCTCCAGCTGGACGCCATTCGACAGGTACGGTTCCGTGGCTGCGAGTGGTGGGGTTTTGAAACATATTGAAACAACCCCGCCATGATAAGGCGTTATCAGTCGGTTGGGCGTTTTAAATATTGCAAAATTGTGAAGGGATTGAACAAATTTTCACGAATAGCGTTTGCTGCGAAAACGGCGCAGGACGCGTGGCGATACCCCGGACGTTAGCAGGGATGCGCAGAAAAGCGCGGCGCCGATTGGATTTTGTAAACAGAAGATTTGCGACTATCGTGACGCTTCGGTTTTTTGGACGTCATAGACCGGTACGATTGAAGTTGAATGGCCACCATTGGCCTTCGGCACCTTGGAAGAGGCAGAAATTTTATGATCATCAAACCGCGGGTTCGTGGCTTCATCTGTGTGACCGCTCACCCTGTTGGCTGTGAAGCGAACGTCAAGGAACAGATCGACTACGTGACTCAACACGGCGTCATCGAAGGCGGCCCGAAAAAGGTGCTGGTCCTCGGTGCTTCCACCGGTTATGGCCTGGCTGCGCGCATCAGTGCCGCGTTTGGCTGCGGTGCCGACACCCTGGGCGTGTTTTTTGAGAAAGAAGGCGAAGAGGGCAAGTTGAGTTCCGCCGGCTGGTACAACAGCGCCGCGTTCGAGAAGTTTGCCGTCGAAAAAGGCCTGTACGCCAAGAGCATCAACGGTGATGCGTTCTCCGACGAGATCAAGCGCCTGACCATCGACACCATCAAGAAAGACCTGGGCAAGATCGACCTGGTGGTCTACAGCCTGGCCGCGCCACGCCGTACCGACCCGCAGGGCGTGGTGCACAACTCCACCCTCAAGCCGATCGGCAAAGCCGTGACCCTGCGTGGGATCAACACCGACAAGGGCGTCGTGGTCGACACCACCCTGGAACCGGCGACCCAGGAAGAAATCGACGGCACCGTGAAAGTCATGGGTGGCGAAGACTGGCAGCTGTGGATCGACGCCCTGCGTGACGCCGATGTACTGGCCGAAGGCGCCAAGACCACTGCGTTCACCTACCTGGGTGAGAAGCTGACCCAGGACATCTACTGGAACGGTTCCATCGGCGAAGCCAAGAAGGACCTGGACAAGAAAGTCCTGACCCTGCGCGACAACCTGGCTGCGCTGAAGGGCGACGCTCGTGTGTCGGTACTCAAGGCGGTGGTGACCCAGGCCAGCTCGGCGATCCCGATCATGCCACTGTACCTGTCGTTGCTGTTCAAGGTGATGAAAGAGCAGGGCACCCACGAAGGTTGCATCGAGCAGGTCTACGGCCTGTTCAAGGACAGCTTGTACGGCAGCCAGCCGAAGCTCGACGCCGACGGCCGCCTGCGCGCCGACCTGGCCGAACTGGAGCCGAAGGTCCAGGACGCCGTGGCAGCACTGTGGAACCAGGTGACCGACGACAACGTCAACGAGATCAGCGATTTTGCCGGCTACAAGGCTGAGTTCCTGCGCTTGTTCGGCTTTGAGATCGATGGCGTGGACTACGAGGCTGACGTGAATCCGACCGTTAAGATCAACGGCCTGGTCCAAGCCTAAACACGCTCGAAAAAAATGTGGGAGCGGGCTTGCCCGCGATCGCGGTTTGTCAGTGCTGGATGTTTCGGCTGACACCCTGCAATCGTGGGCAAGCCCGCTCCCACATTCGTTGTGTGTTAAGCCTTTGCCGCTGCCGCCATCGATCTGCCAGACTCCATCGGCTATCAACTCACGCTAACGGAGGATCTGATGACGATTCGTGCAGTCGTTTTTGATTTTGGCGGTGTCCTGTTCGATTGGAACCCGCACCACCTGTACCGCAAGCTGATTGCCGACGATCACGAACGGCAGTGGTTCCTCGACACCATCTGTACCCAGGCCTGGAACACCGAGCAGGACGCGGGTCGTACCCTGGCCGAGGCTACGCGCAGCCTGGTCGCGCAATACCCCCAGCACGAAACCTTGATCACGGCCTATTACGACCGCTGGCATGAAATGCTGCGCGGCCCGTTACCGGAGGGCGTGGCCATTCTCGAGGCGTTGCATCACGCCGACATGCCGCTGTTCGGGCTCACCAACTGGTCGGCCGAGACGTTCCCCTATGCGCGGGCCAACTACCCGTTCCTGCAGTGTTTTCGCGACATCGTGGTCTCCGGCGAGTTGAAGCTGATCAAGCCGGATGCCGCGATCTATCACGCCAGCCTCGCCCAGGTGCGTGCTCATCTGCCGGATATCCAGCCGAGCGAAGTGGTGTTCATCGACGACGTCGCCGGCAATATCGAGGCGGCTGTCGCCTTGGGTTGGCAGGGCATTCATCATGTGTCCGCCGAACGCACGGCCGCGCGCTTGCGGGAATTGGGCGTGGGCTTCTAGCGCGCCCACTGTTCCATGACGAAATCCACAAAGGCGCGCAACTTGGGCAGGCGATAGCGGTCCTGTGGGTACAGCAGGTGCATGGGGCGGCTGGGCAGTTGGTAGGTGGTCAATAGGGCCACCAGCTTGCCGGTTTGCAGGTCGGGCTGCACCAGGGCATCCGGCAGCATAACGATGCCCATGCCTTGCACTGCGGCCTGGCGCAGGGCTTGCGAGCTGTTGATGGTCAACGAGCCCGATACTGGAATCTCCACCTCGCCCTCATCCCCGGTCATGCGCCACAGTTTGTCGGCGTTGCGCCAATCGTCGGTCGACGGGTAGGCGAATGCCAGGCAGTCATGCTGTTGCAGATGCTCGGGCACCTGTGGCATGCCGTGTCGCGCCAGGTAATCCGGCGAGGCGCACAGGGTCATGGTGTAATCCTGCATGGGCCGTGCGATCAAGCTTGAGGGTTCCAGTTCACCCAGGCGGATCGCCACGTCGAAACCGCTGTCGACCAGGTCCATGCGCTGGTTGCTGAGCACCACGTACAGCTTGATCTGCGGGTAGCGCCGGGAGAACTCGCTCAAGGCCGGTGCCAGGCGTTCGGTGCCGAAGGCGGGGGGCGCCGTGATGCGCAGAGTGCCGCGGGGGACGTCGCTGTGGGCCTGTTCGGCCAATTGCTCGGAGTCGGCCACCAACCCCAGCACTTCCAGGCAACGCTGGTAATACTGCCCACCGAACTCCGTCAGGCTTTGCTTGCGCGTGGTGCGCTTGAGCAGGCTGACTCCCAGCCGTTGCTCGAGCGCGCGCAGGTGGTTGCCGACCATGGTGGTCGATATTCCGCAGGCGTGGGCGGCGGCGGTCATGCTGCCGCTCTCGACCACTTTCACATACACCGACATCGCCTGGAATAAATCCATTATCAAGCCCTGGTTCAAAGTCATTGCAGGAAAGTGCAGTTTATCCAGCTCAGGTGGCTAACGATACTGGGATCGTCCCCAAGATGCCCTGGAGCTTGCCACCATGACCGCCGCCTGCCTGATGACCACCTACCAACCCCTGGCTCTGAGCTTTACCCGTGGCTTGGGCACGCGCCTGTGGGACCAGCAGGGGCGTGAATACCTGGACGCGGTGGCGGGCGTGGCGGTGACCAACGTTGGGCACTCCCACCCAAAACTGGTAGCAGCCATCAGCGAACAGGCCGGCTTGCTGTTGCACACCTCCAACCTCTACAGCATCGACTGGCAACAACGACTGGCCCTGCGCCTGACCCGGCTGTCCGGCCTGGACCGCGCCTTCTTCAACAATTCCGGTGCCGAAGCCAATGAGACGGCACTGAAGCTGGCGCGCCTGCATGGCTGGAAAAAGGGCATCGAGCAGCCGTTGGTGGTGGTGATGGAAAACGCCTTCCACGGCCGCACCCTCGGCACCATGGCTGCCAGTGACGGACCGTCGGTACGCCTGGGCTTCCAGCGTTTGCCGGGGGATTTTCTCAAGGTGGGTTTTGGCGACCTGGCAGCCCTGGAGGCGCTGACTCAGCAGTTCGGCCCGCGGATTGCCGCGGTCCTGTTGGAGCCTATCCAGGGCGAAAGCGGCGTGATGGTCGCGCCGCCGGGTTACCTGAAAGCCTTGCGCGATCACTGCTCGCGCCATGGCTGGCTGATGATGCTCGATGAAATCCAGACCGGCATCGGACGTACTGGCGCTTGGTTTGCCTTCCAGCATGAAGGCATTGTTCCGGACGTGATGACCTTGGCCAAAGGCCTCGGCAACGGCGTGCCCATCGGCGCGTGCCTGGCTCGGGCTCACGTGGCCGAGCTGTTCACACCGGGCAGTCACGGCAGTACTTTTGGCGGCAATCCGCTGGCGTGTCGCGTCGGCTGCACCGTGCTCGACATTATCGAAGAGCAGGGGCTGTTGCAGAACGCCGCGCAACAGGGGGAGCGCCTGCTGGCGCGGTTACGGGTGGAATTGAATGAGCACCCGCAAGTGCTGGCGATTCGCGGGCAAGGCCTGATGATCGGGATCGAGTTGGCCAGCCCTTATCGCGACCTGGCCCAGCGTGCCGCCCAGGAGCATGGTCTGCTGATCAATGTGACGCGGGGCAAGGTCATTCGGCTGCTGCCGCCGCTGACTCTGGAGGCCAAGGAGGTCGAGATGATCGTGCGCGCCATCACGCGTTTACTGGATTGAAATGGGATCTGATGCCCGTCAGTTAAGCGTACATCGCCAGCGGGCTTGCTCGCGAAAAACGTCAACGATAGCGCGTGCTTCCTGAATGGACGCGGCGCCTGTGAGTTTTTCGCGAGCAAGCTCGCTCCTACAAAAAACCTTGACGGACTGGCCCCCCCCACACAACGGATCCCGGTGATCTTCAACGGTCACTCCCATTCAACCACTCCTGGTTCATCGTCTCGGTGTCGCCCAAGTACTCCAGCAACCAACGCATGGCGGGGGACACCTTGTTCTGCGCCCACGCCACGCACGACGGGCTGGCGGGGAAGGGGCGGCTCAATTGCAGGGCCACCAGTTCACCGCGTTCGATCCAGGGCAGCACTTGATGCGCTGGCGCCATGCCAACGCACAGGCCATCGCGCAGGCAGTCGATCGCCGAGGCCCAGTTAGGCACCACCAGGCGGCGCTGGTTGTCCAGGGTCCAGGTGTCGCGCTTGGGCAGGTTGCGTGACGTATCGGTCATGCACAGCGAGGCGAAGGGGCGCAGTTGGTCGTCATTGAGCAAGCCTTCGATGCCGGCGAGCGGATGCTGGCTGCTGACCACGCACAGCCAGTTCAACAGCCCCATGTCGCGAAAGGTGAAGTGACTGGCCACCGGCACCGCGCTGGTGGCGCCGATCACAATGTCGGTACGTTCATCGGCCAGGGCGTCCCACACGCCGTTGTACACCTCGTATTCCAGCAGCAATTCCACCTCGGGAAACTGTCGATAGAAATCCAGCACCAATTGCCGGCAACGCTGGGGTTTGACGATGGAATCCACCGCGACCTTCAACTGGCCGCTCCAGCCGTTGGCCACCTGCTGGCACAAGCGCCTTGTGCCGAGCATTTTTTTCATCACGCCCCGCGC
>JABXJR010000060.1_pt1 | contig 20910 bp, 12 predicted proteins | sample 7431291 | NCBI WGS metagenome assembly JABXJR01 (sample SAMN14395756, study PRJNA613071) | wetland metagenome | isolation source: water samle H3 from high-altitude wetland | place: Chile: Salar de Huasco, high-altitude wetland | collected 2015-11-10 | reverse complement strand
AGTGCGGATTCCCGTGTGAAAGTAGGTAATCGTCAGGCTCCCTAAGCCAGAAACCTCCGCCCGAAAGGCGGGGGTTTTTGCATTTGTGCGGCGCGAAATGTGCCCGGAGCAGATAAGGCTCGATTTAATTAGAGCCAGATAGCATCACTCGCTTGCCAGGAATTCTTGTTGGCTGGCGATCAGCGCGGCGCCACATGCAGTCTTCATCCCGTCCAGCGCAACGGCGCAGCCTTCAATCGTGTACTGGCTGGAGCCCTGAACGATCGGGTAGGTACCTTGGCATTTCGGGCACAGGACCATATGGCCGACACCGGATGCCGGTCGGCCGTTCAAGAAAGGCCGAAGCCGTCGAGCACTGTGCCGCCGTGATTCGTTGTGTCGCCTTTTCGGATAATTGGTTTCATCGAAGAGCCTTGGGAATTGGACTATTTCGGTATTCTTACTAAGCTCACCGACTTCGGGCGGCGAGCGGCAGAGCGGGATCCCCGAGTGCACCACGTTGATTCGGATCGCTCAACTCGACCCCCCAAATTCGGCTCCGATCGAAAAACGCTGATCAAAATATCTCACGCAGCAGGCTTGCAGCATCTGCCGCCAAGTCGGGATCTTGGTGCCGCCACTCGATTCGGCTCATCTCGTCTAGAAAATCAATGATGCAATTTCGCTGAGCTTTTGCATACGTCTTCGAAATTTCATCGAGCCAGTCGCTCGCTCCACCCGTTGCCATTCGGTGCAATTTGTAGACAAGAGAATCGGGGATATTGTCCGCTTCGTCGTACTCATATGTTGCTATCTTCATGAACAACGGAAGAAAAAATGCAAACGCCTTCGGCTTCATAAAAGTGAGGCAAGCCGATTCGTCGCATTCGTAGTCTTCTCTTAATTCCTTGAGCGTTATTTCGAAGCGCTTCTTTCCCCGAAAAAAATCGTCGACAGCACATGACTCGATCCCCGATCTGTCTGTGATCGGCCCTCCATTCGGGAAGGGATCGTTTGGAAACATTGAGAAATTCAAGCTCATTTTAGTAATCCCTCGCACTTCGCAACATTCGCCCAGGCTTCGAGTGCTTCGTTACGGTGGTTGGCGTCTCCACCCGCGAAGCACTTTTTGTTGATCAGGTCTCGCGCCATCGCACATTCCCGGTTGTTTTCGCGCATTCTGCAGAATGGTCGGCTGGTCCATGTTAGCTTTACACGCTCTGGGGTGCTTGCATGCACGGTTGCGGAAGAAAAACTTAACGCAGTGTCCGGGATCAGTTGACCACTACAATATGCATCCGATGAAGCTGTTTGGGGAATGGTGTAGTGACGTCGAGATGCTTCCAGCTCGCTCAGTAGGCCAGCGAGTTCATCTGCAGAGAGCCGAAGATATTTTGCGAGTCGGTCAACGAAGTCGCGGGAGGGTGGCCCCTTTATCCCAAGTTCCAAGGCAGATACGTAGCTCTGTTCGAAGCCCATCGCTTCGGCCAGGTCCTTTTGGCGCACTCCGTAACGGAGTCGCAGCGCCCGAAGTCGTTCGGAAAAGGGGCTCAATGCTTTCCTCGGGTGAGGTCGTTGGAATCACCCGAAAATGATAGTTGAGCAGTAAAAAAAGTGAAGGAAATGTGATTTCTTGGTGGAATTATCGTATATGCGTGTGTATACGATAATTTTAGACGAAGCGGGGTCGCCTGAACCGGAAGCCGGGCGGGGTAGCGCGCATTGTTTAGCCGGCGATGGACGAGATTCGGTAGTGGGTTGGCACGGTGGATTTAGAGTGTTTACACTAAATTTTATGCTTGATGAGGGAGGGATCAATCCCATTGATCCAGCACCCAGTCAGTCGAGAAGGCGCCTGACAACATCCCAATCATCGTCACCCAACAATTCGGAAACCGTTGCGCAAAAGACACGCGCCCGCCTCTGCCGGCGCCCAGTCGGACAGCTCTCAAAAGTCATGGGGCAGGCGCGGCCGGCTGAGGCAAGGAAGGCGTCGGTCATGAGCGAACCAGTCGCAAGGCATAACGCGTCGCTGATTGCCGTATACCAAACGGGGACCCTATGCAGATCACGGCCACCGAGGCACACTGTAAATATATACAGTTCCTGTGGTACCCCGGTTGGACTGGTGGAATCCTCCAGTCCAACGCTCTCGGATGCTAGAATCGTCGCATGAAAACCACGTCCAAAGTCAGCAACGGAATGCCCGCGCACTTCTCAGGGCATGAGACGTTTCCCCTGCGCCAAATGTGGCTTAAGAAAGCCTTCGATCAGGCTGTCGATGGCCGCGTAATTCACAAATCCACCTTTGCGGATGAGACGGCAATCGCCGCTTTCGGCGTCGGCAAAAACATGGTCGCCTCCATTCGACATTGGGCTCTAGCTTGCGGCGTCATGTATGACTCCGGGCCTGATGAGTTCCGCGTCGGAAGCCTCGCGATGGAAATACTTCAAGACGGAGGTCTTGATCCTTATGCCGAGAACCCTTCGACGGCATGGCTAGCCCATTGGCAACTCGCGGGCAAATGCTTTCGCTCGACCACGTGGCATTGGCTGTTCAATCATGTGACCGCGCCCACCTTCACGCGTCAAGAACTCGAGGAGCCGTTGAGCCGTTATGCGCGTGAACTCGACGCAAAGCATCGACTGTCCGCGTCGACAATCTCGCGAGACTTGGAAACCTGTCTGCGAAGCTACGCGCCGCGCGCGGCCGGCGGATCGCCGGAAGATTTCGCTGAACCACTCTTAGGAGAGTTAGGCCTCTTGCAAGAGGTTCATAAGGGGCAGTATGCGTTCCGACGCGGCCCTAAAGCGTCTCTGCATGATGGCGTCTTCGCCTATGCATTAGTCGATTTCTGGGATCGTGAGGCTGATGGCCAGAGTGCTCTAGCCTTCGAGACCGTAGCCTATGGTGAAGGGTCGCCCGGTCGAGTCTTTAAGCTAGACGAAGAGTCCATCGCGCAGCGGTTGTTAGCGCTATCTGACTTCACCGCCGGCAAGCTAGGCTGGACTGATTCGGCGGGCCTTCGTCAAGTCCACCGCAAACCAATCTCAAAAGAAGACCGTAGAAACCTGATCAGGCGCGCGTATGAATGAAAAATCGGAAGAAAGATTGTCGGACATCGTTCAGATATCGCGCCAATATCAACGCTCAATCCGAGTTGACGCAGATATTGGACGAGTCGACGCCCTCTCCGGCTACATATGCCATGCCACTGCTGGCTCTGTGGTCGATGTCATGTGTGAGCAACTCTCGGGCACAAATCAACGCTGCTTCACTTGGACGGGACCGTTCGGCGGTGGCAAGAGCTCGTTGGCCGTCGCGTTAGCGAGCGCGCTACATCCCGACAAGAACCTTCGGGCGAAAGCGCGCCAAGTCTTGCACCTGAATTCCAAACCCGCTTTCGATATTGCATTGCCCGTCCGCAAAGGTTGGTTGGTAGTGCCGGTTGTGGGCCGGCGCGGCAGCGTCGTCGCCGCGCTTCATGCTGCGCTTCGGCAGGCGGAAGGAAGATCCGTAGACGGTCGCAGTAAGGTAAACAGTCAAACACTTATCGCCGAATTGCTCGATGAGGCGAAGAATCGCCCGCATGACGGCGTGCTGGTCATTGTCGACGAGATGGGCAAGTTCCTGGAAGCTTCCGCGCTGGGCGCCGGGGACGATGTTTATTTTTTTCAAGAGCTCGCCGAAGCAGCCGCCCGCTCAGAGGGGCGTTTGGTGGTTGTGGGCGTACTGCACCAATCATTTGCTCAGTATTCCGCACGTCTTGGGATCGACACCCGTGATGATTGGGCCAAGGTACAAGGCCGCTACGTCGATTTGCCGCTCGTTGCCGCCAGTGACGAAGTCGTGGAACTAATCGGGCGAGCAATCGAAGCTGAGCACTGCCCGCCTTGGATGCTCGAAACTTCGAACGCCATCGCCGATGCAATCCGCTCGCGGCGTCCAGCTGCTGGGCGAGGCCTCGCCAACGCCTTGGCTGACTGTTGGCCTCTACATCCGGCTATGGCCGCACTGCTCGGGCCAATTTCGAAACGGCAGTTCGGCCAAAACGAGCGCAGCACCTTCGGCTTTCTTTCGTCTGTCGAACCATATGGCTTTCGCTCGTATCTGAACTCAACGCCCATCAGTGAAGCGAGTTGGTACCGTCCGAGCGACTACTGGGACTACCTACGCTCAAATCTCGAACCCGCGATTCTGGCCTCCCCTGATGGACACCGCTGGTCGCAAGCGGTTGAAGCCGTTGAGCGAGCTGAAGCGAAGACGGCTGATCCGCTCCTGGTATCTTTGATCAAGAACATTGCGATTATCGATCTCTTCCGTAACGGGTCTGGCTTAGCGGCCGATACCGCTGTCATCAAGGCGCTCTATTACGATAGGACTCTCGATGAACTTAACGCCGCGCTACAAAAGCTGTCTGCGCTGAAAGTCGCGCTGTATAAAAGCTATACAGGCGCTTGGTCTGTCTTCGAGGGTAGTGACTTCGACATTGATTCAGCCATGGAGCAAGCTCTTGCTGCCTCGCCTGGCATTGACTACGCGCGCCTCGCACAGCTCATGGGACTGCATCCGGTGGTAGCAAAGCGTCACTACCATGAGACGGGGTCAATGCGGTGGATGGAGCTATCTTTGTGCAGCATCGAGCAAGCAGAGAAGATAGCGGCCGATTTTCGCCCGCGTAAGGGCGAGTTCGGAGCCTTCATCTTGGCCCTGCCTAGCAAAGGCATGAGTCCACGTACCGCCCGCCAGCGCGCACAAAGCTGTTCAAAGCTCCGCCCATGGCCGGTACTGGTCGGCATACCCACCAACCACGCTCGCATTGCGGAGCTATCCGCCGAGTTAGTGGCGCTGGAGCAGGTAAAGGACCGCCATGAGTTGTCCGGCGACCCCGTAGCTCGCCGAGAGGTCTATGCGCGCTTGGCCGCGACTCGTGCAAACTTGGAAGACCAGTTGCAAGCCGCAGTCTCTTTGGCGAAGTGGCACGATGGGACTGATCACATCGTCGAAGCCGGATCAAAGCTATCGCCCGTGGCTTCCCAGCTCGCCGAGGACCTTTTCAGCGCGTCGCCGCCGGTATGGAGCGAGCTGGTTAACCGCGACAGCATATCGAGCAATAGCGTGAAGGCACGCCGCGATCTGCTGCATGCGATGGTCGACGCCGAAGACCGGGAGGCTCTCGGTTTCGAGGGTTTTCCGGCTGAACGGGGACTCTACGAGACACTGCTCAAAAGCACAGACCTGCACCGCCAAAACGCCTCGGGCGCTTGGCACTTCATCGCGCCGGGCGATGGCTTCGCCACCGGTTTCGAGCGTCTGTGGGAGGCAACCCGGGCGCTCTTCTCGGACGGAAATACCCGAGTGGGTGCCCATGAGATTTATGCACTTTGGAGCGCTCCCCCCTTCGGAATGAAGGAAGGCCTGCAACCAGTCGTCCTCACCGCGTTCATGCTTGCCCACAAGGCAAACATCGCTGTCTATAAGGACGGGATGTTTGTGCCCCGCCTCACCGATTTTGACATCGACGAATGCCTGCAGGACCCGGATCGCTTCTCGCTGCGTTGGGTCGCTATTGATGAGGACAAGAATCGAATCCTCAACGGCATTTCAAGGTTGCTAGCGGAGGTCGGGGAGAGCGGTGGCTCAGCCGATCCGCTCGAAGCCGCGCGAGGCTTAGTGGCGATGGTCTTCAACCTCCCAGAATGGGCTCGAAGGACGCAGCGCTTGGGCGACACCGCCAAGGCCATGCGCGACATGCTGTTGAAAGCCAGCGACCCGCACAAGGTGCTGTTTGTCGACCTAGCATCGCTGCTCAATGCGGCCGACGGCAAGTCCTATGTAAAAGCCCTTCGGGCACCACTGCAGGAGCTTGCGGGCGCGTATGAAAAGATGCTCGCCGAGGTTGAAGGCAAGATGCTCGAGGCACTCGACGCGCGTATGGACGATCTCGAGGCGCTGCGTGAGCGCGCTCGCTCCGTGTCCGGCATTTCTGGCGACCTGAGATTGGATGCATTCGCGACGCGACTAGCCAACTTCGACGGAAGCCGAGCCTCCCTTGAGGGCATCCTAAGCCTGGCAGCAGAGAAGCCTCCACGAGATTGGGTGGACCGCCACATCGACGCGGCGATATTGGAGCTGGCAAAGTTCGCGCGGCGTTTCCGCGAAGCCGAGGCTTTCGTAGCCGTGCAAGGTCGCGAGGCACACAGCGAGGCCATCGCTGTAGTCATCGGTGCGGGGGCCGACACCAAAATGATCTCACGCTCGTTCGCAATCTCGGATCGCCATCGGCAGACGGTGGAGACCAAGGCCCTCGAAGTAGCCTTGATGCTGGAGGGCCAAGGCCTGGGGACAAACGTATTGCTAGCGATCCTCGCCAAGGCCGGAATGAAGCTGGCATCCATCGACAAGGAGGCAGCCAATGGCTGAGCGGCACGTTCTCGGGATCTCAGGTGGCAAGGACAGCGCGGCGCTGGCTGTTTATATGCGCGAGCGCCATCCCGAACTCGATATCGACTATTTTTTCACCGACACCGGGGAAGAGCTGCCCGAGGTTTACGAGTTCCTCGGCAAGCTCGAAGGCCGGCTTGGTAAGCCCATCTTGCGCCTTAACCCCGGCCGCGACTTTCGCTTCTGGTTGCGCCAATACAACCACTTCCTGCCCAACCCGAACGCGCGCTGGTGCACCCGTCAATTGAAGCTCGCGCCCTTCGAGAACTGGGTAAGGCCCATGCTGGCGGCGGGCGACAAGGTCACGTCCTATGTGGCCATCCGCGCCGACGAGGACTATCGCGAGGGCTACGCAGCTAAGGCTGCCAACTTATTCGTGAAGCTGCCCTTCCGCGAGGCGGGTATCGACAAGGTCGGCGTGATCGACATCTTGGAGAACTCCGGCGTCGGCTATCCGAAGTATTACGAGTGGCGCTCTCGCAGCGGCTGCACGTTCTGCTTCTTCCAACAGAAGATCGAATGGGTTCGCCTCAAGGAAAGACATCCGGAGGCCTACGAGGCAGCTAAAGCCCTTGAAAAGGACGCCCTGGAACATGGCTCGCCTTTCACTTGGTCGAAGGGCGAGTCGCTCGGAGACATAGAGCAGCCGGCACGCGTAGCAGAGATCGAGGCAGAATACGAGATCCGCCGCGCTCGCGTGCGCAAAAGTATCCCCATCAATCCCCTGCGGCCTGTGAAGGCCTGCCCGGAAGACATCGACGATATCTACGGCGTGGATGAAGGCAACGGCTCCTGCGCCGTCTGTCACAAGTGAATCAGGGGCCGGCGCGGAAGATGAGCGCCGACGCCCTGAGCCCGACACCCCGCAGCTCTGCCCCCCTTTGGTCAGAGACTCGCGGGCTCGCTGAACACTTGATCGAAGTGAGTTGGCTGCCGACTACAGACAGCCCTTGCGAAAGCAACGGTTAGGGCACGATGTGCCATACGTAGGTCATAGCAGGCTCAGATATTTGTCCAAATTGGAAACGGAGATCGACCGGGTCTGACCGGACGTGAAGACCGAAAACTCGTCCATCCGGATCGTGATCGTCACCCTCTTGACTGAACACGGCGCGGCTTGAGCGGCGTACTTGACGAACAGTTCGACCTGGTAATCGCCTTGAGGCCACTCATTCGTCTCGTACCCCGGCCGTTGAACTGGGACGAACAGAACGGACTGTTGTACCGAAGACTGGGGGGAGACCGCGAAATCTCCGAATGGGCGGCCAAGCTGCCGTCGCATGGAGTATTGGTGACCTGGTGTCTCGGGAACAACGCGCTCAGGGCGGTAGCGCATCTCCCGCGTGGGTGACCACACTCGCAGGAGAAACATTTCCACAACGGCTGTGGAGGCGCCACCGTTGACGACGGTGATCGGAAGTATCAGCTCGAAAGCCCGGTCCGAAATCGTTTCTGGCCCTGCGATTTCCAGCACACTCCACAATACATTGCAGTTCGTAGTCAGGCGTTGACTAACCGCGTGCGGATAGGAGGCCGTGATTCCGCTTAGCAACCATCCGTCGAACTCAGCGCGAGGCATACGCTTTCCGTGTATTGCAGCCTCCAGCATACGAGCGACGAGCTCGTAGATCAACGACTCGCGCAGGGGCAGCGGAAGCGGCTCGATGGACTTGGCGGTCAGGTAACGATCTACCTTCGTGATGGCTTGGTCGAGCAGGGCCAGTGTATCCATCGACGTGGGAGTGGGCACCTCGACATCGTCGAAAGGGCCGTCATCTAAGACGGCAGCTGCGATTGGCCCAGCTAACATCAGTTGGTACTTGCTTGCAGCATCGGAGTCTTTGAGCTCTTTGCACCATGCGACCACATCGCTTTTGCCGATCTGGTTTTTGGAGGACTTAACCTGCTGAGCAAGAGTCGAACCATCTGCGTACTCCCACAAAATGTCTACCTTGTCGTTATCAGAGTCCGGCTCTAGCGTAACGGCCGTCCATTGTCCGTTCGCCCAGAGCGAGTCGAGCAAGCAGATAAGTGTCTGGACCGCAAACCCGCGGATCGCCTCGCGCCCGCCCACGGCTAGTTCTCGATCTCGAAGAAGTCCATGGCCATGCGCCCCCACTGAAGGCGAGTGTCCTCGATTGCAATTCGCATCTTTTCGCTCGGTGCTTCGTCTTCCATCCGGGCCCAGGCGGCAATAAGCGACAGAACTTCCCTGGCGTACTCAACCTGCGTTCCGTCCTCCCCTTGGAGAGCCTCAAAAATGCGCGCATGCACCGGGTGACGACTGTTAAGCGTCACCAGGATGACGCCGCCAGTCGTGGAAACGTCGAAGATGTTGAAACCAGACAAGTCGGCGTGCTTAAAGCGGAACTTGATCTTCTTACTGACATAGTCGACCGCGAGTTCTAGAGCCTTCGCCTCTTCCACTCCGTCCTGAACAATGTCGGCCGTCAGCGCCGACGTGCGCTCGCTGGCGGGTGCATGTTCCTCCTTGTCGCTTCGGCCAGTGTCCCCAACCCGCTCCCTGCGTCTCGCCACAGACTCAGAGGCTGCTCTCTCGGCCTTATTCTCGGCACGCTCCTTCATGGAATTGATGCGCTCACCCTCTCGCATTTTAGCCACTTGCGAGCGCATGTCGTGCAGCAGCTTCTCGATCTCGCGGCTGATACGGTACATGGCTAGCCGCGGGTCACGATCCTGCTCAAGCCTCTCTTGGTATTCGTTCACACTGAGAGCCTCCTCGAGCGCGTCTTCCTCGACACTCAAGCGTTTGAATCCCGTGGCGAACTGCTTGTTGTTGGTGACGCCAAAGACGTCATCCAAGCCAGGATCGAACTGCACTTCAATACCCCACCATCTCTCACGAGTGTCGTAGGAGTTTGTGAAGCTGTGGTTGAGTTCTAGCTCCCGCTTCGACCTCACGACGGATATACCCTGATTCCTTTGCGCGTGCTGACCAATGGCCTTGCCTCCGCCTTCACGCCGCGCCTCCGGTTTGCAGATCGACGCCCTGATGGTCACGGGATGTTCCACACCGCCGTGAGCCACCTTGAGTACTAGTGGTTGTCCGAACAGGACGAAGGCCGGACTTTGATTGAAGGGAGCAGGGGCGTTCGTTCCGGACATCAGGTAGAGCGGATCGTTTGGCCGGACGAAACTTTCATAAACGGTCTCTCTAGTCTTGCTCTGATAGGCGGCAAGGCGAATTCGAACAGATTTATCGTCGATGAAGTGCCGATACACGCGCCCGCTGACGAATTCGGTGTGTCGCAGGAGAGTCGTACTCTGCTTCCAAGAGACACGATCCAACTTGCTCCAAACGACCAGGGTGCCGTGCTCTTCGAGATTGCCCGCGATCAATGAACTCCATTCGGATGGAATCTCAGCGGGTTGCGGCTCGGGAACGTCTGTCATTTTGCCGTCTTGGATGTCCTGTACGTCCAAGAATGCGTGATAAACCGATCCCGCTTGCCATGTCCAGACATCCACCCTTTTACACTGAGAAATTGAAGAGTTCGGCAATCCCATGCCGAACTTTCCGATCCCTTTTTGCTGAGCCTTTTCGAGGCGCGAACCGTTGCCGAATTGGAGAGCCTTTCGAAGCAAACCGGGGCTCATGCCGCTGGCGTTGTCGTACACCGCGAGTCGTGATATCTGATGTCGCCCTCCGGCCGAAGCTTCATCGATACAGATGACCTCTACTTCGGTACGGGATTGGGTGTCTTCTCCCGCTTGAATGGCGTTGTCAATGAGCTCCGCCAATGCGTGCGCGGTGTCGCGATAGCCCGAGCTGCGCATTGCAGAAATCGACAGATTCTGGGGGATGATGGGAAAGGTCATATTGCCTCGTAAGTGTCCAGCGTCGACCAAGAAGTGCTTAACGATCCAACCCATCCGGCATCGACTTGTGAGTCGGCGGCCACAATGAGTCTGAGGGTCGGGAGATTGGCGTCTCGAGCTTGGACGAGCCGCCCAATCGTGGCAAGGAATGCTGCACGGGACTTGCCGGGCAACGCCATCACGCATACTGAAATATCAGGAACGGAGCTTCCTGAGAGCAAAAGCCCGTGGACGCACAAGACTCGTTCCTCTCTAGCAACGAATTTCTGAAGGGCAAGTGTCCGCTCTGCTGAGGACTGTTCAGCAGTAACGGACCGTGCCTTCACACCTAGGACCGGAAGAAGGCCGGCGAACAGCCTTGCGTTTTCAGCTGTAGTCGCGTAGAAGATGACCCGTCCCTGGCCTGCGGACTCCTTCTTCAGAATCGCTAGTAGGCGCTCGTTGCGTTCAACATTGTTGCCGAGCTCGCTAACGTAGTTGTGGTCGAAGTCGAGCGAGTCGTTACTGGTCAGGTTCGACGGGGCACTTGTGCGGGGGCCTGTTGCAGACGGATTCACGAGAGGCACGACGGTAGCTTCAATGTCCACGAAGTCGCCCCGCTCGCGAAGCGACTGCAATTCGTCATCCGCAGCGACTGTGATACATGCATTCGAAAAGGCTGCCGTCAAGGCACTCCGAGCGGGCCCGGCAGGAATGACTGCGCCAGACGTCGCCAATATTCCCACGACACTAAAAGTTCCACCTTCAGACATCTTTCGGAGGATCTCGGCCCCGACAGGATGAGTAAGGCTCTCGGCATCTGCGAGGATGGCCACCGACGTGACCGATCCGAGATCTATGAGAGTTGGATCGTCCTTGCTTAGTCGGAGAATGTCAACGACGGCTATCGCCCCTCCGAGCTTGTCCAGGTCACGCGCGGGGTGATCACCGTAGAGCCGGAGGATGGTTGTGTCGCGCGAACCCAGTTGTCGCCACACCTCGTGCAGCTCGAGGAAGGCCTCCTCACACATAGCCGCGCCTGGCGCAAGCCAGACAATTGATCTATGGTCGGCCTCCGAACGATAGAGATCGAGCGCGGCCGTGGCGACGAGCCGGAGCTTTCCCGCACCAAACGGCATGTGAACCAAAACGGAACATGGCGGGCGCGCGATCGCGCGTCTAAGTTCGCGATATGCGTTCAGTTGATGCGCATGGAGCTTGTGAGAAGCAACGGCCTTGTATGACCCCTCGAATGCCTGAAGAGGCACTGCGATATCGTCACTTGGTACGCCGTACCATCTTTCCAGCAGCTCAAGGCTGCCCGGGGCTGTGCCGAAGTCAATGCCGCTAAGCGTTTGGAGCGGGGAGATAACTGGCAACTGGAGCAGGTGGCACAGTTCAGTAGCCTCCGACTTGTTCAGCTTGGAGAGCAAGAGTCCGCGAATGTCTCGCCTTCGCAAGGTACCGCGTTCGCCATGTACACTCACGATGAAGTAGGCAAGCCCCGCAGGACTGGTTGCCTCCGGTCCCACTTTCCCGAGCAGCTCAATGGTCGATGATCCCAGCAGACTGGTGAGTTCGGATGCCTCATTCCTTGCGAGATGCTCGGCGAGTCGGCTCATCCCGGTCCCGCGAGACGATCCTGAGGTCGACGGGCTTTCTTGAGTGTCAGATGGTGACATGCGCTGATTGTGGCGAGTTGTCGAGGGAAATCGCCGTTACTGCTGCGGCAATCTCATCGTCGGTCAGAAAGGGGGCTTGCGCGAATACCAGCCCCTGCTCCCCGTTAAGCTTGGCAGCAAGATGCCCACGGCCGAGCAGGAGCTCAGCGCCCGGTCGGTCGAGCGCGATTTTGGAGGTGGCCTCGCTGGAAACCTTGAGGATGAGACGGTTGCCAAGGTTTTCGCGCAATTGCATCGGCATGACGTCCTTATCGGGGCGCTGCGCGGCGAAAATCAGATGGATACCTGCTGCACGGGCTTTGACGCCCAATCGCTGCACAGCGGCTCCTACGGCAGACTTGTATGCGTCGTCGAGCATCCAGTCCGCAAACTCGTCATGCACGAGGAAGACCATGGGCAAACGTTCGTCGGCCGACACCTTCGCGTTGTAGGTCGGCAGGTCACGCGCGCGCGCTTTAGCGAAGGCGCGATAGCGCTCCTCCATCTCCTGCACCAAAGCATCGAGGACTTCTGCGGCCGTCTCCTTTGTCGTCACAATCTCACCGCGCATGTGTGGCAGTTCGGCAAGCGGCGCGTAGTCCACGCCCATCTTCGGATCTATCAAGATGATTTGGGCAAGATCCTTCGAGTTGGTCGCGGCGATGTCTAAGAGCAGCGCCTGAATCAGTACCGACTTGCCGCTACCGGTGGCACCCGCCACCAGGGAATGCGGCTCGTGGGAGGAGAGGCCGCCGAACTCCGCGCCGAGGTTCAGATACAGCAACGCACCGTTGATCTCTTGGAGTCCCAAGAGGAATGACGTGTTGATACCGGCGACGTTGCGATTAAGTTCGCGACGCGACCACAGCTCCCAAAGCGATACCGCTTGACGCTTGGAGCCGGCAACCGTCACCACGATCTCGCCAGGCTTGGGCTGGACTGTGACCAGGTTGATCGCGTGCGTGGTTAAGAGCTGCGTGCGCTTGTTCTCGATGTCTTCGACGCGCAGCCGGTCGGAGCCGGCCAAGCGCACTAGGCAGCCATTGGGGGTTAGGCGTGTGCCGAGGATGGCTGCCTGCAAGCCGTAGCCGTTGAGCGCAGCCTTGAGCTTCTTGGTGACCTGTTGGGCCCACTCCTCTCGCTCGGCATCGGTCTGCGCGCCGCGCGCAAACTTGGATGCGACCAGCTCGGAGAAAGCGGCGCCGAGGCCCGGGGACACAATCGGCGTTGGAGCTAAGGCTGGGACAGAAGCTACCGCGGCAGCGACTTCGACGCGCTCTAGCGGAAACTCTCCAGGCTCGGATGCCGAACCGCTTGAATGGTTCCACGTCCCGGAATCTGTAACAATTGCAAGAGTTTCACCCTCGGGGGACGCGGTCTGACCACCGGCCAGCAGGCCCATCGCCGCGAGCCATGGTACTCGCGGAGCCGGCTTCCTGAAGCTATGTCCAGCCCAAGGCTGATGGGAGCCGAGCCCCGCGCGAGCATCGAATCCCCCGTTCCCTTTGGCATAGGCTTCAGCGAGCTTGCGAAGATCAGGCCTGTCGAAGACCTCCTGCCACGCTTGGACGCCATCTGCATCGTCGAGCAATTCCTGATCCGAAGCGGACGTCGAGCCTGCATCCGAGGTATGTACGTAGACGTGCGAGTAGCCACGTAACGAGATCTCAACGTCGCCGTCGCGCAGCTTCGCCCTCGCGCGCTCCATCAGGTCGGTCATGCCCGGAGGGATCTCCGCATCAAGCAGCATGTCGGCCAAGCGTGCGAGCCACACGTCCCGATCTAGTCGACCAGGGTCGCCGAACAGCGCCTCGCGAAACATGCTGAGCGTCGCCAGCAGTTGATCCTTGGAGTCACGGCGAGCCTTAGCTAAACCATCGATGCCGACGTATTTCGATTCGACCACTGAGATGGTGACGCGGACTCCTTCATCCCGCTCCTCGACATTAAGTGCGAGGATGTCGGCGATACGGCTCTCCGGTTGCGACAGCCAGCTCGCGTAGTCGTCAAGCAGAAAGTAGGCTGTCAATATCTGCCCCCGACCCGCAGCGGCCTTGAACTCCTCGGCCAGTAAATTCCGGCTAAGAACTAGGCCGATCATCTCCCCCGCAGAAACACCGCGCTTGGCCGCGCGAAGCACGATGTCGCCGGAGACGGAGAGTGCATCGCGTTTGGCCTTAGCGGCGGCTGCTTCGATTTCATCGGGCCCGAGTTGCAGGTTAAGTTCTTCCATGCGACGACGCACCAAGACGCTGAGTAGCCGCAGCTCGGAAGTTGAGCTGACGATCATGTTGCGGCCATTGGTTGAGCCGCGGCGGTAGCGCACTACCGTTATGTCGTTATGCTGAAGCTGACGTTTATCGAGCAACTCATCGTAGGTCGCGACCCATTCGGCAAGATCGTGCGCGTCCTTAATCATGCCTGCCAACGCGGGGCTTTGCAGCGAGATACGCCGTGCGGGTAGATATCGCTCGTCGGGCAACGCATCGGTTTGGCGGCAAACTGCAGCAACGGCGGACACGTAAGACCAGCCCGAAGCAGTCTGCCAGGGACAGGTCAAGAACGTCGTTGATTTGAGCTCATTCTCTCCGGAGACACTACGATATGACCATCGCGAAGGAGCATGGTCCAAGCTCGGGCGATCATTGGTCCAAGGAACTGGTAGCCATTCCGACTGTGCTGCGCGGGCCACGACATCATGTAAGAAAGCCACATCGAAGGCTTTGAAGCCCCGCACGCTTTCGCTGGGTGTGGCCGAAATCGGCGTCACGGAGATGCGCAACTTTGAGATGAAGTTGTCACTAGTCTCACTGACCACCGGAAGATCAGGATCATCGCCGGCCTTATTAACCAATTCGCCATAGACGCTACGAAGCTTTGCCGGATCTGAGTGACGCACCGACACGCTACATTGGAGCCTTCCATCCGTCTGAATCGACGAAAGTTCGCGGACAGTAGCAAGCGGCAACTCCGCTGCGTCAGCGTTGTAGAGTACGACGCTGAGATTGGACGCTTCGTGAGGCTGCAAACCGACATAACGCTCCAAGAGCTCGCGCGCTTGTTTGGCAGCGGCGGCCGGATCGACATCGGTCATTGCATCCTCGGTACCGCGAGTAGGCGACTCTAAGAGACTGTATCCGTTGACCGTGCTGCTCTCAGAGACCAGCATCGGTGCACCAGCTCGCTTGAGGACCGCAATCTCAGGGTAGAACGGATGCGCGATCTCATCGGAGAGCTCCCGCATGAAAATCTCGCGATCTCCATAGAGAATGCTGCCACTCGAAAGCAGGTGCGTCGCGAAACCTGCCACGCGTCGAGACTTAACCGCCAGCGCCTTCATCCGCTCGGGGTGCCATGGCGGGATTATCACAGCTGGATTGTCGCCGGCCACACGGACCGTACCAACCGAGAGCACCTCAGAGACCAAGCGTGCGCGACAAACGTCGCCGCGCGCGTGAGCCATCAAGCAGCTCAGCAGCGCGCCGAAAGACTCGGCTTGGTATATGACCGCTTCGCCATGGAGGCCCGTGGAAACGAAGTCTCCCATTGCCTTGATGTATTCTTCCTCGAACTTGTCCCACGCCCCACGAATCTCGTCGCGCTGCTGTAATGTTATTCGGCCTTCCTCGAAGAGTTCTTTAACTCGCGCCTTCAAATCTTGGCGAAGGCTGCGCAGCTTGTTAGCGGCAGGAACAAGGGACCCGGCGTCCGTTGAATACGTGGCCTCCAAGGTGCCGGTGTCGAGCAGCGAAACGTTCTGAACACCACCCTTCTTGCTCACGAGTCTGCGTGAAACCTCCGTGCAGCCAACCGCCCCCTTCTCCAAGAGGCGGCGCATATCCGATACCATCGACAAACCAATCGACGCGGGCTTGTAGCTCCACAGAAGCTGGGTCTTGGCCAGCACCGTTTCTTTATCGTTCGCAACCTGAACCAAAGCGACATCAAACTTGATCTGCAACGCTGCTCTTGAAAGCGAGGCATTCGGGCGGATCTTGTTTTTTTTGTCGTTACGCAACTCCTTCTCTTTGGCGAAGAAAGCTTCGTAGTCAAACAGCGGGTCGGGCAAATTCGCGTTGCCAAGTCGCTCGACCTTCCAATCCGCCTTGGAACCCATCAACTCCTTCAGTCCGCGGTACATCGCCGAAAAATAGCTACCAGCGTCGTAGTTGAAGCGCTCACGCCATTCCTTTCGGCCCTTGGTAACGGTAAAGCGCAGGATGCGCTCGCCCTCCGGGTCGCGCAGGCCCGCATGTAGACTGTTGACCACCCGTGCGAAGCCGTCGAAAAAGTCGCTGCATTCGATAGGCTTGCCATATAGGGCTTTTTCCCAACGAGCGCAGAGCTTGGCGTCTTGCTCAAGCAAACGGCGATGTTTGACAAAGAACGCCTCGTCCTCCTCGTTGAAGTCCGACCGACGTTCGCGAGACTTCAGGTCATCCAGGAGCACACGCCCCTCGGCATCCAGCGTGTTTTCTTGATCGCATTCGTGGTCAAAAAAACGGATCGTCGAGTCGGCCAGGCCGAGCTGCTTCTCCTTAGGCTTGTCGAAGGCCAGGTAAACGCCGTCGCCTTCCCACTCGAATTGGGCCAATGCCCTGGCCGCTTCTTGGTCACCGGCTGGAGCAGCGGCAAATACCTCCAAGGCTTGGCGTGCGCCTTCTGCGATATCCGACGCATTAGCTTCGATGCGCTCTGCAAGTTCCTCGGGGTCAAGCAACTGGCCGTTCTGACGAAGCTTCTTTAGCAGCGGCGCTCGCTGGCTGAACAGTTTGACGAAGGCCTTTTGCCACGGCTTACGCGTTGCCGCAAATGTCCTTGTGTTGGAGAAGAAGGAGCTATCTCTGGGAAGCCCGGCTCGTGGCAATGCGTATCCAACCGCGTCGCGAATAGGCAAACCACCGGTCGAGATGGCTTCGACTATCTCCGAACAAAACTCGCCGAGCTGGACCAGCGAGAGTTCGGAGGAGGAGAGCAACCCGCCAAGCGCCGCGTGAAACACGGCCCGATCATCCGGAACTGGAGAGAGCCCGCCAGCGTACAAGGCAGCGTCGACCCACGGCTCGGGATCGGCACGCATCTCTTTCGCACCAATCGCCATGACGTGGCCGAGCGTATCGGCGAGGTTGTGCTCGTTCCCATTGGCGGTCAGAATCGCCGCCTTGGAGCTTAAGGCGTTATTGCGCACGTACCCCGCGTTGTGAGAGATCAAGATGTCCGCTGGCAAACCCTGGCCTTCGACCAGCGCTTCCGGAATCATCAGCTCCACGCGGGAGAGGAGGTCCGGGGTTGCCAGAATTGCTCTAGCTACAGCCGCAATCTGGCCCGCAGAAAGTTTGTCGAGCCGAAAGAGGGCCGCAGAGTCACCTGGCTCATCGGGATTGGAAATGCGCTTCGCGAGGATGTCTGCGCCGACGCGCCCAATAATGCGATCGGTCAGCATTCAGCCTCTCCCTTCAACGTGAACGGGTTTTCAACAAACGAACAGGAATCGGAAAGCCTGCGGACTAGGCCTAAACCGACAAGTCTCGATTCGAGATTGTCTCGATTTTCGCTGAGCTCTTCTTGGTCAACTAGCTTGGCGTCGATTAGGCGTGCACCTTCCGCATCGCCCACGACTAGGCCGTAGCGCGACTTCGCTTCGGCTAGAAACTCGTCAAATTGCATACGATCGTCAACGATGGCCACCACAATCGACTTAAGCAGCCGGTCATTAGGAGCATACCGGGTTCGGCGCGAAAGCCGGCGAGAGCTGAGCCCGATTGCACGCGACCACGACGCGTGAATCTTGCCAACGTGCTGCGCATGCCGTGCAAGTGCCAGCTCAACGAGGTCTCCGACAAGTACGTCCGGACTCTTTCCAGTGTAGTCTTCATCGTCGCCGCCATCGAGCGGCGGCCACTGGAAGCGCTCTCGCATCAGCTTCACCCGCTCGGCCTCCGGGAATTCGCTCGAGGCGGCGTTGTCCCAGACGATGTCCTGCCGAATTGCTTCGATATGTGCACGCACTGCCTTAGCGGGCAATCCCTGGTTGAGTTGGTAGCTGTCACCCGATAGCGCTCGAACCTTTGTGCGCTCCTTGGAGACTATTTCACAAACGATCTCAACGGGATCGTCATCGCCCGAAATACGTTTCGCACGCTGCAAAAAGTAAAGCAGCATGTTCAGGCCGGAGATGGAAATTAGATGCTCCAACGCATCATAGATCGGCATATCCCTCGCGAGAATAGAAAGCCAGTCTTCGCACATTTGATCAAAACGCGCGTTTGTAACCTCCGGCAAATAGCCGGATGGTCGCGGATCGTCTGCGAGCTGAGGCGGACCTTGCAGCGCGCGCACCAACCGGTTCATGGGCGCCCCATAATCAAATAGGCGCTTGGCCAAGATATCGCCGAGTTCCGCTCCTCTCTCAGCGCGCGTGAGCATCAGGTAGAGCAGCTCGCCAGTGCGCGCGAAGAACCTACGGTCGTTACTCATCTTGCCACGCGAGTCGATTTCCAAATCCTCATAGAGAGCATCTGGACCAAAAGGGAAAACGAACTTCGAGCTCCAACGCTTATTGCTGCGTGACTCAAAAGAGGACGAGCGCAATAGCTCTATGGCCTTCGCAAAGTCGTCGAAACTAGCGAACGAGTGACGCAGGTAGGCCATGTCGTCGTCGCCATTACCCGTCTTGCCTTGGTCAAACTTCTCGAACCACTGCCTCCATTTCTCTGCGTCTGGCAACGCGCTCTCAGCGATGGACTCGACGTAGGGGTTGTTGAAGAGCAACCCGCGTAGTCGAATTTGCCGCTGCGGTTGAAATTTCACTGCGCCGTTCAGCCCATCATGGGGACGTAATGGCCTATCTAGGTTTGAACCGAGCACGCCCAAAAATTCGAGCACCGTCAAATGCGGGAGCTGCTCGTCGTATAGGCGGTGGCCCCAGATATTCTCGTCGACACAGAAGTCAACGCTCTTGATCTCCGGGCGCTTGATGATCTCGCTCATGCCGGGGCTCTCACAGTTACAGGACGAGCGAAGCCGCGGCCTCCCGGTTCGACGTCGATGAAATTCAGCGTTAGAGCGAATGCTTCGCCGCCTAGCTCGTCGTCATCCCCTCCCAGTCCGGCGTTGCGAACGATTTCGGCCTTGCGTAGCAGCTTGGCCTTGAAGGCCAACAGGTCTTCAAGGCACTCATTGGAAAAGCTGGCCGGCAGCGCACCGCAAGCGACACGCGACAGGAACTCATGCCGGATGGGCGTAAGGTCGAAAGCAACGGAGTTGCCGGGGCCTGGTGAGAGCGACACATCTAGCTGTGGACGACCAGTCTCCAAGTCGAGCTTCATCGCCATGCCCACTCCGCCTTGCCGGCGCGAAGGTGTTTCGTGGTCACAGAGAACGCTCACGCGGCTTTGCGTAAAGCCACCGGAACTGGCAATGAAGAGACGATCGACGTTTTCCAAAAGCAGGCCAGTCATGACCCGGTTAAGCCCTTTGGCGATACGTCCGCGAACCATTTCGCTCACGGGCTTTTTGGCCTTGAGCGATTCGATCATATCTAGGTAGTCGCCAGCAAAGTGGAACGCGGTCATCGACCAGCGGGGGTAGCCGGTCTCGGTGTCCGGCACGGTGAAATAGAGTCGGCGTCGCTGAGCCTCAAGCATTTCCAAGAACTCGAACGAGCTGCCCTCCAAGCGCGCGTCTTCGTGCCCTTCCAAGTAGGCGTCTTGAGCGGCACGGAATGCAGCGGTGGCTCCGTAGACAGAGTCGCCACCCACCAATCGTTCAAAGTTTGCTTGAAGCCGGGAATCGTCCTTGCCGTACACCAAGAGGCCGTCCGCCGCATTGGTGGTCTCCTCGCCTACGCCGAAGCCGGCCATGGCCTTAAAGACCGGGCGATCGGAAGTTCTTCGCTTCGGCAGGTTTCCTCCGAACGCATTGACATAGATGCTTGCCTTCCCGATCTGCCCGCCATCCTGAATCTTGGCCACATCCGCACAGGTCATCAGATTCTCTTTCGCGTCCTTGGCGTCGGAGTAACCGAGAACCATGTTTGAGCACAGCGCCAACAGATCGCGAACAGGAAGATGCAGGCCGTTGAGCCGTGCTATTTCAATTAAATCGCCCAAGCGGCGCGCGAGCTGTCCGTCATCGGATTCGCCTAGTAGCCTACGGCGATTTTCGTCGATCGGGCAGACCTTGTCAGCAGCCTTTAGTGAACAACGCCCGCAGTTGTCCCACTCCGGATGACCCGCCACCGCCTTGGCGACTTCCTCGAGCGTCTTTCGGCTAGTTGTGCGGCTGAGATCGAACACGGCGAGCCGATCGGGTGCCGGACCCGCTTGCAAAAAACGCTCTTGCAGAGGTTTTCGAAGCGGATGGACCCGACCCTGGCGCTTGCCCAAATTGCGCAGACGATCCAGTAGTTGGCCGTGGTTGGCGGCGAGAATCACCACCTCAGAGTCATCGTTGCCCAGAACCGATTTTTCGAGCCGCTGAAGCGGTAGATCACTCTCCTCGCCGTTGAATTCGGATAGGTCTTTGATGAACACAGCCAACCGGCCATCGGCGAGCTGAAGCTCCTTGCTGTTGCCCTTAGCCGACCAAACCTTTGGATCGCCCCCCATCTTCGTCCATAAGGCACGGCAGTGATAAGTTTTTCCGTCGCCAGCAGTACCGGCGATTAACATGGAGCCGGGCGCTTTTGATTCGATATGCTCTATCATCGACGCGAGCAGCGGCGTCGATAACCCAATGGGTTGAATCTTTGCCCGTGCCAGCGCCCCCGCCACGTACTCATCGAACATCGTTAGGTTGTTAGGGGTCGGGCCGTAGCTCCGGAGAAATCTAACCCAGGCTGCCGCCGGCAGCGCGACGGAAGCTGCCTCCGTCTGTTGCTCAGAATCTGTCAAGTTGGTTCCCCTCGGTATCGGTCGTTCGCATCTTCGTGCGAGCCGGCCCAACGTCCCCCAGCCATCGCAAAGCCACGCGACGGAGCCTATAGCTTCGCTAACGGTGAATTAT
>JABXJR010000059.1_pt1 | contig 20936 bp, 19 predicted proteins | sample 7431291 | NCBI WGS metagenome assembly JABXJR01 (sample SAMN14395756, study PRJNA613071) | wetland metagenome | isolation source: water samle H3 from high-altitude wetland | place: Chile: Salar de Huasco, high-altitude wetland | collected 2015-11-10 | reverse complement strand
TCATCGTGTGGGACCGTGGTGTCTGGCAACCCCACGGCGATCCCCACCAGGCCTATGCCGCGGGCAAACTCAAATTCAGCCTGATCGGCGAGAAGCTGTCGGGGGACTGGGCGCTCGTGCGCACACGCCTGAAAGGCAGCGGCGACAAAGAGCAGTGGTTGTTGATCAAGGAGCACGACGCACAGGCTCGCCCGAGCGCTGAGTACGATATCGTCCAGGCCCAGCCCAACAGCGTGCTCAGCGGGGCTGGCGTTGGAGCGACCAAGACGCGCGTTAACCCCAAGCAGGCATTTCCAGAACACTTGAAGCCACAACTGGCCACGTTGGTCGATCACGCGCCGGGCGGCGACTGGCAGTACGAAATCAAATTCGACGGTTACCGCATGCTCGCACGCATTCAGGCCGGCGAAGTGCGGTTGTTTACACGTAATGGCCACGACTGGACCGAACGGCTGCCGCGTCAAGCCAAGGCGGTGCGTGCCCTCAAGCTCAAGGACAGCTGGCTCGACGGTGAAATGGTCAGCCTCAATGGCGACGGCTTACCGGATTTTCAAGCGCTGCAGAATGCCTTTGAAAGTGGGCGCAGCCTGGACATTGTGTATTACCTGTTTGATGCGCCCTTCTTGAATGGGCTGGATCAGCGCCAAGCGCCCATTGAAGCCCGGCGTGAGAAACTCAAGTCAGCATTGGCCCCGAGCAAAAACAGCCTGCTGCGCTTCTCCGAAGCCTTCACTGCCCCCCCTCGCGACATCATTGAAAGCGCCTGCGCGCTTAACCTGGAAGGCGTCGTCGGTAAACGCTTGGGCAGCCCGTATGTGTCCACACGCAGTCCCGATTGGATCAAGCTCAAATGCCGACAGCGTCAGGAATTCGTCATCGTCGGTTATACCCGCCCTCAAGGCTCACGCAGTGGCTTCGGGGCGCTGCTGCTGGCGGTGAATGGCGCGTCCGGACTGGCCTATGCCGGACGGGTGGGTACGGGGTTTGATCAGGCCTCACTGGACACTGTCCACGCGCAACTCACGGCACTCGACCGTAAAACCTCCCCACTGGCTAAACCACTGACCCGTGCACAGGCGCGGGGCGTGTGCTGGGTAGCGCCCAAATTGGTCGGTGAAGTGCAATTTGCCGAGTGGACGCGTGAGGGCATGGTGCGCCACGCCACGTTTATCGGGCTGCGCAGCGACAAACCGATCGCACAGGTTGTTCATGAGCAGCCGTCTAAACCTGCGATAAGCATTACGCACGGCGACCGCGTTATCGACTCACAAAGCGGTGCTCAAAAACAGCACGTGGCGCAGTACTACAGCGACATCAGCGAATGGATCCTGCCGTTTCTGCGCCATCGGCCGGTGTCATTGCTGCGCGCCCCTGAAGGCATCGATGGCGAGCAGTTTTTCCAGAAACACGCTGAACGCCTTGCAATTCCCCATATCAAGCAACTGGCTGCAGGCCTGGACCCGGGGCACGCACGGTTGATGGAGATCGACAGCGCGCAGGCGCTGCAGGGTGTCGTGCAGATGGGCACCGTCGAGCTGCACACCTGGGGCGCCACGACGGACAAGATCGAAACCCCAGACCACTTTGTACTCGACCTTGATCCAGACCCTGCGTTGCCCTGGAAAACCATGCTCGAGGCTGCACAACTGACCTTGTCGGTGCTCGATGAGTTGGGGCTAGAGGTATTCGTCAAGACGAGCGGCGGCAAGGGTTTGCATCTTATGGTACCGCTGGCGCGACGGGATGGCTGGGAGACCGTCAAGGCGTTTTCCAAGGCCATAGCGCAGTTCATGGCCAAGCAACTGCCCGAACGCTTTACCGCCACGTCCGGGCCGAAAAACCGAGTGGGCAAAATCTTTATCGACTACCTGCGCAATGCCCGGGGCGCAAGTACAGTGACGGCTTATTCTTTGCGGGCCAGGCCGGGCCTACCGGTGTCTGTACCGGTCAGCCGGGAAGAATTGACGGCACTGCGCACAGCCCAGCAATGGACACTCGCCAACGTGCTTGAACGCTTGCAGGGTTTGAAAGCCGATCCGTGGGCAGGCTACGCCCACCGGCAAAAGATCAGCAAGAAGATGTGGGACAAACTAGGGGCTCGTCCACCGGAATGAACGGCCCCCGACCCGGGTTCAGATATAAATGAAGATCAGCGCCAAGCCAGCAAAGATCGCCCATTTTTCCAGGTAATAACGCGTGCGGTTGCGTTTTTTCAGCTCTTTACCCCGCAGACGGATCTTGTACAGGCGAGTAAAGGCGCGGTTCAGTGCACCGGTCTTGTCACCGGCATCGTTGGGAGAGCCCGCAGCCGCCATCACGTTGCGGCTGAACCAGCGATTGAACGCGGCCGCCCAGCGGTACTTCATCGGTCGCTCGATATCGCAGAACAGGATGATGCGGTTTTGTTGCGTGGTGTTTTCAGCGTAGTGAATGTAAGTCTCGTCAAACATCACCGGCTCGCCGTCACGCCAGTAGTAATTTTCGCCATCCACATTGATGTAGCAGCCTGGGTCGTTCGGCGTGTCCAAGCCTAGATGGTAGCGATAGGAGCCGGCATACGGGTCGCGGTGACGCACCAGCTTGGAGCCTGGCGGCAACTCGGCAAACATTGCAGCCTTGATTGAACCGATGCTTTGCACCAGCTCAGTCGTGCGTGGGCAGAGTTTCATTGCCGAGGGATGACTGTCGCCGTACCACTTCAGGTAGAAACGCTTCCAACCCGACTTGAAGAACGAGTTGAAACCCACGTCGTTGTATTGGTCAGAGCGCTTGATCTCACCCGCGCGCATCAGGTTCTGGCCTTCCTGGCGAATTTCTTCCCAATGGTCCTGCAACGGGCTCAGGTCGGGAAAATCGCTAGGCGACAGATACGGTCGGCTGGGTAGCTTGGAGAACAGATAGAGAAAGCAGTTGATCGGTGCCAGGAAGGTTGAATGGTCACTGAGCTGGCGGCCCAGCTTATGCCGCACCCGGCCACGCAGGTGAACATACGCAATGGAGGCAACGTAGAGAACAACAATGATGAGTTTCAAGAGATTTCGTCACAAGTCAGTAGAGAACAGGCTGCTCCCACGTGCCCACAACGGCCTGGGATTGAAGATGCAGCACCTGAAATCACAATTCACACACTCGGCCAAACCGACTGAATGACCAGCCGGCGCGAGGCCATTGCCAGTTATTTAGCCACAGTTTGTAACCAAAAGTTAACTAAGAATTGTGAAAAGCTGTCCACTGAATGTGTATCAGCGGGCTCGACTTGCGGCGAGCCCGCAGTACGCTTAACCCGTCCTACGGGCGCGGTAAACGGCGATCGCCGGCCAACGAAAATGGTCCCGTTTCACGGCGCACCTGAACGAAATGCAGAAGCAGCGCCACCAATGTCCCAAGCATCAACCCAGCCACCGTGCTCAATGCAATGATCAAGGCCTTCTTGGGTTTTATCGGGCCCATGGGTTCCTGTGCCTGCCGGTCGACTGTCACCAGTTTCAAGTCGGTCATGTCGATATTGAGGCCACGTAACCGCGACACTTCGGCCCACAACGGTTCAACATCCTGCAGGAACATATCTTCATTCTTACGATTGTTGAGAACCTCCACCTCACGATTGATATCGAGCATGCGCAACTCCTTGCCGATCTCGGCAACGCGACTATTGGTGAAGTCGTCGTTGGTACGCTGTTTTAGCGCAGCCCTCTCCGCCTCCAGTACCTCACTGCCCATGAAGTACAAGGGGATCGCCTGGTTCGTTACGACAGTACGCATCACCTGGCTTGAGCTACGCGATGCCTCACCGCCCATCGCAGAGGGCGTGGTAGGGTTCTTGATGCCAATGGACTTGGCAATCTCGATCGCTTCCGCCAACTCTGCCAGGCGACTGGCGCGCTCCATCTTCATCTGCAAACGCAAGGCCGTGAGTTCATCCTGCAGCCGGGCACGCTTGACGTTGTCAGCCTCCAGCAACCTGGCGATTTTCGACTCCTTGGCTGTTTCATAGTTAGCGCGAGCAGCATCGATCTTGCCCTTGAGTTCGTTGAGGCGGTTATTCACGATGACCTTCAGGTCGGCGCCCACCTGATCCCGCTCCTGCGCAATGGCGTAGTCGACAAACCCATTAAGGATCGCCGCACCGTCAATCCCCTTCGGGTACTGCATTTCCAGGCGAAGAAAACTGTTGAAGGATTCGGACTTCTTTGGGTCAGGCAGGACCAGCGTGATCGCATCACGGTTAAACGCCTCAAAGCTCTGCTCCAGGTTTTGCCCGGGCCGCTGAAACGCTTCGAACAGCACGGGGTTGGCCCTGAAAAAGCCCAGCTTGGATTCATAGGAATCCAGTTGCGCGCCAACCTTGGCCAACGCATCGGCTGGCGGCAACATGTAGACTTCAGACCGGTTGAGTGCGTCCAGTTCGTTGATCGCGGCAGGCCGCAACACACTGCTGACTTGGTAAACCTGGGGAGCAAGAAATGCGTAGCCTGCTCCCAGCAGGCATGCCAGCATCGTGCAGCCGATGACCCATGCCTTGCGCTTCCAGAGCGCCTGAAACAGCTCAAAAAGATCGATCTCGTCCGAGGCTAAATGAGGGTGAAGCTGAGGAGTGTTGTTCAAAATTCATACACCCTGATGAGTTGAAATGCAGCGCCCAAAAACTCAGACCTGGATAACAACCGAATAAACAGGGGGCAACGTCCGGGCTCACGACACACGTGGCCCTCTGCCGGCAAAGGGACCACCCAATTGACTGACACGCCTGCCAAGCTGCAAGCGGTTTTATTTCAGTTTCACGGGTGCCATTGCTGATAGGCACCCGGAGCATAGACGATCCGTTACGAGACGTTACCCAGCGGCCAGGCAAAATAACGCTAATTGCCTGTCTTATAAGGAAAAATATTAGTTAAAACTAAAAAACAGGAATATTCCTACACATGATTACGCGCATGGTGATACGGCGTCCCGCCTTATCCCCTTAAAGCGGCGATTAGCCCTTCAGCAAAAAGGAATTTGTATGTCATCCATTTCAGACCCGGATTTCCAAGCCCTTCAAGGTGCGTGGGAGCAAACCTCACTTGAAGACAGTGGCGTGCTCAATCCCGTCGATGCCCACAGCGCTCCGGGGGCAATTACCACGATTACCGACGACCGTTTCGAAGTGAAAACCGTCGATGGCGATGTATTACTGGCTGGACGGTTTTTTCTAGACAGCACCACTGTTCCCAAGAGCATTACCTGGGTGGACTCCATAGGAGACGACGCAGGTAAGCAGTTGCCCGCGAGCTATCGCCTTGAAGGCGATGAATTTGTGTTTATCGCAGCGGATGAAAGTATGCCCAGGCCCATTACATTCAGTACTGGCCCAGGTCAAACCATGCGCACTTTCGTACGCCGAGCTTGATTGCAGAACCATTCAAGCTTGCGACCGCATTTTCACAAAGCCTTCACTTTCAGGTCTATAGGGTGAAGCCTACCTACTCCAGTGAATCCCTTAGCCCGCCTCTTATCGCGGGCTTTTTTTTGCCTGTGAAAGTGAGCTTAGGCGGGGTGTTTGGTAGCCATCAGAGTGAAACACAGCGGCAGTTGCGCGGGCTGGTGCTCATACTGGTCGTAGAGTTCTTCACGGTTGGAGTGGGCATATTCCTGCAGGTGCGTAATCTGCAAATCGGCGCAGATGGCTGCACTGATCACGTCGCCCAAGGTGTGGACGAACCAATAGGACGTCGGCCCCGCCTCCTCGCCCAGGCCTTCATAGACAATCGACTCCTGCAGCACAAACGGCTCGCGCTGGAAGTACGAGCTGGCCGGCAACAGGGGCTCGGCGGCCCTGGGGTCGAACACCTCAAGGAAGGGATGGGTTTCATACATCACCAGGCTGCCGCCCGGCTTCAAGGTGCTGGCGACATGGCGCATGAACAGCGCCACATCCGGCATCCAGCCGAGCACACCGATGGTTACCAAGGCGATATCAAACCGTTCGTGCAACTGCGCGGGCAGATGGTGGATATCGCTTTCGATGAATTCGGGATCATGCGGGGACACATCGGCCAGCTCACGCGCCTGCTCGAGGAAGGCCCGGGACTGGTCAACCCCCACCACCGAGCGCGCGCCAAGCCCATACAACGACAGGCTTTCGCGGCCGTTATTGCAGCACAGTTGCACCACGTCCTTTCCAGCCACGCCAAGGTCTTGCAACAACCCGGTGATCGTTGGGTCCAGGCAGGAAAAACCGGGGTTGCTCACCGACTTAAGCAAGGCGGCCCAGGTATCAGTGGTTTTGTGCAGGCTGGCCGATTGATCCCACGCGTCCTTGTTGCAGGCAATCGCCTGTTGAGCTGAGGGCATGTCCATTGCGTCTCCAGAAAGTCGTTACAGCGAGGTTGAGAAAATAAGCCAAGTGCTCGCCGATTAAAACCCCAAGATGCGGGCGAAACTTAACGCCTGACCGGTAGGTCATTAACGCAATGAGTGTTCAGCCGTTGAACGCCCCTTGCGTAGTCCTCGCTATGGCTAAACACACTGACCTGCGCAATACCCTGTCCCTGGACAGCTTGAACTTCTTCCTGGCGGATGTACGCGACGGTCTCGGCCCATACCTGGCGATCTACCTATTGGCCGTGCACAAATGGGACCCGGCCAGTATCGGCGTGGTCATGACCCTGGCGGGCATTGCTGCGCTGATCACCCAAGGCCCGGCGGGCGCCCTGATCGATCGCACCCGCAGCAAGCGCGCGGTCATCGCGATTGCCGCCCTCCTCGTGACCGGCAGCAGCCTGATGCTGCCCTTTGTCAGCTCCTTCACGCTGGTTGCATTGACCCAGGCAGCCAGTGCAGTGGCTGCCTCGGTGTTCGCCCCAGCGATTTCCGCGATCTCCCTGGGGATCACCGGCCCGCATGCGTTCACCCGGCGTACCGGGCGCAACGAAACCTTCAATCACGCGGGCAATGCCGTGGCCGCCCTCCTAGCCGGCGGCCTGGCGTACCTGTTCGGCCCCGTCGTGGTGTTCTACCTCATGGCGTTCATGGCACTGGCCAGCGTGGTGGCGGTCGGTTGCGTGTCGGCACAAGCGATCGACCATGAAGTGGCCCGCGGCTTCGACCCTGCCCATGCCACCGATCATGCGCAGCCCTCGGGCATCAGTGTGCTGCTGGCAAACCGCCCGCTCCTGTTGTTCGCCATTTGCTGCGCGCTGTTCCACCTGGCCAATGCCGCGATGCTGCCGCTGGTCAGCCAGAAGCTGTCGCAGATCAACCTGCAGATGGCCACGCCACTGACCTCGGCGTGTATCGTCGCCGCGCAATTGGTGATGGTGCCGATGGCCTGGCTGGTCGGAATCAAGGCTGACCTCTGGGGGCGCAAGCCGTTGCTGCTCGCGGGATTCATGATCCTGCCGCTGCGGGGCGTGCTCTATACCTTGTCCGATGACCCTTACTGGCTGGTGGCCGTGCAGATGCTCGACGGCATCGGCGCGGGCATCTTCGGTGCGTTGTTCCCAGTGATCGTCAAGGACCTGACCCAAGGCACCGGCCGCTTCAATGTCAGCCTGGGCGCCCTGTCCACCGTGTTTGGCCTAGGCGCGGCGTTGAGCACAAGCCTCGCCGGTTTTGTGGTGCAACAGGCCGGTTACAACGCGGCGTTCCTGACCCTGGCGGCCGTCGCGGCTGCTGCGCTGGCGCTGTTGTGGCTGGCGATGCCGGAGACATTGGCCAAACCAACGCACGCACAGCATGCAGCCGTGGCTTGAAATAGACGACAATGCGCGCCACTCGAAAGCAAGGAAGCATTAAATGAAGTCATGGAAAATACTGACGGCCGCCCTCATGGTGTCGTCTGGCAACCCGGCCGTCGCGGCAGAAAACAACAACCCCTTCCAGGCCGCGCTGATGATCACCTCGATCATCCCCACCGTGATCATTGGCGGCACGACGGCGGCAACGTCCTACATTCCAGAGCTGTTCAAATCTTCCAAGAGCGACGCGCTGGCATTTATCGGCTCGGACGGCGAGATCCGTGGCGCGCAGTTCGAGCAAGCCGCACGGTATTACCGCGCGACCTACCGCCCGCCCCTGATGTCCGACCAACAGCTTGCCCAGGCGATAGTGACGGCTTTTTGAACCCAGGCGACGCTAAGCAGCGGCCTCGTCGGTTTCGCCATACAACTGTCGCCTGACATATGCGACAATGCGCGCCAAATTCCAACACACATCCCCCATTTTTTGCTCAGCGACCGGGTTTCGCGCCTTGATGTCGCTGTTGACGCATGCCTGGAGGCTCACGCCGCCACGCTCGCAACCCATTGATAGGTAAAGTAATTGATCTCCACAGCTAACATCACCATGCAGTTCGGCGCCAAGCCGCTCTTCGAGAACGTCTCGGTCAAGTTCGGCGCTGGCAACCGTTATGGTTTGATCGGTGCCAACGGTTGCGGCAAGTCGACCTTCATGAAAATCCTCGGTGGCGACCTCGATCCGTCCGGCGGACAGGTCATGCTGGAGCCGAATGTGCGCCTGGGTAAACTGCGCCAGGACCAGTTCGCCTACGAAGAATTCACCGTGCTCGACACCGTGATCATGGGTCACGAAGAGCTGTGGAAGGTCAAGGCCGAGCGCGACCGCATCTACTCGCTGCCGGAAATGAGCGAAGAAGACGGCATGGCCGTGGCCGAGCTGGAAACCGAGTTCGCCGAAATGGACGGCTACACCGCCGAATCCCGTGCCGGTGAACTGCTGCTGGGCCTTGGTATTCCCCTGGAACAACACTTCGGCCCGATGAGCGAAGTGTCCCCCGGCTGGAAGCTGCGTGTATTGCTGGCGCAGGCATTGTTCTCCGATCCTGAAGTGCTGTTGCTCGACGAACCGACCAACCACTTGGACATCAACACCATCCGCTGGCTGGAAAACATCCTGACTCAGCGCTCCAGCCTGATGATCATCATCTCTCACGACCGTCACTTCCTGAACAGCGTGTGCACCCACATGGCTGACCTGGACTACGGCGAGCTGCGCCTGTTCCCGGGCAACTACGACGAGTACATGACCGTGGCGACCCAGTCCCGCGAGCAACTGCTGTCGGACAACGCCAAGAAGAAGGCGCAGATCTCCGAGCTGCAATCCTTCGTCAGCCGCTTCTCGGCCAACGCCTCGAAAGCCAAGCAGGCCACTTCCCGTGCCAAGGCGATCGACAAGATCCAGTTGGCCGAGGTCAAGCCTTCGAGCCGTGTGAGCCCGTTCATCCGTTTCGAGCAAAACAAGAAGCTGCACCGTCAGGCGGTCATCGTCGAGCGCATGGCCAAGGGCTTTGACGGCAAGCCGTTGTTCAAAGACTTCAGCTTCCAGGTTGAAGCCGGCGAGCGCGTAGCGATCATCGGCCCGAACGGTATCGGCAAAACCACCCTGCTGCGCACCCTGGTCAACGAACTGACCCCGGACGCCGGTAGCATCAAGTGGACCGACGCCGCCGAACTGGGCTACTACGCCCAGGACCACGCGCATGACTTCGAAGACGACGTCACGCTGTTCGACTGGATGGGCCAATGGACCCAAGGCGAGCAAATGATCCGTGGCACGCTGGGCCGCATGCTGTTCTCCAACGACGAGATCCAGAAGTCGGTGAAGGTGATTTCCGGTGGTGAGCAAGGCCGCATGCTGTTCGGCAAGCTGATCCTGCAAAAGCCGAACGTGCTGATCATGGACGAACCGACCAACCACTTGGACATGGAATCCATCGAAGCGCTGAACCTGGCGCTGGAGAACTACCCGGGCACGCTGATCTTCGTCAGCCACGACCGTGAGTTCGTATCGTCCCTGGCCACCCGCATCATCGAGTTGAGCGCCACCGGCGTGATCGACTTCAGCGGCACCTATGACGATTACCTGCGTAGCCAAGGCGTGGTGTTTTAAGAGCAGCCATTAGCTTTTAGCTACAAGCGGCAAGATAGAGCCCTGTCCAGTGTGACGGGGCTTTTTGCATCTGATGGAAGCACATCATTAATAGTTAGCCAGCTTTCTTTTCCTACGAGCCCTTGCCATGATGCCGTCACCGCCCGCCCGCGAACGAGTGACCATGCCTGCCGCCGCCCCCAGCTCACTATCGATCACCCTTCAGATCGTCTCCATCGTCTTTTATACCTTCATCGCGTTCATCTGCATTGGGCTGCCGATCGCAGTGATCCCTGGCTATGTGCATGAGCAACTGGGGTTCAGCGCTGTCGTCGCCGGGATTACCATTGGCTCGCAGTACCTCGCCACCCTGCTTAGCCGGCCGATGGCCGGGAGGATGTCGGACAACGTCGGTACCAAGCGTGCGATTGTGCTGGGGTTGGCGGGGATTCTGGTAAGCGGTGTGCTGACGTTTTTCGCGACGCTGGTGGAGAGCATGCCCACACTCAGCCTGGGCATTCTGATCGCCGCTCGACTGTTGCTGGGTGTGGCGCAAGGCCTGATCGGCGTGGGCACCATTAGTTGGTGCATGGGCCAGGTGGGTGCCGAGCATACCGCGCGCTCGATTTCCTGGAACGGCATTGCCTCCTACGGGGCCATCGCCGTTGGCGCGCCGCTGGGCGTGGTGATGGTCGCGCAATACGGCTACACCAGCCTGGGCATCGCGCTCTCGGTGTTGTCGGCGCTGGGGTTGGTGTTGATCCGCAACAAACCGTCGGTGCCGGTGGTACGCGGTGAGCGCCTGCCGTTCTGGGCCGTGTTCGGGCGCATCGCGCCGTTTGGTGCCAGCTTGTGCCTGGCGTCGATTGGCTACGGCACCCTCACTACTTTTATTACCCTGTATTACCTCAACCGTGGCTGGGCAGGTGCGGCGTACTGCCTGACGGTGTTCGGCATGTGTTTTATCGTGTCACGCCTAGTGTTCATCTCGGCCATTAGCCGCTTCGGTGGGTTCCGTGCCGCGATTGCCTGCATGATCATCGAAACCCTCGGCCTGACCCTGCTATGGATGGCACCCTCAACTGGCGTTGCATTGATTGGTGCTGGGCTGACCGGTTTCGGCTTGTCGTTGGTATACCCGGCGCTGGGTGTAGAGGCCATCAAGCAGGTGCCCAACAGCAGCCGTGGTGCCGGGCTGAGTGCGTACGCCGTGTTTTTTGACCTGGCCCTGGCGATTGCCGGGCCGTTGATGGGGGCCGTGGCGCTGAACCTCGGCTACGGCTGGATCTTCTTTTGCGCGGCGCTGCTGTCGGTCACCGCCCTGGCCGTAACCGTCGCACTCATGCGCCGTGCTTATTGATCAGCTGTCTGCATGCCGGCACGGGTGGATTGTCCGAGGGTGTGGCTGAAAAAACGCCCCGCCTCGGAAATCAAGTCCCGGTGAATGCCTTCGCGGTCGACACCATCGGCATCGGTGCAAATCGCCGGCATGGCGGCCAATTGATCGCTGTCGCACGGCGCCATAAACACAAAGTGCCCTGCCCCGGCCAGTAGCTTGAAGTCCGGCGGTTCCGGCAGTTTGCGCGCCAGCGCGGCGGCGTTCTTGTCCACCGCCACCAACTTGTCGCCGTCGCCGCTGTAGAGCAGCACGGGCACGTGCACGTCGGCCAGGGTATGACGGCCAAACATCAGGCTCAGCGGCGCCATCAACATCAAGGCGTGAATACGGGGATCGGCTTGAGGCTGCAGGTCATCGCGGTCCACCACCAGTTCGCCCTTGGTGGTGCAGGCGTCGCGGTCTTCCGGGCGCTCTTGGCAGTAGCGGCGCAGGCGATCGAAGTCGGGTTTGGCGCCGGCCAGAATCAATGCAGTTTCGCCGCCGGCGGAATAACCGATCACCCCCACTTGGTCGACGTTAACGAACGGCGACAACATCGAATCGCCCAACGTTGCGGTGATGGCTTCGGAAATCTGGATCGGCCGCCCATACAGATTGCTCACCGTGCCCAGGCGGCTGTGGTCTTTGTAGTTGTCACCGGGGTGCAGCACCGCCACCACCACAAAGCCTTTGCGTGCAAGCGAGGTGGCCAGGTCATGCAACGCCAGCGGCGTGCCGGTGTTGCCGTGGGACAGCATCAGCATCGGGAAACGCCCGATGGCGATTTTGGAGTCTTCGGAGGCGGCGACATGATAAGCGCCCAACTGCGTGGTGTGCTCATCGTCGGTAGACGGGTAAAACGCAATGGCTTTCATCGGCTGCAGGTCCAGCGGATCGAGAAACGTCATGCGATGGAAGCCCACACTCCAATGCGGGTGCGGAGCCGGCGCGGCGTGCACTGAAACCAGGCCGCCCAAGAGGGAAAGAACCATAACTGCACAAAGACGCATCATGAGGATGTCCACCTTTGTAGCGTGCCCACGTTCAACATCTGCGGCATGTCTGGTTGAAAAGTCCATGGTTCAAGGTACTCGCACCGGGTGGTAAACCCATGCGTGCATAACCTGGGCCAAAGTAGTGACAGCGGGCAAACGAAAAAACTCCGTAGTCCGGTCGTTTTGAGGCGATCAGAATACAGAGTTTAGACGCCCTGTTTCAGAATGAAACGGGGACAAGCGCTGTTTTACATAAGCTTTACGCGGCCGCGAACAGTTGTTCGTTGATGAGTACGTTGGCGTCGCTCAGGGACTTGGTGCGGAACTCATCGCCGTATGCGAGGCCGTGGGCACGCACAAATTCGATATCGGTAATGCCAAGGAAGCCCAGCAGCACTTTCAAGTAGTCTTCATGGGCCACACCGGTGGCTTGGCCGGCGTGCAGGCCGCCCGACGTCGACACGATGATGACTTTCTTGTTGCCGCACAGGCCTTCCGGGCCAGCTTCGGTGTAGCGGAAGGTTTGGCCGGCAACCGCGATGCGGTCGATCCAGGCTTTCAATTGGGTTGGAATGGTGAAGTTGTACATCGGCGCAGCGATAACCACGGCGTCGGCAGCGAGGAACTCGGCCAGGGTCTTGGCACTCAGCTCGGCTTCTTGCTGCTGCGCAGCGCTGCGCTGTTCAGCCGGAGTCCCCAGGGCGCCCAGGGTCGCGCCGGAAAAGTGGTTGATGCCTTCGGCGGCCACGTCGCGGTAGGTCACTTGCACACCCGGCTCAGCCGCTTGCCAAGCCTTCACTACGCCCGCGCTGAGCTGACGGGAAGCCGAGTTGTCGCCGAGGATGCTGGAATCGATATGCAACAGTTTCATTTGAGTTCTCCGAGTAGGATCGTCAGTGGCGATCAGATGAGCCAATCCTACGCATGAAACCAATAGCCGATAAGGCGGCTTAAATGCGATAGTTTGTCCCACTGACAGGACAATAGGTTGACCATGCAAGACCTCAACGACCTCTACTATTTCGCCAAAGTCGTCGAAGCCGGCGGCTTCGCGGCAGCCGGGCGACTGCTGGGGATTCCCAAATCGCGTCTCTCGCGGCGCATTGCCGAGTTGGAAGAACGCCTCGGCGCACGCTTGTTGCAACGCACCACCCGCCAACTCACCCTCACCGCCGTCGGCGAGCGTTACCTGCGCCATTGCCAGGCGATGTTGCTGGAAGCGGAAATGGCCGATGAGGCCGTAGCCAGCATGTCCAGCGAGCCCCGTGGGCGACTGCGGGTCAGCTGTCCGGTGGGCATGGCCCAGCACATCCTGCCGGAGTTGGTGGCGGGATTTCTCGCCGCCCATCCCCAGGTGCAACTGGAGATGACCTTGGTCAACCGCCGTGTCGACCTGGTAGCCGAAGGCATTGACGTGGCCCTGCGCGTACGCGAGCTGGGGGATGAGGACCCGCTGCTGGTGACCAAGCGCCTGCGCCGCGCCCAAACGGTGCTGGTGGCCAGCCCCATCTTTATGCACGACAAGCAGATCGACACCCTCGATGACCTGCGGCAGTTACCGGTGCTCGGTGCATTGGAGGCCGACCGCATGGTGCACCAACGCATTCTCGACCCGCAGGGCGCCCCCCATGAACTGGTGATGGAGGCCCGCCTGGGCATCGACGATTTCATCGTACGCAAGGCCAGCGCGATCATGGGCCTGGGCTTTACCGTACTGCCGATGATGTATTGCGAAGAAGAATTGGCCAGGGGCCAACTGGTGCAACTGCTGCCGGAATGGTCGCTGCCGGGCGGCTGGTTGCAAGCGGTGTACCCGCATCGGCGCGGCGTTCTGCCGGCCATTCGTGCCTGGATCGACTACCTGGAAGAAGGCTTCAAAGGCTGCGGAGACCGTTTGCTATGAAAATGACCGAAGACCAAGTCGCCCGTTTCTGCCTGAGCCTGCCCGGCGCGCGCGAAGACTATAAGTGGGGCGGCGTACGTGTGTTCTCGATTGCCGGCAACAAGATGTTTGCCCTGCAGGGCCTGCGCGGCGATTCGCTGGCGTTCAAGGTCGACAAGGAGCTGTTCCTGGGCCACGTGGACCGCCCAGGCATCCACCCGGCGCCCTACTTGGCACGCGCACAGTGGATCATCATGGACACGCCCTACCCGCTGGGCGCCGAGGAGTTGCGTGGCCTACTGCAGCGCTCCCACCAGTTGGTGGTGAGCAAACTGCCCAAGCGCACGCAGATAGGTTTATTGCTAGAGGACTGACAACAGCGTGCCGCCGAGGAATAACTGGTCGAGCCAGAACACCTCATGCAACAGCACAATCACCCAGAACAGCACCTGGTAAGACACCTTGCGCGTCTTGTGCCGGAACGCCTGCTGGGCAATCAACGCCCCCGGCCAACCGCCGGCCAACTCCACGGCGTGCAGGATGTTTTCCGGGGTGCGCCAGCGGTCAGTCTGCGCCTTGCGCTTGTCGCTCCAATACAGGAAGAACGCTATCAGGCTGACCATCCCATAGGCCGCCAACGGAATGATGGTCTCACCGCGCAGCCACACCAGTACCGACCCCGTCAGCGGCGCAGCGCACAGCAGCACAAAGATCGCCGCTTTCAAGCGTGGGTACTGGATGCTCATGGCTTGACCGCAGTCCAGTCGATCCAGCCAAACTGCCAGGTGGCGAGGATCACCAAGCCGAACGCGATCCGGTACCAGGCAAACGCCGCATAGCTGTGGCTGGCGATGAACTTGAGCAAGGCCTTGACTGCGATCATCGCGAAGATGAACGAGGTGACAAAACCGATGGCAAACACCGGCAGGTCATCCGGCTGGAACAAGTGGCGGTACTTGTAGCCCGAATACACCGCCGCACCGACCATGGTCGGCATGGCCAGGAAGAACGAGAACTCGGTGGCGGTCTTGCGCGACAGGCCAAACAGCAGGCCGCCGATGATCGTTGCGCCGGAACGCGAAGTGCCCGGAATCATCGCAAGGCACTGGGCAAAGCCGATCTTGATTGCATCTTTCCAGGTGATCTCGTCGACCGTTTCAGCGTGCGTCCGGTGCTGGCGACGCTCGGCCCACAGCATGATGATGCCGCCCACCACCAGCGCCGCAGCCACAGTGATCGGGTTGAACAGGTAATGTTTGATCAGGTCGGCGAAAATCACCCCCAGCACCACTGCCGGCAACACCGCGATAATCAGGTTAACCGTGAAGCGCTGGGCATTGCGCTGGGTCGGCAAGCCGATGACCACGTCCAGGATCTTGCGACGAAACTCCCAGACCACCGCGAGAATCGCCCCCAGTTGGATAATGATGTTAAACGCCTCGAAGCGCTCGCCGCCGAACCCGATCAAGTCGGCAACGATGATCTGGTGGCCGGTGCTGGAGATCGGCAGGAACTCGGTGAGCCCCTCCACCACGCCAAGAATCAATGCCTGTATGGCGGTCCAAAAATCCATGCTTCCCCCAAAGGTCATGCTCAATGGCATGCCTCGATAATCTTTTTTAGTGGTTCACTGACGACAAGACCCGGTGTTGGAACTCAACGCCGGTACGGAAAATTCCGTGAGAAATCAGACAGTACTCAGGTTTCCCGATTTCAGGCCGAAAGCCTATCAGACACGCGGGAAAAGTCGATGCAGCGCCCACAATTATAAAAAGCATGGAGTGACAGGACGATGAACAGTTTGCGCAGTATGTCGATCAGCCGCCGTCTCTGGCTGATCCTGATAGTCGCCGTTCTGATGCTGCTGGCCCTGGGTTTGCTGATGCTCAAGCAGATTCACGGCGACCTTTACCAGGCCAAGCGCCAACAGACCCAGCACGTGGTGCAGACCGCCAGCGGGATCCTGACGTTTTATCACGGCCTCGAAACCAGCGGTGTCATGACCCGCGAGGCGGCGCAGAAACAAGCCCTGAGCGCGGTGCGTGGGTTGCGCTACGACCATGACGACTACTTCTGGATCAACGACCTCACCCCCATGATGATCATGCATCCAGCCAACCCCAAGCTGGACGGCCAGAACCTTTCGGCCATCCGCGACCCGGATGGGTTTGCGGTGTTCAACGAATTCGTGCTGCTAGCCAAGGCCAAGGGCGCGGGCGTCGTCAATTACCGCTGGCCCAAGCCAGGCGCAGACGCCCCGGTGGCCAAGACCTCGTATATCCAATTGTTCGAACCCTGGGGCTGGATCATCGGTTCCGGCGTATACGTGGATGACGTGCAGGCCGAGTTCAGGGGGCAAGTCTGGAATGCGTCCTTGATGGGCCTGGGTATCGCCGCAATCATGGCGTTGCTGGTGGCGCTGATCGCCCGCAGCATCGTGCGCCCGCTGCAGGCGGCGGTGAGCGCGATGGGCAACATCGCCAGTGGCGAAAGCGACCTGACCCGCAGCCTCGACACCCACGGCCGGGACGAAGTCACCCAGCTGTCGCACCACTTCAACAGTTTCACCGCCAAGCTGCGCCAAGTGGTCAGCCAGTTGCAGGCGTGCGCCAACGCACTGGGCCAATCCTCCCTGGAGCTGGGCAACAACGCCACTCAGGCCCATGACCGTAGCCAGCAGCAGTCGCAACAGATGGAACTGGTGGCCACTGCCATCAACGAAGTCACCTACGGCGTGCAGGACGTGGCCAAGAACGCCGAACACGCGGCCAGCGAAATGCGTGATGCCCAGGCCCAGGCGCAACAAGGCCAGGTGAATATCGACGGCAGCTTGCAGCAGATCGACCAGCTCTCCACCACCATCAGCCAGGCCGTGGAGGTGATCCGCACCCTCTCCAGCGAAAGCACGCAGATTGGCGGCGTACTGGAAGTGATCCGCTCTATTGCCGACCAGACCAACCTGCTGGCGCTCAACGCAGCGATTGAAGCTGCCCGCGCAGGTGAGCAAGGCCGGGGGTTTGCGGTGGTGGCCGATGAAGTGCGGTTGCTGGCCCAACGCACGCAAAAATCCACTGCCGAGATCCAGGCGATGATCGAGCGGCTGCAAGGTCACTCGGAAGCGGCGGTCAAGGTGATCAGCGACAGCCACAGCGCCTCGCAACTGACCATCGAACAAGCGGGCCAGGCCGGGGCCAGCCTTACTGCCATCGGCCAGGCACTGCGCAACCTCAATGGCCTGAACGCGTCGATTGCCAGCGCCACGTTGCAACAGGCGCATGTGGTGGAATACATCAACCAGAACGTCACCCAAGCCGCGGGTTTGTCCCACAGCACCGCGTTGGCGGCCGAGCAGTCCAGTGTGGCCAGCGCCCATCTGCGCGGTTTAAGTGAACAACTCGACGGCCTGCTGCGCCAGTTCAAGGTCTAGCACACTGATCATTCCCACGCGGGGCGTGGGAACGATCAACTTCTTTGGTTACAATCCCCGCCCTCTCCCACGCTCCCAAGGAACTGCCATGTCCGGGCTTGAACTGTTCGCCGCTGCCCTGGGGGTGATCGCTGTCTGGCTGACGGTCAAGCAAAACCCCTGGTGCTGGCCCATCGGCCTGGTGATGGTGTTGCTGTACACCTGGGTGTTTTATGACGTGAAGCTCTATTCGGACATGCTGTTGCAGGTGGTCTACGCCGCGTTGCAAGTGTATGGCTGGTGGCAATGGACCCGCGCGGGCGAGGTAAAACAAGGCCGCCAGGTCACGAGCCTGGGCGGGCCTGCGATCATGACCAGCCTGGCAGTGGGCGCCGTCGGCAGCTTGTTGCTCGGCGCGGCCATGGCGCACTGGACCGACGCAGCCCAACCGTGGCTCGACGCAGCCCTCACCGGCTTCAGCCTGGTGGCACAAATGTGGATGGCGCAAAAACGCGTGCAATGCTGGCCGCTGTGGATTGCCGTGGATGTGATCTTCGTCGGGCTGTTCGTCTACAAAGGCCTCTACCTCACCGCCGCGCTCTACGCGCTGTTCACCGTGATCGCCGTGCAAGGCTGGCGTGAATGGCGCGCCGACCCGGCGTTGCAGCCATGAAGGTGGTGGTGCTGGCAGGCCCTGAGTCCAGTGGCAAAAGCTGGTTGGCGGCTGAGTTGCATCAGCACTTTGGTGGGTTGATGGTGGGCGAATACGTGCGCTACTTCATCGACCAACATCAACGCGACACCTGCCTGGCCGACATCCCGGACATCGCCAGTGGCCAACTCGCCTGGGAAGACGCCGCTCGCGCCGAGCAGCCCAACCTGCTGATCCTCGACACCCACCTGCTGACCAACAAGCTGTGGAGCCAGACCCTGTTCGGCGACTACCCCGCGTGGCTGGACAGCGAACTGCTAGCACGTCACTACGACCTGCACCTGCTGTTGTCACCCGACGATGTGGAATGGACTGCCGATGGCCAGCGTTGCCAGCCAGAACTCGCCGATCGCCAAGCGTTTTTCCAGGCCAGCCTGGACTGGATGCAGCAGCATCAACAACCTGCCCTGGTGATTCGTGGTCATTGGGAAAAACGCCGTGCTGTCGCGTTTGCAGCAGTCGAGCAGCTACTCGCCGACACGCTCCAGGTTGGCATTCACCCGTAGCAGCAACGCCAGCAGGGTCGCCTGCTCCTCTTCGCTGAATCCCTCCAACGCCTGCGCCGCCCCCTGCACCATGACCGCGTGAGCCTGGGGCATGCGTTCACGCACCGCATCGGTCAGGGTGATCAAGCGGCTGCGTCTGTCCGCTGGGTCGGCGACGCGCTGGATCATACCGTCACGCTCCATGCGCCCGAGTAACTGCGCCATGCTCGATTGCTCGACACGGGCAATGCGCACCAACTCAGCCTGAGGCAAACCCTCGCTGTACTTGAGCGCCACCAACACCGGAATCTGCGCAACCGCAAAGCCCAAGGCTTTCAGGCGGCCCTCGTAAAGACGGATAAAACCGCGGTTGGCCAGGCCGATTTGCTGCATCGGGTTGGGTGCGGGAGACTGAGTATTCATGGGCGTTGACTTTCCATAGGATCCTATGAACTAAATGTATAGGATCCTATAAACATCGCCAAGGACAATCTGCATGAATACCTCGTTGCGTATCGCCATCGTTGGCGGCGGCCCCGGCGGCTTGACCTTGGCGCGAATCCTTCATCGCCATGGCATGACGGTCAGCGTGTTTGAGCGCGAAAGCGGTCCTTTTGAGCGTCCACAGGGTGGCACGCTGGATTTACACGCCGAATCCGGCCAACTCGCCCTGCGGCACGCCGGCCTGGAAGACGCGTTCAAACGCATTGCCCGTTACGAAGACCAGGGCTCGCGGCTGATGAATCACCACGGTCACTTGCTATACGAGGCCCCCAACCCCGAGGCCGGTGAGCGCCCCGAAGTCGACCGCACCGCACTGCGCCAGGCCCTGCTCGACTCACTACCGCTGGGCTGTGTGAACTGGGGCGCCGGCATCGACGCCGTGCACCCGGTAGGCGACGGGCGTTGGATGCTGCACCAAGGCGCCCTGACTCACGGCCCCTTCGACCTGGTGGTCGGTGCCGACGGCGCCTGGTCCAAGGTGCGCCCGCTGCTGTCGCACTATCAACCGCAATACAGCGGGCTGACCTTCATCGAGTTCGGCATTGATGAGGTCGACAATCTGCACCCACCTATCGCCCGCCTGGTCGGCCGGGGCAAGCTCGATATCGACGGCGAGGCCCGATCAATCATTGTGCAGCGCAATGCCAATGCCCACCTGCGTGGCTATGCGGTCTTCCGTGTGCCGACCGATTGGGCGGCAAGCCACATCGACCTGTCCTGCGCCGCGTCACTGAAAACTCATTTCGAAGGCTGGCACCCGGACATACTGGCGTTGTTTGACGCCGCCAATGCGCAACTGGAGTGCAGGCATATCCACGCCCTACCGGTCGGCCATCGCTGGGCGCACAGGCCAGGGTTGACGTTGATCGGCGATGCCGCTCACCTGATGTCGCCGTTTGGTGGCGAGGGTGTGAATGCTGCGATGCTCGATGCCGCTGAATTAGCGCAACACCTGCTCAAGACGCCTGACTGCTCGCAAGCAGTACAGGCTTATGAAAACCACATGTTCGAACGGGTGATGCCGGCAGCCCAGGGCAGCGCCGAGGGCGCCGCCATCCAGTTATCCCATGACAGCCTGGCGCTGTCCCTGGCCCACCTGCATCACCACCTCACGCCTCAGTAACCCAGGGACAAGCCGGTGTTACGACGCGGGTCATTCGCGCCATAGAAGCGGTTGTTACCCACGGGCTTGCCATCCAGGGACGGTGCGCCCACCAAGATTGCGGCCAAGTGGTTGGCGTCCTGCGGACCGGCAAACTTGTGGCCCCAGCTTTCGAGGATCTTCTGGGTGTCCGGGCTCACCGCGAAGGTTTCAAGGTTGGTGGTGTCCGGCATCCATTGCTGGTGGAAACGCGGCGCGTCCACCGCTTCCTGGATGTTCATCTTGTAGTCGATGACATTGAGGATGGTCAGCAAGGTTGCGGTAATGATGCGGCTGCCCCCTGGCGTACCCACCACCATCACAGCCTTGCCGTCCTTGGTCACGATGGTCGGGCTCATCGACGACAGCGGCGCCTTGCCCGGTGCGATGGCGTTGGCCTCACCCTGGACCAGGCCATACATGTTCGGCACGCCGACCTTGACGGTGAAGTCGTCCATTTCGTCATTGAGGATCACGCCGGTCTTGCTCGCCATCACGCCCGCACCGAACCAGTCGTTGAGGGTGTAGGTCACCGACACCGCGTTGCCCCACTTGTCGACGATGGA
>JABXJR010000057.1_pt1 | contig 21362 bp, 28 predicted proteins | sample 7431291 | NCBI WGS metagenome assembly JABXJR01 (sample SAMN14395756, study PRJNA613071) | wetland metagenome | isolation source: water samle H3 from high-altitude wetland | place: Chile: Salar de Huasco, high-altitude wetland | collected 2015-11-10 | reverse complement strand
GAGTAAACGACCTAGTGTGGGTTAAAGCGCGCGGCACTAAAACATGGCTATCCAAAATATCAAAAGAAAGCTTTAAAGCTCATGGTGTTCCTATTGATTTTCGTCTAGAACTGATTCCAACTGACGATATCCCAACGCCTAAAATTGCTGCTAAAACGCAAGCAGAACTGTTAGACACTATTATTGATAAGCAATCAATAGACAATAAGACCCACCTTAAGTCTTTGTGGAAACAGCTATGCGAGTAATACGCGGCATAGCAGAAAACTTTGCTAGCTACGCTGAGGTGAGATTCACTTTCACCAATAAAGGCCTAACCCTAGTACATGGCGCTACTGGAGCGGGTAAATCTGCGTTGTGCGATATCATACCGTGGGGTCTATTTGGAAAAACCGCTAAAAACGGTGCAGTAGACGAAGTATTAAGCTGGCCCGGAGATAAAGTAACTAAAGTTATGCTAGCGTTAGACTCAGTGACTGTTATACGCACGCGCGGTCATAATTCTAAAGACAACGATCTTAGCTTTTGGCCGACCGACGGTGTGGTAACGCGAGGTAAAGATTTAAATGATACCCAACGTTTACTTAATAACCTACTAGGCGTAGACTTCGAACTTTATCTAGCATCTGCATATTTTCATGAATTTAGTCAATCGGCTGCATTTTTTACAGCAGCTGCAAAGCAGCGTAGAGTTATATGCGAACAGATTGTAGATCTAAGTTTACCTAAGAAGCTATCTGAGAAACTTATTGAGGCTAAGAAAGTATTATCTAAAGAATTAGAAAATAAAGAACGTACGGCATTAATAGTAAATACTACGATTAATACGTATAAGTCTAGAAGTACAAGTCTTAAAACTATGGAAGCTCAGTGGGACAAACAGCAAGCTAATAAGATTGAAGCTCTGAAGAATTCAGATATTAATTTTGCAAAGCACCAGGAGCAACAGATATTACGACTCAGTGATATGCGAGCGACTTTAATTTCAAAGCTTCATAAGCATATACCTATATTAGACGAAAAAAATTGCTCGGTTTGCGGTGCCCCAAATAAATTAGCGCGGGATGCTGAAAAGATGCAGCATGAGAATCAGCTTTTAGAAGTAAAAATAGCTGCCATCGAACAGCAAATTGATAATCTTCCTAAAGATAATTCTTTTGAGCGACAATTAAAAGAAGTTGTTGGAGCTAAAAATCCACATACTATTGAAATAGCTACGATTAAAGGCCTTATAGATACAGAATCCCGGTATTTAGACTTAATTCTGTTAGCAATAAGCAGCCTATCTAGTGAACATACTAATTGCGAAATATTGTTAGATTGCGTGGCTATTATGAGGAGTCAGCTTATCGAACAAGCTATTTCTGATATACAATACAACACTAATAGCTATCTATCGCAATATTTTGACGCAGAGATTAAAGTAGAATTCTTAGCGCAGGATGCGGATAAGCTCATGACGACTATCTATAAAGATGCTAATGAGTGCAGCTATACGCAGCTTAGTAAGGGCCAACGTCAGATACTCAAACTATGCTTCGGTATAGCTATCATGAAGCAAGCAGCTAACAACAGTTTAACTAGCTTTAGCCAAGTATTCTTTGATGAGAGTTTAGATGGATTAGATGAAAATATGAAAATTAAGGCATTCAATCTCTTTAATTCGTTGTGCGCAGACTATGAATCTATATTCGTCGTAGAGCATAGCAGTATTCTAAAAGAACAGTTTTTAAACCGCATAAAAGTACAGTTAGTCAATGGTAAAAGTGAGTTATATGAAGAAGCGTAACCCAAGACCATCAGGGCTAAGAAAGTACTGGCCACACTTAACTCTTAAAGAGTGTGAAATTGAGCGTCAGAAGCTTTCAGATGCTCAGAATCAATCCTGTGCTATATGCAATAAGCACGAAAGTGAATTTAAAAAGCGCCTGGCGGTGGACCATAATCACCGCACAAAGAAGGTGCGAGGTTTATTATGCTATCGATGTAACAAATTTCGAGTAGGTCGCAATAGTTTGCAAAGTTCATATGAAGTGTGGCAATATCTATTAAAGTACGACCCAGAAGGTGGATAAATGAATAAACCCAAGATTCTGATTTTTGATATAGAAACTGCCCCGATGTTAGGTTATGTTTGGGCTCTTTTTGATCAAAATGTGGGATTAGATCAAATCTATAAAGATTGGCATATCTTAAGTTGGAGCGCTAAATGGCTTGATGATCCACCAGATAAGATCATGTATGCCGACCAGCGCAACGCTAAGAATATTGAAGACGATAAAAAGATCCTGAAACAAATATGGAAACTACTAGACGAGTCCGACGTAGTGATTACTCAGAATGGCAAAGCATTTGACCATAAGAAGCTTAACGCTAGGTTTGTTTTACAAGGACTTAAACCGCCTAGCACTTATAAAATTATAGACACATTGCTTATAGCCAAAAGACATTTTGCATTCACTAGTAACAAACTAGCTTATATGAGTGATAAGCTATGCACTAAGTATAAAAAGCTTAAACCTACAAAGTTTCCTGGATTTGCAATGTGGCTTGAGTGTCTAGCTGGCAACAAAGAAGCATGGAAAGAAATGGAAAAATACAATAAGTATGACGTGCTAGCTTTAGAAGAACTTTACTACAAGCTAATTCCATGGGACAGCGGTGTTAATTTTAACGTGTATCATTCATCTGAAGCAGTCGTTTGTACCTGCGGCAATACATCTTTTGTATCAAAAGGATACACGTATTCGACCTCTGGTAAGTATAAACGATATATCTGCAAAAGCTGCGGAAAAGAAACTCGCGGCAAACAGAATCTCTTTAGCAAAGAAAAGAAAGCTAGTCTCAGATCAGGTACATCTAGGTCTTAAATTGATACAAAGACTGACTTTTGCTTTAAAAACCAGTATAATTAAGTATGGACTTAATAAGTTTCTTTATACTTATAAGTGCTCAATTTAATCTGCCTCCTGGGCTACTAAGCTCTGTTTGTTATATAGAAAGTACGCATAGACCAGCAGCCATTAGCCATAATGATGGCGGAACGCCTAGTTTCGGAGTTTGCCAAGTAAAGTATAAGACAGCAAAATGGTTGGGCTTTAAGGGCACACCAAGCCAGCTAATGAATCCAGAAGTGAATATCTTTTATGCAGGTAAATACCTTCACTATCAACTTAAACGCTATCATGGGAACACTGCTAAAGCTGTTATAGCATATAATTTTGGTAATGCTAAAAACTTGACAACAAGTGTTTACCAACGTAAAGTGTTTAATAGGTGGAAACAATGAAGGTTAAGGAGTATTACATGAGCGACAGAGGATATATTCCTACAGTTATAGGAGATACGTTAATCCTTGATACTGCTCCTTTAACCGAGTCTCCTTCAACTGCTTCTAAGAATGATAGCGAAAAGCCTGATTTAAGTCATATTCCTCCTGAATTTCTTGCTGCAGTAGCAAAAGCCTTTATGGTGGGCGAAAAGAAATATGGCCGTTATAATTATTATAAAGGACATAAGGCTAGTCAGCTTATAGCTGCAGCAATGCGTCACCTGTCCGCGTGGATGGATGGCGAAGAGAATGACCCTGTCGATGGTCAGCCTCACCTAGGATCTGTAGGTGCTTGCATAGCAATGATTCTTAAACAACAAGCTTTGGGTACATTTAAGGATAATAGATACAAGGCATCTAAATGATAACGACGCGAAACGAACAAGTAATTTTTTGCGATGTGGATGACACCCTGGTGCTTCATGATACAGAAAAGCATCTGGACTCACCTACGATTACGGTTATTGACCCTTATTGCGGCACTGCGCGTACTCTTACTTATCATGCTCCTCATGTTCATTTATTAAAAGAACGGGCAGAGCGCGGAGCGCATATTAAAGTTATGTCTGCTGGTGGGTATAAATGGGCAGAAGCAGTTGTAATGGCATTAGGACTTCAGGATATAGTGGCAGAATGTTTGAGTAAGCCAGTAGCCATTATAGATGACCTGCCAATCGAAGGAGCGTTAGGTCAAACTATGTACCTTCATCCTAATTCCAAATGGAAAAGAGGTTAGTATGGACGAAACACAAAGGGCCTTAGCGCTCTATGTAAATAGAGCGTCGGATCTTGCTGAGTCTGTTCGAAAAGACATTCAGAAAAGAGGCTATATAAGTGAGCGCACGGTATTAGCTTTAAACTCATTTATTACAGCAGCCAACAATATCGCAGATTTAAAAGATTCATTAGACAGTTTAATTTCAGAACTTAACTAACTATAACTAAAGGAGTTATAATGGCATTCGAAGAAGTAGTATCCTTAGACGCTGACGTAACAATTGCGATTGGCAAAAAGGATAAGTCCGGCAAAGCGTACCCCAAATCAGCTGAGGGTTATTATTTGGGAAGTCGCGCAGTAACAAATAAGCGCGGAGAGTCTAAGCTTCATTTCTTGCAAACAGAAGCTGGCAATCTTGGTGTATGGGGGACTACCGATTTAAATCGTAAGTTAGCCCAGGTAGTACCAGGAACTATGGTACTCATCACTAGCACGGGGACCAAGCCCACACCCAATGGTGATATGTACACCTATAGCGTTAAGCGTGACCCCACGAATACTATCGATGTGCGGGCATTAGAGGCTGCGTCTGATACTGATGCTTCAGATGAGGGTTTTACTGAAGAAGAAACAAATGATGAGTCTGATGCTGATGAGTCGCAGACTCTTGCTTTAGCAGCTGCAGAACGCAAAGCTAAAGTAGAAGCACTGCTTGCTCGTGGTAAGATGAAGTCTAAATAATTTTTAGAATACGTCGTGTGAGAAGCTGCAAGGTTGCTAGAATTACACAGGCATAGGTCAAACGTGCCCGCAGGTAATAAGGGCAAGAATATCTGCTGAAACCAGTGTCGCGACTGGTCGTATTCATAGGCGTCACCTGCCTATGCTAAAAAAGTGGTGAGCGTGGCTTGCTTTTATACACGTGGCCCCGTGTGTTGCCAAAACGGGGCGTTTTTAAGGAGAATATGACGATATTCAGATTAATCCCAGCCAAATGGACGCAAGGTTTAGTTCCTTTGGAAGGTCATTTTTCTGATGATGAGATCCTTAAGTATAATGCTCAAGGCTATAACATATACTATTTTCCTAATTATCCTAGTAGCTATATCCCTCCAAATCATGTCAAAGCCAATGAAGTAGACACGTTTAAGTATGTGTTTGTAGATTGCGACCTTAAGTCAGGCGACTATAGTTCTAAAGAAGACTTCCTTGTCGCATTAGATTCCTGCGGTATTACGCCTACGACAGTAATTGATTCAGGTCGAGGCGTGCATGCTTATTGGCATGTAAGTAATCTAGACGCAAAGTCTTTTTTACGATTTCAACGCCGTTTATGTCGACTGCTTGTTACTGACGAGGCTGTTAGCAGACTTAACCAATTAATGCGTTATCCAGAAACGATTAATACGAAAGATCAGCATACTCAAGTATTGTGCACTACGCTTTACTCAACAGATAAAGTATACACAGCTGAGGAATTAGATTCATTACTACCGCCCATAATGAAATCTGATGAGGAATATTGTGAAGAGCATTACAATAAAGCTCATAACATAAACCAAGATCAAACTGAAATCTCGGATAAACTTCCAGCTAAATTTGGTCAGCTATTACGTGATAATTCAGAAGCTAAAGAACTATTCGCTGGAAACGTTGATGACCGCAGTAAAGCAGACTACCGTCTTGGACATCTTATGTTCGCTAATGGCTTTACAAGAGACGACGCGTTAAGTGTCCTAGTTAACAGCGTTAAAGCTATGGAGCGAGCGCCTACGCATCGCAGAAGCTATGCTATTAACATCGTTGATAAGATTTGGACATTTGAACTTAATTCAAAAGACAAATTATTAACTTTATCAAGCAGTGTTAAAGATATCTTACAGCGATCTGGAGAAACGCTTAAAGGCACGCCATTTAGATGCCACCCTAGAATTGACAATACTGAGCATGGTTTTCGATTAGGGCAGGTTATAGGCTTGGTAGCAGGCTCCGGCGTAGGAAAGACTAGTTTCGCACTAAACATGTTTCGCTGGTTCACTCAATCGAATCCTGATTATCACCATTTCTTTATACCATTAGAGCAACCGGCTAATGAGATTGCAGACCGATGGAAAACTATGTGCGGCGAGGATACTAGCCTACATGACAAGGTGCATGTATTAAGCAATTATGCAGAAGATGGGTCGTTTCGTCATTTATCTTTTGATGAGATTAAAGAATATGTTCGTAAGTTTCAAGATATTAAAAAAGTTAAAATCGGTTGTATAGTAGTCGATCATATTGGAGCTTTGAAAAAGAAAGGCAAAGATGGTGAGAACCAAGACTTAATGGATATTTGTCACTCCATGAAAGCTTTTGCCGTAGAGACTAACACTCTCTTAGTGATGCAATCTCAGTCGAGTCGCGAAAAGGCCGGCATAGGAGATTTAGAGCTAGATAAGGACGCAGCATACGGCACAGTATATTTTGAGAGTTATTGTGATTACTTGGTTGCCATTTGGCAACCATTAAAGCGATGTCATGCAGAGCCGAATTGCCCTACCGTTACGGCCTTTAAGTTTTGTAAAATTCGACATAAAAAACCTATGAAAGATATCATTCAAGAGGATGTTGCGTATTATGTCTATTTTGATTCTAATTCTGAAAGAATCGAGGATTTAACAGAAAATCAAAAGACATCTTTTAATTACTTTATCAAACAAGCGACTAACAAACGCAAGTTAGATAAGAAATCAGATATAGCGATTTATAAATCTGTACCTTATAATGAGGTTGACAGTGCAGCAATTAAAAATAATTGACACAAAAGATGGTTTACAAGAGCTTATTAATTATTTAGCTGATAAAGAGTACGTTGCTTATGACGTTGAGACTACAGGACTAACGAAACGAGACGAGATCGTAGGACTTTCTGTATGTGCGGAAGAAACTATAGCTTATTATGTCATTCTAGCTAAATGGAATCCTATTTCTAAAGCTTTAGACTATTTAGAAACCCACCATAATATACGACTTTTACTCGATCTGCTAAAGACTAAGCATCTAATATGTCACAATGGGGTATTTGACTGCTATATGACAGAGGCTAACTTTAAAGTTAGCTTAATAGGTAGTCTTCATACAGACACTATGATCTTGGCGCACTTGTTAAATGAAAATAGAAGAGTTGGATTAAAAGACCTGGGAGTATCTATATTTGGACATACCAGCGATGCTGAAGCCATAGAAATGAAAGCCAGTGTAATAGCTAATGGCGGATCAATTACTAAAGATAAATACGAAATATATAAGGCTGATAGCCAATTATTAGCTAAATACGGCGCCAAAGATGCACTATTAACTTATAAACTATTCATGTATTTGATTGTCGATTTATATGATCAAGGGCTGGATAAGTTCTTTTATGAAGAAGAATCTATGCCTTTATTACGCGGACCTACATATGATTTAAACACTACTGGATTGCAAGTAGACGTACAAGCTTTGACGATTCTGAAGAATACGCTTATAGCAGAATGTGAAGAAGCTAAGTCATTCATTTACACTGAGATCGCGCCTTATATTAAAGACAAATATCCTGGAACTCACAAAAAGAACATATTTAATATAGGCTCTAGTCAACAGCTATCATGGCTTCTATTTGGACAGCTAAAATTAGAATTCAATACACTGACTAAGGCCGGTAAAAAAGTATGCAAGGATCTAGGCATGAAACTTCCTTATACGCGCGCTCAAAAAGCAGCGTTCATAGGTACATGCGTACAAGCTATAGGACAAGTCTATGAGCCTGAGGCTCTTGTTAATGGAAAAAAACGTAAAGCTAAAGTAGTAGTAGATCCTTGGAAATATATTGCTTGCGATAAAGCTGCTCTTCAAAAACTATCGCCAAAATATGAATGGATAAACTCGTTGTTGCAATATCAGCGCAAAATGAAACTTCTTAGTACGTATATTGAAGGGCTAGAAGAGCGAATCCAATACGGAGTAATACATCCAAGTTATTTGCAACATGGCACAACGTCTGGCAGATACTCCAGTAGGAATCCTAATTTTCAAAATTTACCTAGAGATGACCAGCGTATAAAGAAGTGTATTACAGCTCGTACAGGTAAAGTATTCGTTAGTGCAGACTATAGCCAACTAGAGCCGCGCGTGTTTGCATACTACAGTCAAGATAAACGACTCATGTCAGCTTTCGATGGATCTACGGACTTTTACTCAGTAATCGGAATTGAATTATATGATAAGTTTGATGCCGTACCACTGAAAGACGGACAGCCTGATGCTTTTGGCATTAAGTATCCTAAACTCCGCCAGATTGCAAAGACATTAGCCTTGGCTAGAGCCTATGGTGCTACTCCATTCCAACTCGCTCCTACCATAGGCAAGAGTATAGAAGATACAGCGGAAGACATTATTAAATATGATGAAAGTTTCCCTGGAGTGCGCTCTATGATGCTAGAGGCTCACAATATGGCTAAAAAGAACGGTTATGTAACAAACCTATTCGGTAGACCTAGGCGTATACCGGAGGCTATAGATATAGAAAAGCTTTATGGGACCGCAGAGCATCATGACCTTCCATATGAGGCCCGGAGCCTCTTAAATTTAGCTTGTAACCATAGAATTCAGTCAACTGGTGCATCTATAATTAATCGGGCTGCTATTAAATTCTATAATGACTGTAAAGACTTACGTATAAACTGCAAAATTATATCCCAAATTCATGATGAGTTGATAATAGAATGTGCTGAAAAGGACGCAGATAATGTTAACACAATCTTAAGAAATGCCATGGAGAATACGACTATTTTACCTGGTGTCCCACTAGAAGCAATACCTAGGATAACTAAGACCTTAGCGAAATAGCCGCATAATTGTGATAAAAGAGTTGACAGTTGGTTAAATTACATATAATATACAAACTATAGGAGTTGTTATGAAAAAGTTGCTAAATCGTTGCCTTTCTTACCTACCCACTAAGCTCCCCGTAGGCACAACTGAGTTCAATGTATGGGCAGATTCAATTATCGAACTTTCAGGACAATTTGCTGATCGTGATTCAATGTTATTTGCTATTGCATCAATCGTAATTCATGCCGATAGTAGCCGGGGTAACCTTTCTAAGCAATACGTAGTTCGACGCTTAATTAAGTCAGCTGCCAATCAGGTTGCTTCTCAAGTATTTCAAGACATTAAGATAGCTCAACAAAAAGCTTTAGAAGAAGCTAAACTAAAACAAGCAGAAGATACTGCACAACTTGCGGAAACATCTCAAGGTGCCCAACAACTCGGATGACTACCAAAAACTAAAAAAGGTTTGGTATAAAAAACTTAAGAAAGACGGTTTCGTAGATATAGAACGAGACGAGAATACAATTGAAAAGTATTCTTCTGTATTTAACCGAGAACTCTCTTATGTGGAAGCTTCAGGACGTTTAACTTATTACACTATGGCTACATCATTTTTACATGACTACGATTTTCCATCTGAATTAGACAGAATAATCTGGGAATACCATTCAAATGGTATAAGCTATCGTAATATTGCTAGACTACTTAAGAAAGCGCGCGTCTCAAAATTAGGTTATAATGGAATACATCTTCGTATTAAAAAGATGTGCGAAATAATGTTTGAATCCTATTTAAAAAGCGATACAGAATGACATTCCAAGGATTGTACACCATTAGAGACGGTACTCTAAAAGATCACAACTTAATTTTAGCTACATTTTTACGCGGCTTGTTTTACGGCGATTCTTGGTTTAGTCAAATTCCTAAAGATATCTTTATGAACAATTACAAACTCGTAATACAAGCTATTATTAATAATCCTAATAGTGTTATTAAAATCGCTTGTCTTCCAGATGACCCTGATGTTATACTCGGGTACAGCGTACTTAGCGGTGATTATAAGACCATCCACTGGGTGTATGTAAAAAGCGCTTGGCGTAAAAAGGGAATAGGCAGATCTCTTGTACCTCAACACGCTGAATATGTAAGCCATTTAACTGAACTTGGTAAAAACCTATTAAATAAAATTAATAACCCTAAATTTAACCCTTTTTCTTTATAAGGAGAAAATATGTCAAAATTTTTTAAATCTAAGAAAGCGCAGGCCAAAATGGTAGAAACTCCATCGCCCCGTTCGATTGCAGACATAACTGCAGAATATAACCAAACCGCGTTACTTGCGGGAAGTGTGCAATACCAGATTAAAGTCTATGAATCACAATTAAATGATTTAAATCAAAAATTGTTGGCTTTGAATAATGAAGGCGCATTACGTCAAAAAGTAGATGCCGAAACTGCCAAAGCGGCGGCATTAGCCACACACGCTACTGAAACCAATAAAACTAATGAGGTAACTACCAATGTCTAACACTGCAGAACAAAAAATTAAATACGCAGTCTTGCATGAAGCTGTATTCGTACCTGGAGTCGGCTCATATGGACCTACACTAGTGAATGATGGACAACTAAAAAACAGAGAAGTAACCATGCTTTTAGTAGATAGCTCAACCTTAATGTTGACTATAAAAGGCACTACAATCCTTGTCCCAACTACGATGACCAAATACATGATCCCGGCATAGTGAAGCGAATAGTAAAGCCGCAAACTACTGATGCTGACTTAGATCAGTTTTGGAATCGCAAGTTTAATATAACGCAGTTCTTGTTTGATAAGCAGCTTGCATTTGTAGAAGACCCGGCACCATTCAAAGTAGCGGTTTGTAGCCGACGCGCAGGCAAGACGATTGCCTGCGCAGCGCATTTAATACACACAGCAATCACCAACAAAGATTCAACAAGCCTTTATATAACGCTTTCAGGCACTAGCGGTAAGCGTATTATTTGGAAAGAATTCAAAAAGATAGTAAAGAACTTTGATTTAAAAGCTAAAGTAAATGATCTTGAACTGTCTATAACCTTTCCTAACGGTGCTGTAATCTATATCGTAGGAGCTAAAGACGCTACAGAGATTGAAAAATTTCGCGGTTTACCTATTAAGTTATGCTATATCGATGAGTGCCAGTCTTTCCGCGAATATATCAAAGATCTTATTGATGACATTATAGGTCCTGCCCTTATCGATTACGCAGGAAGTCTATGCCTTATTGGCACCCCCGGTCCAGTACCTACAGGCTATTTCCATGAGTGCGCAGTTAAATCTGTAGAATGGTCTAAGCACCATTGGACCTTTTGGGATAACCCGTTTATTCCAGTAACATCAAAGATGACACACCAACAAGTATTTGACCGAGAGATGCGCCGACGAGGTGTCACAGCAACAGACCCTAGTGTCCAACGAGAGTGGTTTGGTAAATGGGTATTAGATAGCGATTCATTGTTAATCCACTATAATGCCACTAAGAATGACTATAATGAGTTACCTAAGGATAAGTTCACATATGTACTCGGGATTGATATCGGATTCAATGACGCAGACGCTTTAGCTGTATTAGGTTGGACAGACAATAGTCCAGACACTTATCTTATAGAAGAGATTGTGGCTCCCAAACAAGGTATAACAGAGCTGGTGGATCAGATCAAGAGCCTTCAAAAGAAATATGAGATCTCTAAAATGATCATGGATATGGGCGGTCTAGGTAAAAAGATTGGAGAAGAGATGACCCGTCGTTATCTTATCCCAATCGAGGCTGCCGATAAAACTCGTAAAATGGAAAACGTTGAGCTTTTGAATGATTCCTTAAGAACAGGTAGACTACGAGCTAAGGCTAACTCCAGATTCGCTAACGACAGTTACTTAGTAGAAATTGATAGAGATAAAACAAAGCCTGATAGAATCGTAGTAAGTACTAGATATCACTCAGATATCATAGATGCTGTCCTCTATGCATTCAAACTAAGCCCAGCGTATGCTTATGAGCCTCCAACAGACCAGCCCAAGTATGGCACTAAAGAATGGGCAGATCAACAAGAAAAGCATATGTTTGAAGCTGAATTAGAAGGTATGATGCAAGAGCAAGAATACACGCAATGGCTTAAAAACAACTCATAAACTTACATTTTTCTGTAAGAATCTCATATTTACCTTAAATTATAAGCAATTAGTGACATCCAGACAATTTATAGGCCCTTGGAGGTTCAATTGCTTCCTTTTCTCAAGAATAAAGAAGGTCATGTTTCTTCGGTAATCGTGAAACATAGACAACCCGATCAACCTAGTGAAAAAACTGAAGAAAACGATTCAGAGGCAGCCCACGAAGCTTGCGCGGCTGACATATTGAAAGCCATTGAAGCTAAAGATCCTAAAGCCTTGGCTTCTGCATTACGTAGTGCATTTGAAATTATGGAGTCTGAGCCTCATGAAGAAGGTCCTCATATCGAACCTCATTCATATGAAGCTCAAAATGAGAAAGCGGCTGAGTAATGCCGTTAAAACACGGTAAAAGTCAAAAAGCATTCGAAGAAAACGTGAGGACTGAAATGAAATCTGGTAAACCGCAAGATCAAGCCCTAGCTATTGCATATAGCGTTAAGCGTAAAGCACAACGAAAAAGAATGCAAGAAGGCGGCAAGATTTCTGAAAAAAGCGAAAAACCTAAAGAAAAAAGCTTAATGGAATCGGCCAGAGACCTGTATCGTGATCAAGCTGCTAAAGGTAACCTAGGTGATCCCTTACGACAGCAAGAAGAAAGACGTAGATGGAACGACTCTCATGCTAAAGACAGAGAGGGTCGTAATATTTTAGCTGAAGGCGGACAAGTAACTGAAGCCTCTAAAAAAGGCGGAAAGTTTCCTCTTAAGCACCCAACTGTTATGAAGGGCAATACCTTCTCTACTCGCCTTCGTGATCAAGAAGATGACCTACAGTCTACTGCCAGCGTTAATGAAGGCCCTCAAGAACAACCTCCAAAAATGTACGATGAAGAAGAGGCAGACAAGTCTGGCCCTAGTGTACCAGCTCTTGATATGAAAATGATGGCTGATGGTGGGTCTGTACAACCTGAGGACGAAGCTGAAGAAGAACACCACGCATCCGTAGCCGCAGCCATTATGGCACGTCGTAAAGAAGCTTCCCATAGTGCTGAGTCTGATTCAGACATCGATTCTGAAATGATGATGGCTGAAGGCGGACGAGTACCTAGCGATGAAATCTCAAGCCATAGCTCAATCTATAGCGATGATTCAAGCCAAGCAGATCTATCCAGGAATGCCGACGAAGATGCCAACGAAGAAGACCAACTTAGTTTTAATGCATTAACTAAAGAAAACTATAGTGAATCTGAAGGTTTAGCTCAATTAGATTCTCCCAGAGACTCTAACCTTCATGGCGACGAGCGAGAAGACGCTGAAAGCGATCCACATGACATGGTGTCCGCTATACGTCGTAAAATGAGCGCTAAGAGACGATAATGAAGATCCAAAACTTGAAGGAGCTTAACAAGCTCCTAAAATTATGTCGCGATAACGGCGTTCTCGGAATCACCGTGGATGGTATCTCGCTTACATTACAACTCAAGCCTAAAGCTCCTACAGCCTCTACAATGGATTCTGACATGTTTCCTGAGGCTAGTATACCAGTACCGCGATTTACGCCGCTGAATGACGATAAAGAAGAAACAGACGCTCCTGAGCAAATAGACACAGAAGACACATTGACTGAAGAACAGCTTATGTTCTATTCGTCTGTACCGGCTGTAGACACGATTGAGACTCAATAATGAAGATTACCGGCGATAAAGACACCAGAAAAAAGGTTACGTTTAAGACTAGGTCTACAGACGAATCCATGGTGCTATCGCAGTGGTGGCTTGAGAAAGACCCAAACAAAGCTGCAGCCCAAATGCTAACCTCGGCTGCCTATCTTAAAGAATCACAAGGATATAGATACAGACAGGCAGCCATTTATGCCAGACTATATGGAAATCAAAGTTTATACTCTTTTGCTGGGGCCAATCTGTCTAAGATGGACCAGACGTATGGGCTCCCCCAAGAGCGTCCCACGTTTAATCTCATTCAGAGTGTTACTGACACGCTGGTCTCTAGGATTTCACAGTCGCGTCCTCAGCCTGTATTCCTCACGGACAACGGTGACTATAAACAGCGCAATCTAGCCAAAAAGCTTAATAACTTCATTATGGGCGAGTTTTACCAGACTAAAGCCTATGATCTAGGATCTATCGCTTTGAGAGACGCCTGCGTTGAAGGTACTGGCATAGTGCATGTGTTTGAAAGCCAAGACTCTAAAGTAGCCTTAGAGCGCGTATTGCTTACAGAGCTTCTTATAGATCCTAATGAAGCCATGTATGGTGAACCACGACAGTTATACCGCATCAAGCTCGTAGACCGCGATGTATTGATCGCTAACTTCCCGAAATTAGCTAAGAAAATTGAGATAGCAGCAAGAGCTACACCAGACAACTCAGCTGACAGTTCTAAGACTGTATCAGACCTTGTAATGGTGGTAGAAGGCTGGCACCTACGTAGCGGCAAGAACGCTAACGACGGTCGCCATACTCTTGCTTGTAGTTCAGGTTTCCTAGTTGATGAAGAATACTGTAAAGATCGCTTTCCTTTCAGTTTTATTCATTATTCCCCCAGACTCTTAGGATTCTGGGCGCAGGGCGTTGCTGAGCAGCTTATGGGAACACAGATGGAGCTTAACTCTATCCTGTTCACTATATCGAAAGCGATTAAGCTTGTCGGCGTTCCTCGCATTTTTATTGAAGAAGGATCGAAAGTAGTCTCGGCTCATATGAACAATGAAATCGGTATGATAGCCAAGTACCGAGGCACAAAGCCTATCTACGAAGTTGCTCCATGTAATGCTCCAGAGTTATATGCAGAACGAGATAAGCTGATTAACTATGGATACCAACAATCGGGAGTATCCTCGTTACAAGCTGCTAGCCAAAAGCCTCAGGGACTTGACTCAGGCGAAGCCATACGTACTTATGATGATATCTCTACAGATAGGTTTGCTAGCCTAGCACGCAGATACGATAACTTTTATATTGATCTTGCTTACCAAATCATTGATTTAGCTAAAGATATTGCGATTCGTGATGGTACTTATCAGACCGTATATCCCAACAAGAATGGCACACGAGAAATTGATCTGCCTAAAGCAGCATTAATCGAAGACACCTTTGTAATCCAGTGCTTTACTCAGTCTAGTTTGCCTAAAGATCCAGCAGGACGACTAGCCAAGGTCACAGAGATGGTGCAATCCGGAATGATTACTCTTCAAGAGGGCCGTCGACTACTTGACTACCCAGATCTTGAGCAAGTAGAAAAGTTGGCTAATGCTTCAGAAGAAAGAATCCTGCAAATACTTGATGAGATTATAGAAAATGGTAAATACACTTCACCAGACCCGTTCATGGACCTTGCATTGGCTGAAACCCTTACTTCTCAGTATATTAATCTATATTCTTCCGCCAAACTGGAAGAATCTAAAACTCAGAAACTACGAGACTTTTTTAGTCAGATACAAGCCATCAAACAAGCTGCGATGCCTCCCCCGGCTCCAGCCCCAGTAGCACCACAGGCAGCACCAATGCCTCCTGCGCAATCACCCTTGATACCTAATGCCCCTAACCAATAACCATCTTCAAAAAGGAAGTCACAATGAAGATCATACCAGTAGCGTCGCAACACGCGACCACACAATCAATAACAACGTCTAACAAGGATACACGCGCTCGCGCGATGCAAGCCTTTATGGGTAGCTCAGGCCAAACACCTGGTGCGACTCAAGAAACAGCAGGCGTTAACCCTAATGCTATAGCTCCAGAAGACATGGGCGCTATTAAGCAGCCTACAGACCAATTAACTCAGATTGCAGAGCAAGCTACTGCAGCCATAGAGGCTGCCCCTAGTGACAGTCTGACAACTAATGAGACTGTAGCAGAAGCCCCGGCTACACTAGCTGCCGAAGAAACCAAGGCAGATCCAGCACTTAGCAGACAGTTTGCGCAACTAGCACGTCAAGAAAAAGCGCTTAGAGCCAAAGTACAGCAACAAGAACAAACATTCAAAGCTCGAGAAGAGTCGCTTAAGACTAAAGAAACGCAGATTGCTGCATTAGAACAACAATATAAGTCAGGCTATATTTCACATGACGAGTTGAAAGCTAATACTCTGTCAGTCCTAGCTAATGTTGGTGTATCTTATGATGAACTGACTCAGCAGATCTTGAATCAACAACCAAGAGATCCGCGATTGAATGCTGAACTAGAGAGCTTAAAGTCTCAGATTCGTGATCTAAAGGCAGCGAATGAGCAATCAGCCAAAGCCCAGGAAGATCAACAGAAATCGAGCTACCAGGCAGCAATCAATCAGATTCGTTCTGATGCTAAGAAGCTAGTTTCAAACGATCCCGCTTTTGAAACCATTCGCGTTACTAACTCTATCAACGATGTTGTAGAGCTTATAGAGCGCACATGGCAAGAAGACGGTACTGTACTCTCAGTAGACGAGGCAGCCGCACAGGTAGAAGACTACTTAGTAGAGCGATTGTCTAAGATCGTTACTAATACAGGTAAAATTAAACAGCGGCTTTCGCAGGCCAGTGCACAAGCGGCGAAAGAAACTCCACAGCAGACACAAGCTCCCGCAGCTAAGCAGCAGACACAACCGCAACCAATGAAAACCTTAACGAATGCCACATCTTCGACCAGGAAGCTTACGGCGAAAGAGCGTGCAATATTAGCATTCAAAGGTCAGCTTAAAAGCTAAACGTTACAACCGTGTTCGAGTAGTAATGAATAGCAACCTAGACATTACATAGGGTAATGAATAGGAACTTAATTTAACAAAGGATATTACAATGGCAGCAGTATATGCCAATAGTTCTAATCAGATAGCAGCTCTTAAAGAGTTGTATACTGATGATAAAGAGTACATGAAGGATCTTGTTTATAAAGAGAATCCCTTTTTGGCTCTTGTTCCCAAAGATGAGTCACCTGACGGATTTGCAGGTAAGTACATTCCAGTCCCCCTGGAATATGGTACTCCCCAAGGTCGTGCTCATAGCTTTTCAAACGCACAAAACCAACAAACAGCTTCAGCCCTGGTAAGTTACTTCGTATATGTAATCCAGGATTATCAGCTTGTTACTATCACTAACTTGTTGATGGAACAAACTAAGACTAACGCTGGTGCGTTTGTTGATGCTGCAAAGCTTCAGATGGATGGCGGATTCCGCAACATCACTAACAACATTGCTTTCGAGTTGTTCGGAGACGGCACTGCTACACGCGGTATTTCGACTTCAGCTTCCTCGCAGAACGGTGTTGTAGCTGGTGGAACAGTTCTTCCATTGTCTAACCCGAACCAAATCGTTGCCTTCGAAGTTGGAATGCTATTAGTAGCATCCGCGACTGCTGGTGGCGCTGTTTCTGACGATACAGTAATCATTACTGCAGTTGACCGTGCAAACGGTATCATCTATGGTACTGCTTCTGATGCTTCGTTGGATACTGAGTGGGCTATCGGATCAGGCGCAGCTTATCTGTCGATTTCTGGTGACTTGCCGACTGCTGGAGCTTCCAGCACTAGCTCGTACCTAGCTTTGTCGGGATTAGCCGCTTGGTTGCCTGTTACCACTCCTTCTGGTTCAGACAATTTCTGGGGTGTTAACCGTTCAGCAGATCCTACTCGTTTGGCTGGTTGCCGCTTTGATGCGTCTTCCTACACCATCGAAGAGGGTATGACTAATGCTCTTGCTTTCTTAAACCGTGAAGGTGGAAAGCCTGATCTTTGCGTCATGGACTTCGCGTCTTATGCCGCATTAGTTAACGCTTTAGGTGCTAAGGTTCAATACGTTCAAGTTAACCATGACGAAGTTGAAGTGGCTTTCGAAGGTATTACCTTCCAATCCGCTTACGGCCGCGTTACTGTGTTGGCTGATCGTAGCTGCCCTCCGCAAACCGCTTATTTGCTCACAATGAACACATTTAAATTGCGTTCGTTAGGCAAAGTTCCACACATCCTTACCTACGGTATGGAAGGTTTGGAAGGTTTACGCGTAGGAAACGCCGATGCATTAGAGATTCGCATAGGCTACTACGGAAATTTAATTTGTAGCGCACCAGGTTGGAATTGTGTAGTACAATTAAGTGCTTAGAGCGCTTTTGTTATAGTAATAAAATACTTATTGCTTAGTAACCGACTCCTTGTTAAACTAAAAACTAACAAGGAGTTTTTTTTATGAAACAATGTAAGACTTGTAATGAAATAAAGCCTTTAACGGAATTTTATAAAGATAAAAGTTTTAAATCTGGTTACAGAGCTAATTGTAAATTATGTAAAGACAAATCAACCTATAAATGGCGTAATGTAAACCGCGAACAATATAATGCTAATCAACGCATACAGCATAAAAAACATTATCAACGAAATCGTTTATATCGTTATAATTTAACTTCGGAACAACATCACCAAAGATTGGAGCAACAAAATCATGTCTGCGCGATCTGTAAGTGCCCACCTAAAGGCAAACGGCCACTAGCCGTCGACCATCGACATTCTGACGGCAAGGTGCGTGGATTGCTGTGTTATGGGTGTAATCGTGCTCTTCACGTCCTTGAATCACAGCAGCTATTAGATGCTGCCAAATTGTACCTTGAAAAATATAAATAATCATTTTGAGCCAAGGACTAAAAATCCTGGGTTTTTTATTTGTAAATCTATCATTGACATCCTACTAGCATCAGCTATAATAAACTTATGAAACAATTGTCTTATGCTATAACGTGTATCATTGAATCTCTTAAGTACTTGAATATACAGCGTTTGTCCTTTTTAAGACAATTAAATAGATTAACTAAATTAATGGCTAATATAATGGCCTATTATCGCAGTTTTGTATTCTATATTGGCATATTGAATATGCTTGTATTATTAATGGCTTGCGCTTCAAATGGCGTTATCGGCGTCGCGTATAACAAACAAGGCATCGTAAAATATGTTTTTAAAAACTCGTCGGCTGAAAAAGCAGGTATCCTACTAGAAGACAAGATCTTGAATAAAACCAGTCTTAGAGGCCGAGTCGGTAGCATGTGCCTAGTGAAATACGAAAGAGTTGGCGTATACCATGAAATCTTTGTTCTACGTCAGCATATCGATACACTAGAATATCCAGATAAGACGTGGAAATAAATGCATCTCTTAGTCGTAGGTCCAACTCTCATCCCTACAGATGGCATGATCTTTGCGGGGACTAAGTATTTATTGAATCAAGTTGAGATAACCACATTTGAATACCAGAAGTGGATAGAGCGATCCAACGATCCTATCATGGTCCATAATGAACCAACGCATATCCTGGTATTAGGGACACCTTGGATATGGGATAAATGCTGGCAATCAGCTAAATATAAAAGCTTAATGCAATTATTTGATCGTTTTCCAAAAGCCAGGAGGCTGTTCTTCGGCATAGGTAGTTGTTTTCCTTTGTTTAAAGAAGAAGTGATCTTGAATGATATCTTATCTAATATAGATGAGCTTTCTGTGTTTGAAGGCGCCAAGATAGTTACACGAGACGTTTTAGCTACAAAAGCCTTAGCCAAGTTTAACCCGGTATTACTGCCATGTCCCGCTTATTATGCATTAAAGAATGTATCGCCACTTGGTGCATCCAGAGATACCATAATATGGTATGACCCTACAATCGGTATATCTAAAGTCGACTATAATCCAGACAGCGAGCGTCTTAAATTCTATTTAAATGTGTTTAAATCCCTATATAATCCTAGTAGGCACTCCGTGTATTGTGTCTTAGAAGAGGAAACAGTACTTGCAATGGAAATAGGCTTGCCTAAGCCCATAGTGATCAGAGACTGGAATCATGCAGCTGCCATTATGGTGAGTTCTAAGTCTATTATAAGCGGCAGAGTGCATTTAGCGGTTCCGGCTTATGAGCTATGTGAGAATATAAGCTTGTTTGCAGTTGATAGTCGCGCTACAGTTCTTTATGATGTTGTTAATAAGCATATAATGTCTCCAAATGATGCGCTGATTAAATACAAGTCAATTTTATTAGACTTTATTCTCAATATAGATCATATTTAATATAATAAAAAGGCTTAAGTTTAACCTTAGTATTCCGATAAGTACTTATACTTAAGGAGAATATATGAAACAACTTAATTATTACGATGTAGAAAAGGTAAATGTTTGCCCTTATTGCGGCAATATAGTTCAAATTGAGCCGCATATGGGCTGCTGCGGCGAAGTCCATTCCGAGACAGTATATTTAACCGAAGATGGCGAAACATATCCACTAGATGAAGTTGAATTATATAAACCACTTTTTGATATGATTCGTTATGATATCATTAATAAAATTATATTTAGATTGAAAATACATTTCTTATAAGTTATATTAACTTAACTAGGAGGAAATATGTTTGTAGTCAATATCTTAGAAACGAAGTTTAAACTGAAATCCGCCAAGGAAGCTGATCTTACTATCCCACCTACAAAGGATATGCATGAGATTGAAGCTTGGGAATACAAGTTTGATCAACAAGGCATTCGTTATGCCTTGGTAGAATGTCGACAACAAACTAAGCGCAAGGATGTGTTTCTTGGTTACTCATTAGTTACTGAGTATACTCTGGAGTAATTATGACTGCATTTTTCATAATGATAGCTACTTGCATATTAATATTCAGTATAAATATTAAGCGCTTAGCTAAGAAAAGACAAGATCCTATATTCATTGTAGGTGATTACTTGGTTATGAAAAATCGTCCTCAGTCTACTATAAATATAGTCAAGGTAATAGGCGTGGGTAGTCATTCGTATAAGCTAGAGTTTGCTACTGGTAGACAAATACTAGAGCAATTTTGGCTAGTACATGCAATGTTTGATAAAGTGGATGTGTGATCAATGTGGCTGGGGTGTAGCAATCAAGGCGAATGCGGTGCACTGTTAATGCACATAGAGGTTGGTTCGATTCCAACCACCCCAGCCATTTTGATACACAATAACTTTTTTATTGTGTATTTAAATTATTTAAGTTAATATAATTTAACTAGGAGGAAATATGATTACCGAATTAACACCAAGTCAGATTGCAGAGATGCCTAAATATGTGGATAAGTTTTTGAAACTTGGGCTTTCAACTACTCCATTTACAATAGAAACAAAAGCCGAAATTGTAACTATTATAAATAAAATCTATAAGGCTGGAAACTTATCTGCCCCTGCCGAGATCCTGTTTTTTGAATCACCTAAGGCAGTCTTATTAGGCAGTCTAGTGTATCAAAATAAGAAAGTTACAATAAAAAACCTACAAACAGAACAACAAGGTTTATGTTGGGGTAGTCAATCTGC
>JABXJR010000055.1_pt1 | contig 21393 bp, 22 predicted proteins | sample 7431291 | NCBI WGS metagenome assembly JABXJR01 (sample SAMN14395756, study PRJNA613071) | wetland metagenome | isolation source: water samle H3 from high-altitude wetland | place: Chile: Salar de Huasco, high-altitude wetland | collected 2015-11-10 | reverse complement strand
CGCCTGCGGCATGTCGCCCCTGACGTGAGGATCAAGGCAGATGGGTTCACGGTCGGTGGCGTAGACCAAGGACTTGATTGTTTTTTGAGTGCTTGAGCCGGCCTGATCACAAGCAGTCAGCAGCAAAGCACACCCTAGGGAAACAACCAGTTGGCAGAGTTGCGCGTAAGGGGGGGAAGGGGGTTTGGCAATGAGTAATGGCATGGGCTAAAGAGGCTCTGATGCGTGAGCAACTGTCTCTGCAGGTTCCATGCCGATTTTATTATCAGCGTAATCAGGGGGATTGTTAGCTTGCGAAGTGTCAGTAGTAGCAATTTGCTTACTTACTGTTGCCTGGTGAACAGTGCCGCGATTGCATCATTTCAAGCGTTCATGCCAGTCTCCACCACGGCGGCAAACGGCCGCCAAACGCCTAAGGAGATTGGCATGGACAAGTACTTCGACAATTCAGGGCTATTCAAGACGACTTCGTATCACAGCGCCGGCTCCGCCAGCAGCGCCATCATGGGCTGGGAGCTGAAAAACCTGTCCCTGAATACGAAGGAATTTTTGATATGTCCAAAGAACTACTCGGAGTTTTTGCTCTAGTCCTGATGGTGCTGGGTGAGTTTTGTGCGATCTACAGCGAGGTTGCAACCGCCCGGCTCGCACAAGCGAATGATGGCAGCGCATGGACGTCATTCGTCATACCCGTCCTGCTGATGTGCTTCGCAGGGCTTTGCCTCTTGGGCGCTTATTGGCTCGGGTATGTGGCGGTGGGGGACATATGGATTGTCACCGTCGTTTCCGTCACCTCATTGTTGCTGCTTGAACCGCTTGTGGTCTGGGGCTTGTTTCAAGAAGCACCGGGGCGCGGCGCGCTGATAGGGTTTTGCCTGGGGGCGCTGGGTATGTTGTCTACCGTGTTGCTGTAGGAGGGAAGGCCGGCTCGACGGTTAACGCTGAGTCGGCTGTACCTTGTAGCGTTTGTTTTTGGGCTCATGAGGTTGTTACTAGAGGCTGGAGCGAGTCTAGCTCTATCATGAGCTAGCGCTCATGCATGCCCCTTTCTGATAAGCCGCTGGATACCGCCACTATGAGAGACCTGCCGCCCACCGCGACCTTGCGCGCATTCGAAGCTGCCACCCGTCACTTGACGTTTACGTCGGCCGCAGAGGAGCTACATGTGACTCAAAGTGCGGTCAGCCACCAGGTCAAGCATCTTGAGGCGCTTTGGGGTGTGCAGTTGTTTGAGCGTAGCAAGGCGTTACGCCTCACGGCAGCGGGGGCTGCGCTAGCGCCCATCGTGCGCGAGTTTTTCATCAGCCTGGAGGCGACTCTGGGTGATTTGCGCGAGCAAAAAGACCGGGTTCGACTCAGCGTCAGCACCACCTATTCCTTCGCGCTCAAATGGCTGCTGCCACGCTTGCCGCGTCTCTCTCGCCTGCACCCCGAGCTGTTGGTCTCGCTGGACACCACGGATAAGATAATCCACTTCTCTCACGGCCAGGCTGATGTTGCGATCAGGCTCGGCAAGGGTAATTACCCTGGTCTGTATTCTGAGTTCCTGTTTGGGGAGCAGGTTTTTCCTGTGGCCAGCCCTGAACTGTTGCGACGCGTCGGGACTCCGCAGAGCCCCGCCGCACTGTTGAATTTCCCGCTGCTGACGCGCGATGGTGCGCAGATGGTGCCTAAGTGGGAAGTATGGTTTCAAGCCGTCGGGCTGGCCTATTTGCCGCTCAAGGAAAGCGTCAGATTTGGCGACACCAACATGACGGTAGAGGCCGCCTTGCTCGGCCAGGGCGTTGCATTGGTGCGCAGCGGGCATGTCGAGAACGAAATGAGCGATGGCCGTTTGGTGCGGCTGTTTGATGTGCCGTTTCCCTCGCCATTGGCTTACTACTTCGTCTGCCCCAAGGGCATCGAATCGCAACCGCACATCGCCAGCTTTCGGCAATGGTTGGTCAGCGAGGCACTGAAAGTCCAACAGCTGAATGAGTAAGTCATGAGTATTCGTTCATGCTGCGATGAGGAGACTTCGCTTTAGTCCCAGCGGCGCATTGCCTACAGTGGCGCATGCCTATTCATATCATCTTGCTCGTTCTTTTCGCCGCGCTCCTGCATGCCAGCTGGAATGCGCTGCTGCGTAGCGGTGCCGATCGGCTGTGGTCCATGACGGTAATGTGCATTGCCATCGCGATCACCAGTGTCGTCGCCGCAGTGTTCATGATGCCCCCCGCGATTGAAAGCTGGGGCTACGCGGTGCTTTCGGGGTTGCTGCATGTGGGCTACAACCTGTTTCTAGTGCGCAGTTACCGAGTCGGCGACCTGGGGCAGGTCTATCCGATTTCACGTGGGTCGTCACCGGTGCTGGTTACCTTGGGGGCAGCCGTTTTCGCCGGAGAAAGCATCACGCCGGGAGAGTTGGTCGGCATTGCGCTGGTGTCAGGCGGGATTATTTCGCTGGCCTTAAGAGGGCGCAGTCTGTCGGTTCCCAGCCTACCTTATGCGCTGGGAACCGGCGGCTTTATCGCGGCCTACAGCGTGGTCGACGGCATCGGTGCCAGGCTTTCCGGTGCGCCGCTTGCTTACACGGTTTGGATGTGCGCCTTGTGGGGCGTACTGATGCCAGTGGTTTATATCGGCCTGCGTGACGCCCGCAGCTTGTTCTCCGTGCGGCCCGGAACAGTCACCGCTTTGGTCGGCGGGCTAGTCTCTTTGCTCGCGTATGGAATGGTCATCTACGCCATGAACGAAGCGCCCTTGGGCGCGGTATCCGCATTGCGCGAAACCAGCGTGCTGTTTGCGGCGTTGATCGGCTATGTGTTCCTCGGCGAGACGCTCACCGCACGCCGGATACTGGCATGCGTCGTCATTGCCAGCGGCACCCTCATCATCGGCTGATACAGCCAACGGCTCAGGAGCTTATTTCATGGTCAATGTCTCGCAGGCACCGTTGATTCTAATCACCGGTGGAAGTCGTGGAGTGGGGGCGGCCACCGCCCGGCTGGCGGCCGCAAGAGGTTATGACGTGGCCATTAGCTACGTGGCCAACGAGTCTGCAGCGCTGACCGTGGCTGCGGATGTAGAAGCATTGGGGCGCCGGGCGTTGGCGATGCGGGCCGACAGTGCGGATCCGCAACAAGTGGCCGATTTGTTCGCAGCCATCGACCGCACGTTCGGACGCATCGACGTGCTGGTCAATAATGCCGGGATGCTGGCGCCTCAGTCACGCCTGGAAGACCTCGGCTTCGAGCGGATGCAGCGTATTTTTGCGGTCAATGCCATTGGGCCAATTCTCTGTGCCCAACAGGCAGTGAAGCGCATGGCTTACCGTCATAACGGCCCGGGCGGCGTGGTGATCAATGTCTCATCGGCCTCGGCGCGCCTTGGCAGTCCCAATGAGTACGTCGACTATGCGGCGTCAAAGGGGGCGTTGGAGACGTTCACCATTGGCTTTGCAAAGGAAGTGGCTCGAGAAGGCATACGCGTCAACTGTATTCGCCCCGGACATATCTATACCGATATGCATGCCAGTGGCGGTGAGCCGGGGCGGGTCGATCGTGTCAAGGATTCGATCCCCATGGGGCGAGGTGGTCAGCCGGAGGAAGTGGCACGTGCGATTCTGTGGCTGGCGAGCGCGGAGGCATCATTCGTTACCGGTACATTCCTCGACGTGACGGGCGGTAAATGAGTCCGGGGCATGGACCATCGACCGCTTGCGCTCGGTTTCAAGTCACAGCGGGCTGCCTCACCTTGCGACTTAACCCAGGTGTCTTACCCGTAATACGCTTGAATGCACGACTGAAAGCGGCCTGCGATGTATAGCCCAAACGCTGCGCCACCTCTTCAATCGGTAGCCTTTCGAGGGTCAGCCACTGGCTCGCAAGCCGCATGCGCAGTTCGGTGACATAGCGCAGCGGGGCCATGCCGATCGTCACCTGGAAGCGGTCCGCGAAGACCGAGCGTGAGGTATTGCAGTGCGCGGCCAACTGCGCAACGGTCCAGTCGCGGCCCGGTTGCTGATGGAGCGCAAGCAGTGCACCGGCCAAGCGTGGATCGCGCAAGGCGGCGACCAGGCCCGAGGCATTGCCGCAGGCGCACTCCACCCAGCCGCGAACGACCATGGCAGCCACCACGTCGGCCAAACGCGCGAGGATACCGGCGAAGCCGACACGTGCGGCGCTAACCTCGCGTTCCATGGTGGTCAGGATCGGCACCAGGCCGGGGTAACGCTGGCCGCCGGCATCAATCAGCATCAGGCCCGGCATCAGCCTGCCAAGGCCATGGATACTGCCCAGTTCAAACTCCATGCAACCACTGAAAAAAATTGTGCTCGGCGTGCGGCTGGCATCGGCTCCGGTAGCCACTGCGCTGACGGTGTCACCGAGCGGGGCTCCGTCTAGACGGTTGATGTCCAGAACAGGCGCGTCCGGATGTGAAAGCAGTTGATGGGCCGCGCCATGGGAGATGAACACGGCGTTGCCGGCAGACAGCTCGTAAGTGGTGCCATCCTCCATTCGCAGCACCGCTTTGCCGACGGCTATGAAGTGGAACCACGCATGCCCAGGTTTTTCCGTGAAGCCCAAACCGAAGGTAGGACCGGCCTGGATACGCCGATATTCGACACCGCGCAGGCGCATGCCGCGCAACAGCTCGTTGATGAGGTCCGAGGAAAGAGCAAACTGATCTGCAGGCATCGTTCAGGTGTTTTAGTCAAAAAGTAGAGATTTTCGATCATAGATCATCCAGACCCCGACGCCTAGACTGCGGCTCGCAATGAAGATTGGGAGATCCGTGCAATGACTGACTGTGTATGTAACGCCGTACCCGACAGCCATCCTGGCGTCGGCTTGGATGCAGAACCTGCGACCCCCGCGTGGATGGCCGTGTTCTCATTGGCAATGGGGGTGTTCGGGTTACTGACCGCCGAGTACCTACCGGCCAGTTTGTTGACGCTAATGGCGACTGACCTGGGCGTATCCGAAGCGCTGGCTGGCCAGGCGGTAACGGTGACAGCCGTCGTAGCGCTGTTCGCCGGCTTGTTGGTGCCAGGCCTGACCCGTGGCATCGACCGGCGTTGGGTGCTGCTGGGGTTTTCCACGTTGATGGTTGCATCCAATGTGTTGGTCGCCGTTTCCTCCAGCTTCGCGGTGCTGTTGTTGATGCGCATCTTGCTGGGCATTGCCCTTGGCGGGTTCTGGAGCATGGCCGCGGCGGTAGCGATGCGGTTGGTGCCGAGTGCTCTATTGCCCCGGGCGCTATCGATTATTTTCAGCGGCATTGCCATCGGGACGGTCGTTGCAGTGCCGCTGGGCAGCTATCTGGGCGGGCTGTATGGCTGGCGCAGCGCGTTCTTTGCAGCGGCGGCGGTAGGCGTGGTCACCCTGGCTTTTCAGTCGTTCACTCTGCCGCGTCTCGCGCCGCGTCGCCCGGCAAGGCTGCGCACTGTTTTAGAAGTGTTGCGGCGCCCAGGCATTGCCATCGGGATGTTCGGTTGTGTGCTGGTGCACAGCGGGCACTTCGCGATGTTCACCTATGTTCGGCCATTTCTTGAAGGGACGACCGGCATTGGCCCGCAAGGACTCTCACTGATGTTGCTGGGGTTCGGTGTGGCCAACTTCGTCGGCACGCTGTTGGCCGGGAGGCTGCTGGAGCAGCACCCGCTGGCCACTCTGGTGTTGATGCCCGCGCTGGTCGGCGTTGCAGCACTGGCGTTGGTGCTGTTGCCAGCGTCGTTGCCCGGGCAGGCGGTACTTCTGGCGATCTGGGGCTTGGCCTTTGGTGGGGTGCCGGTGGCGTGGTCGAACTGGGTTGCCAGTGCGGTACCTGATCAGGCGGAAAGCGCCGGAGGCATGGTGGTGGCCTCTGTGCAGTCCGCCATCGCAACAGGCGCCGCTGCTGGCGGTGCAGTGTTCAGCGTCGGTGGCAGCGCAGGCGTATTCGTCGCAGCGGCCGTACTGATGCTGCTGGCCGCGCTGCTGATTGCGTTGCGGGTCCGCGTCCCTTCTGCCCATGGCGCTCGCCAGCCCAAGCCCGTGCTGCACCTTTGATCCGGCTTGCAAAATCGCTTCAATCCCATCGGTAATCAGGAATTAACCCATGAACAATACGACGTCTCACCAAGGACGCCTCAAATCGTTGCGCGCGGCAGGTATCGGCAATGCGCTCGAATGGTTTGACTGGACCCTGTACGCAACCTTTTCGGTGTACCTGGCAAGCAACCTGTTTGACAAGACCGATGCACGCTCGGCGATGCTCGCGACCCTGGCGGTGTTTGCGGTTGGCTTTGTCGCACGCCCTATCGGCGGATGGTTGTTTGGCCGACTGAGCGACCGGCTGGGGCGCCGGACCATCATGGTGCTCACCATGCTGTTGCTTGCGATCAGCAGCCTGGGCATCGCGCTGATTCCTGACTACCAGAGCATCGGCCTGTATGCCTCGGTCGCGCTGCTGTTTTTCCGGCTTATGCAGGGGCTCGCCCATGGTGGCGAAACAGGGGTTTCCTACACCTATGTCGCCGAGATCGCTCCCAGCAAACACCGTGGCTTATGGTCGAGTTCGGTTTATGTGGGGGTGACGCTAGGGGTGATGGCGGCGACGGCCGTGGCGGCGACACTCACCTGGCTGCTGGGCGCGCAGGCCATGGGTGACTACGGCTGGAGGATAGGCTTCGCTATCGGTGGAGTGCTCGGTATTTACGCGCTGTTCTTGCGTCGCGGTGCGCAGGAGTCTCATGTGTTTGTAGCGCAGCAGGGGCAGGCGCGGCCGCCGCGCAAGCTGTCCACGGGGGAGATGCTACGTGTTGCACGTAACATCGTCATGCTTGCTGCGGCCGCCAATGTCACTTACTACGCCTGGGTCACGTTCGGCGCTGCGACGGCGATTGCCCAAGGCATGGACGCCACGGGTGCCTATGTCGCCAGTCTTCTCGCGCAGATCCTCTGTGTGTGCTGGCTGCCGGTCTGCGGGATGTTGTCCGATCGGGTAGGGCGCCGGCCCATGGTCATCGCCTGGGGCGTGGGGGTGATCGTACTGACCTATCCCCTCTCGATAATGGTGACCACTGAGCCCTATACGCTGTTTCTGGCCCAACTGCTGGGGCTCGGCGCCTGGTCGTTGATGGCGGCGATTTTTCCCGCGGTGCTCTCCGAGCAGGTGCCCACCCAGGCACGGGCCCAAGGCGTCGGCTTGGTCTCGTCGGTGTCAGTGGCGATCTTTGGCGGCACTGCTCCCTACCTGCACAACTATCTTAGCGGCGCCGACCTTGGCTATCTGTACGTCAGCTATGTGATCGGACTGGGCGTAGTCACCGTTTTGGCAGGGTTTCTGATCGACGAAACGGCGGGCATCGACCTTACGCACATCGAGGCGCCAGGCGCCCGAGTCAGCGCACATACCTTGGCTGGTCGATCCGCCGAATCAGCCGAATAAAGGAGTACGACTCAATGAATTCCACAGACCTCAAAAACCCCGCTGCACGAGGTGAACGGCCCGGCGCCAACGTGACCGTAAGCCAGACTTCCGGGCCACGCCAGGCCGCACGCGAGACCTGGGTTGAAGTCCCGTCAGAATCAGGCCCGGCGGCCGCCTGGTGTTATTCGGATCGCCGCGCCTATAGCCCGGGTGATTCGGTTTGTCTTTATCTGTCGTCGAACTGCCCGCAGGTGAGCCTCAGGATCTATCGCGATGGCGCCATTGCCCGCACGCTGCATACCACCGGCAGCCTTGATGCTCGATTCCACCCCCTGCCTGAACGTGCCTATGAGCACGGCTGCCACTGGCCAGTCTTCCTGCAATGGCCAATCCCCGTTGATGCCGAGCAGGGTGGCTACATAGTGGAAGTACGGGACGGCGCTGGCAGCGTCCTCGGGCATCATCTGTTTATCGTCAAGGCGCTACGCAAGCGTGCCGATGCCTTGGTACTCGTCGCGGCCACATCAACGTGGGCCGCTTATAACGACTGGGGCGGTGCCAATCATTACTTTGGCCTCCACCCCGGCACGCCACGTGGACGCTCACCGTTGCTGTCGGCGCAGCGCCCCTGGGCACGAGGGCAGGTGTGGCTGCCGGACGATGCGCCACGTTGCGTCAATGCGACCCGGCCCCGAAAGCCCGGGCCGGCGCGCTATGAGTTCATCGAATGGGCTGGCCTTAACGGTTACGCCAAGTACTACGCGCTGGCGGGGTGGGCTTCTTTCGAGAGACCCTTTGTGGTCTGGGCCGAACAGCAAGGTTATACGGTGCATATCCTCACCCAGGACGATTTGCATCACGACCCGCACGCGTTGGAGGGCTACGCCTGCGCCGTCTTCGCCGGACACGACGAGTACTGGACGCGGGAAATGCGCGACCATGTCGACGCCTTTGTCGAAGAGGGCGGTAAAGTCGCGCGATTCGCCGGCAATTTCATGTGGCAGATTCGCCTGGAGGATGAGGGGCGGCGGCAGGTGGCCTACAAGTACGATGCCGGCGCGCTCGATCCTGTGGCGGCTACCGAGCCGCATCGGCTAACGGGGGCCTGGGAAGATCCGAGGGTAAATCACCCCGGGGCATCGACGTTCGGGGTGAATGCGCTGCGCGGGATATACGGCAGCTTTGGGGGAATGGCACCGCGCCACCCGCGCGGATACACAGTCTTCAGGCCTGAGCACTGGGCGTTTATGGGGACGGGCCTTGGCTACGCTGACATGTTCGGCGACGAAGCCAACATCTTTGGCTATGAAGTGGATGGCCTCGAATACACGTTCATCGACGGCCTTCCAGAACCGCTCGGCACCGACGGGGCGCCCAACGGAGTGCACATTCTCGCAATGGGCTGGGCGACCAACGCCGAGCACGGCCGGTCCGAGGATGACTATTCATTCATGCTCGGCGATGGCGATGCCCGGTTTCGCGCGTCCATCCTGGCGCCCGACCTCAGCGATGCCAGCATTGCGTCTCACAGCCGCGGGGCCGGCATGCTGGTGCACTTCCACAAAGGACGAGGTGAGGTCTTTACCGCCGCCACCTGCGAATGGGTACATGGGCTCATGCAGGCAGACATTTACACCGTGATGATCACAAAAAATGTACTTGAGCGTTTCTTGCGCAGTACGCGGGTTTGCTGACCTCCTTAGAAAGGAGGTTGTTTTAACGGGTTTGGAGTCGGGTGCGATCGTTTTACAGGCTATCGGGATCCCCTTCGTTCACCTGAGTAAAGCGCCCGTGTTCAAGATCCACGATGCCAATCGAGGTCGCCTGACGCAGGGCTGTAATTTTGGCAGTGTCTTCGGCGACGCGCTGCTCCAGTAAACGCAAACCTTCTCGCATCACTTCGCTGGCATTCTGATAACGGCCAGACTGAACTAAGTTATGAATAACCTGTTCCTGGTGAGGGGTGAGCACAACGTTTCTAGTTGCCATAATGAGCTCCAGCTTTCGGTAAACAGTTTCTGCCGGCCGTTGGCATATCATGCCATTTTGCTTACGAGCACATTCTTTGGGATTTTAATCTGACGGACTGCGTTATACCGGCATTCTTTGCGTTGAACCGCGTAAATGCGTGGCCAGCCAGGCAATGGCGATAGCCACGCATTATGGGGAGGGACTGATTAACGTAGCGAGGTGCAGAAGGTACGGATCGCCACGCACGCCCGGCGCAATGAAGCGTCATCAAGGGCGTAGGCGATGCGAATGTAAGGGCCAAGACCAAAGGCGCTACCATGCACTACGGCCACATCCGCTTCGTCGAGCAGTGCATGCGCGACATCTTCGTCGCAGTGCAGTACCCGTCCACCCGCTGAGGTACGCCCGATCAATCCGGCACAGGACGCAAACGCGTAGAACGCCCCGGCTGGACTGACGCATTCAAGGCCTGGGGTGTCGTTCAGCAGCGCCACCATCAAATCGCGACGACTCTGGAATGCTACCCGGCTTTCACGGATGAAATCCTTGGGACCTTCAAGTGCTACGAGCGCAGCCTGTTGCGACACAGCGCTGGCACCAGAGGTTTGCTGACCTTGCAGTTTTTCCATGGCTTCCAGCAACCAGCGCGGCCCTGTGGCGAAACCTATTCGCCAGCCGGTCATGGCATAGGCCTTGGACACCCCGTTCATGGTCAGGGTGCGAGGTGCCAGTCGTGGTTCAACCTGGGCCAGGGTGTAGAACGCTTGATCATCAAAAATCAGATGTTCGTAGATGTCATCGGCCAGAATCAGCACGTGAGGTTGAGCCAACAACACCTCAGCCAGGGCGTGGAGTTCTTCCTGGCTGTACACCGCGCCGGTCGGGTTGGACGGCGAATTGAGGATCAACCAGCGGGTCTGCGGTGTGATCGCCGCGGCCAGCGCCGAGGGCGTCAGTTTGAAGCCAGTATCGGCCGCGCAGGTAACGATTCGGGCTTCACCACCACACAATTGAACCATCTCCGGGTAACTGACCCAGTACGGCGCCGGCACGATGACTTCGTCACCTTCATTGAGGGTCGCGGCCAAGGCGTTGTAGATCACCTGCTTGCCACCGTTGCAGACAAGGGTGTCTTGCCAGGCAACGTTCAGGCCGTTTTCACGGCGGAACTTGGCGGCCACTGCTTCTCGCAGTGAACGTACACCGGCGACCTGGGTGTAGCGGGTGTGCCCGTGTTCAATGGCAATAATGGCCGCTTCGCGCACATGCTTGGGCGTATCGAAATCGGGCTCGCCGGCGCACAGCGAAATAATCTTCGCACCTTGCGCCCGGCGCTCTGCTACCCGATCCATGATTCGGTAAGTCGCGGACGGCTGCGCATTGGCAAGACGCTGATTCAGACGTTGGATATCGGCGCTCATGCGCGAGTTCTCCACTCAGTCAGGTTCATCAGTTCCAGGGTCGAGCGGCCCTCGGTCAACGCCTGCATCATTTGCGCTTCCTTGTCCGCCCGCGCTTCACCTTCTGCCAGGGTGCGTGCGGCATCCGCCTTGGGAATAATGATCACACCATCATCGTCGGCCACCACCCAGTCGCCCTGTGTCACGAAGGCACCATTGAAATTGAACGGCTGCCCCACCGAAGGCGCACTGGCCTTGACTGTACCCTTGAGCGAGATGCCGCGGGCGAACACCGGGAACTGGCGTTTCTTCAGGGCCGCAATATCGCGTACGCCACCATCGATCACCAGCCCGACCACGCCAGCCGCTTCGGCCGCCACGGTCAGCACTTCGCCCCAATAACCGGCGATGAAGCTGCCCGTGCCCACGACCAGCACGCTGCCACGGGTCACACGTTCCATCGCCAAGTGCAGGGCGAGGTTATCGCCGGGCGAGCATTCCAGAGGGTAAGCGGGGGCGGAAATAAAGGCACCCTCCCAGATCGGGCGGATCGCGCTGTCGACCGCGCACGGCAGATGAGATGCTTCATACAGCGTCGAACTGCCCAGCACTTTTGCCCGTGCGTAAGCATCCAGTGGGAGGGGGAGCATCGTCATCAGATTTTCCTCTGCAGGCTGTGGTAACCCAGTGCGGCCCGTGCTTCTTTAAGGGTTTTGCCCTGAGCGATCAAGGCGCGAATGTCGGCTTCGATCAATTCGATCTGACGGGCACACGCCGCCACTTTAGCGGCACTAGCGCGGGGGACGATCACCACGCCGTTGGCGTCGGCGACGACAATGTCGCGGGCACATACTCGAGCGGCGCCGATGGACACTGGCTGATTGACCGACTGAACCTGTACGCGGTCTTTGCCGGTGCGCATGAAGCGGCCTTTGCTGAAGATCGGGTAGCCATCGCCCAGCGCTTTGTTCACGTCACGGCAAACACCATCGATGACTGTGGCTGCGATCTGCCGAGTACCGGCGTACTGGGTCATGATGTCGCCCCAGACGGTGCAGTCGGTGCGGCCGCCGTTGTCGATGACCACCACGTCGCCGGGCGCGACGTCGTCGATGAAATCACCCACGGTGCCGGGTGGTGCGCTGGCCGTCACGTACTGCACAGTGAAAGCGGGACCGACGATGACTTTGCTGTAGTTGTCCAGTGGCGCCACACCGAAGCATTGGCCGGGCAGGCCGAGTTTGTCCAGCGCATCGGAGACGCCTGGGGTATCCAGGCCTTCAAACAAGGCGACCAGTTCTTTGTCTTCGATATTCATCAGACGTGCTCCACGTGGATCGCTTCGAATTGGGTGTCATGCATGACTTCGGAGACCGAGCGACCGCTGCGAACAGCCTCGACCATGCCGTCCTGGCGGCGGGCAATACGCTCGCCAAGGTCGAGCACTTTCTCGATACAGGCTGAGGCCACGAACACGGTGCCGCAGGTATCGGCGATGACATAGTCGTTCTCGCTGACGTCGATGCCGGCCACGTTGATGGTGACGGCGGCATCGATCTGAACCACCCGATTGCGGGCACTGATCATGGTCACGCCGCGGCCATAAACCGGGTAGCCAATTGACTCGCTGCCGTCGATGTCGCGGCTGAAACCGTCGATTACCGTGCCGCGCACTTTCTTGCTGGCCGCTGCATTGGCGAGGATATCGCCCCAGCAGGAGATGCCTTCAATTCCACCGGCTATCACCAGCACACGATCATCGCTGTCGATCTGTTCCACCACGGGGGTAATCAGGTGCACAGTGGGAACGTTGTCGGATTTAGGAGCCAGCAGCACGGTGCTGGCGCGGCCGACAATCTTTGGGCAGTTCCACAACGGGCGCAGCCCAACCGTGGCACCCGGCAAGCCGAGGAAGTCGAGCGCATCGGAAACCGTGTTGGTATCCAGCGCCGCCAAGCGATCCAGCAAACTCTTATTGATCATGGGAAAGCCCCAGTGGTGACGGAGGCGTCCAGTGTCAGTGAGACAATTTGATAGGTATATTACTAATCACAGATGCGTTAGATACGTTAAACCTATGGGTTAATCATGATCAATTTTCGACTGATTCGTCATCTCTGGTTGTTCCTGGCGGTGGCCGAAGAACAGAACTTCGGCCGAGCGGCCAAGCGTTTGGGCATGTCCCAGCCACCGCTGAGCGAGCAGATTCAGGTGCTGGAGCAGGCGCTCAAGGTCAAGCTGTTTGATCGCTCGCGACGGGGTGCGAAGCTGACCCCGGTGGGGGCGGCGATTCTGCCGGCCGTGCGCAAGTTCGCGGACCAATTGGAGCGGCTGGAACTCGCCGTGGAGGAGGCGGTGGCAGGGCAGTCGGGGATGTTGACCATTGGTGCGATTTCCACCGCCATGTTTGATGTCTTGCCGGGACTGATCGAGCAACTGAAGGGCGACTACCCGCACCTCACTGTCTCCGTGCGGGAGATCGACAGCGTCGAAGCCGTCCCGGCGCTGGAGGCCGGTGACATCGACCTGGCCTTCGCTCGGCTGGACGGTGATCTTGGGGCTTCGATCAACTCACTGCCGCTACTGGAAGATCGCCTGGTAGTGGCGCTGCCCAGTGACCACCCCTTGGCTTCGCGTACTCGGATCAGTCTGTCTAGTCTTTCCAATGAACCCCTGGTGATGTTTTCCCGAAAGGTCAGTCCAGTGTATTTCGACAATCTGATCGCAACCTGCCGGGCCAGCGGCTTTTCCCCTAGGGTGCTGCATGAAGTGCGTTCCGTCGCTTCGCAAATTGCCTTTGTCAGCTATGGCCAAGGCATCGCACTGGTCCCGGCATCCTTGAAAAAACTGGCGCCGAACAACGTGGTATTTCGGGCGCTGAGCCAGAAGCTCAATGTCGTGACGAGCGCGGTGGCCTGGAATGCAGATCGGCCCAATCCGGTCGTGGAGGATGTCGTGGCTCGGTTCCGGGCCAAGGTGTAAGTTGACCAAGGATTGTGTTCGAACTATCGGTTGATAGGTTTTACGTATGAAAGACTTCCCGTATTAGGAATTTACAGATGGCTCGATTCCTTTGAAATTACGTGCCTGGCTGCCTGCAATCCAGGCTAGGCCCAACCTTTTCGCTCAAGGAGTCAATAACGTGCCCTCACCAGAAACGTTCACTCACGTGCAACTCCCGATGACCGTGGAGGATGTTCAGCTGAACGTGGCTACCATCCATCGCGCCGGTGTCCTCGCGCCAATCGTGTTCCTGCATGGATTTGGTTCGACCAAGGAGGACTATGCCGACATCGTGCAGCAGCCCGCATTCGCCGGTCACGCTTTCGTTGCTTACGATGCACCGGGTTGTGGTGAAAGCCAGTGCGATGACCTTTCCAGGATTTCCATTCCCTTTCTTCTGCAGACAGCGCTGCAGGTGCTGGCACATTTGGGCATCGAGCGATTTCATCTGGTTGGACATTCCATGGGAGGTCTGACCGCATTGATGCTGGCGCATCAGTTTCCGGACCGAGTGCTCAGCTTCGTCGATATCGAAGGCAATATTGCCCCGGAAGACTGCTTTCTCAGTCGACAGATCGTCGACTATCCGAGCAGCGATGCCGAGGCGTTTTTTGCGGCCTTCATCGAACGTGCCCGGCACGCTCCGGCGTATGCCAGCGCACTTTATTCCGCGAGCTTGCGGCACAAGGTGCGCGCCGGTGCGGTACGGGGGATTTTCCAGTCGATGGTCGATCTCTCCGATAACGCCGATCTGATGCGCAAATTCCTCGGATTGAAATGCCCAAGGATGTTTATGTACGGCGAACAGAACGCTTCATTGTCCTATCTCTCGCATATCCAGGCCGAGGGCGTTCGGCTTGCGCCCATTCCTGAATGCGGACATTTCCCAATGTATTCCAACCCCATCGCGATGTGGCAACAGATCTCCGATTTCCAGGCGAGCAGCCTTGCCGAGTGAACCCGGCCGACCAATTCTCCTGCTTTCGTTGTGTTCATTTAATCGTTGCCGCTACGAGCGAAGAATCGGCACAGCACGTAGCCAAAGAAATGTGCGAAGTACAGGAGTTTGGCAACCCGCGCTCTGCTAGCTCTTGGACCACGTAGGCCATGCCTTGCCATTTGTTGCGCCACGCCAGCAGCTGTGGCCGCGTCTCAATCACAGTCGCGAGAAAGCCGTGGACAATAATGTCGTACTCTGGCCATGAAGTTCTATTACAAGCTATCGGGGTCGCCAAAGAACATTTTGACTAGGCTCTAGGACGATATTTTCAGGCAGAAAAATATCAAATATGCCCCCAATTTTGCCCCCAGTTGCATGCGATGCACTCGCAATTGCGAGTGCACGCCCTGGCGGTGATGCTACGTGGGGCTTGATGGCTTTCGGTGGCGCAGCCCTTTTGAAATTGGCTGGTTCGCCCGCCTTACACATGCTCACTGGCTGCGAGTCTGCCGGTATCTACTGATGCATCTCCGTCACGGACATGGTGAACACCAACTTGGATCTGCCAGCGTTGGAATAGGAATGAGGTACATCGGTTTTCGCCACTGCCGAACTCCCCGCAGGGATGACCAACTCTGTTTCCCCTACCACGCATTTCAGCGTGCCTTTCTCCACATGAAACAGTTCAAGCGTGCCCTGAGGATGCCCCTGTGAAGCGAAAGATTCGCCTGGATGCATTTCCCAACGCCACAGCTCGATCATATTAGGGCCGGACGTTCCCGCCAGGAGGCGCGCCGTTCCTCCCAGGTCACCGGTCCAGAGCGTGGGGATGTCTTGGCTGTCGATGATATGGGCGGATGGGGCTTCGGTCACATTGACGATGTCTGCAACAGACAGTCCAAGCGCGGCGGCGATTTTGCAAAGGATGCCGATACTGGGGTTCGCCGTACATTTCTCTATTTCGACAACCATTCCTTTGCTCACGCCAGCACGGCGGGAAAGTTCATCCAGCGTGATCTTCTGTGTTTTGCGTGCCTGTTTAAGTGTGCGCGCAACGGCCAGGCTGACGGCATGAGCATCAGCGCCAGGGGTAGTCGACAGGCTGGTATTGGTGGTCATTGATGAAGGTCATGAGAAAAATGTGCTGGGATTCTCGGCCTTTATAAGTAGCTCCGTCAATCGGCTCAGCCGTTATAGTAGATGATAATGGTCATTATATTGACTTTATTGGTCGTCGCTGACTAGCATGAAATGACATTTAGGTTCCTGGAGGTTTTTGATGCTGTCCGTACTGCCGTTAATCGATCAAGCCGTTGCCGAGCTGGCGCCGGAGTTCAGGGCCCTGAGTATCGTGGTGGAAGCTGCACCACTGGCTCATCCTGAGGTGGCCCAGGCTGCGCTGGACCGTGCTTGCAAGGCTGTGCAGGAAGGTGGGCCAAGCTGGGGAGAAGGCCATCTGGCTGCATGGGCTGAGACCTTTCGAAAGTTTGGGGCCAAGCCGCAGCGCACACCTTGTTCAGCTGAAGCGCTGCGTAAACGAGTTTTACGTGACGGCAGCTTGCCTAGCCTGGATCCCATCGTCGATCTCTACAACGCAATCAGCATTGAGTACGCCATCCCGGTTGGCGGGGAAAACATTGAAGCCTATGTGGGCTCCCCACGGCTCGTAGTCGCTGATGGCACTGAGGCTTTTGACACGATGAAAGAGGGGGCTGCTGCCTTCGAGTATCCGGATGCCGGCGAGGTTGTCTGGCGCGATGACAAAGGCGTGACCTGCCGTCGCTGGAATTGGCGGCAAGGTGTCAGGACCCGTCTCGGTGCTGACGCGAGGAGCATGTGGTTCATTCTGGAGAGTCTGCCGGCGATGCCGCTTGAAGCCCTGACGGAAGCGGGGGACAAACTCATCGAAGGGTTGCAGCAAATGATGCCAGGCGTCCAGATCGAAAGCTCACTGATTGGTCCTGGGGCCAAATAGTCCATAGACCACTGCAAGGAGTGATGACGATGTTTACCGGTCTTAGTGCATTTCCTCTGACCCCTATGGATGAGCAGGGTGTGGACGAAAATGCTTTTACTTGTCTTGTGCAGCAATTGGTGGCAGCTAAAGTAGATTCCATCGGGGCTCTAGGATCCACCGGAAGCTATGCGTATCTTTCTCGAGCCGAACGTTCTCGAGTTGCTCAGTTGGCAGTAGAGGCCGCGGAGGACGTGCCTGTGATGGTGAGCATCGGCGCGCTGCGTACACGCGACGTTTTGCTGCTGGCTGAGGATGCGCAAGCCGTGGGGGTCAAAGCCTTGCTGCTGCCACCCGTGTCATATCAAAAACTGACTCAGGACGATGTGTTCTCGATGTACGAAATGGTTTCGGCCAACGTCTCAATCCCGCTATGTGTCTATGAAAATCCTGGTACCACTCATTTCGAATTTACCGATGAGTTACACGGGCGTATTGCAGAGCTACCCAATGTCAGCTCAATCAAAATCCCTGGCGTCCCCGAGGCGCCACATCTGGCCAGGGAGCGTGTGGAGCGCCTGCGGAAATTGATTCCGAGTCACGTGACTATTGGAATAAGCGGCGATGCGTTTGCCGCTGTTGGAATGAATGCCGGCTGCGATGCCTGGTATTCGGTCATGGGCGGTTTGTTCCCCAATACGGCGCTCGCCATCACACGAGCAGCATTGTCAGGTGACGCCTTTGAGGCTATGCGTCTCTCCGAATCCTTGAAGCCGCTTTGGGCATTGTTCAGCCAATTTGGCGGTAGCTTTCGCGTGATAGCCACTGCAGCGGAGCTACGCGGCATTACTCACTCTCCGAGCGTGCCTTTGCCGCTTAGAACCATCGAAGGGGAAGGACGCAAGCAAATTGCAGCGGTGATAGACGCGCTCGAATTGAGCTGAGCACTGCGGTGAACACTCTGCCTCATCATGGTTGAGGAGGCAGAAATCCAACTGCCTACAGTTTCAAAAACGTTGTGAAATGATCTTGGTGTCCCTCCAGGATTTCCCTGGGTAGGATCGTGCTAACACTTCCTCGATGCTGCAGGCCATGAGAAAGCACATGAGCAAGGATTTGTTCTTTGGTCATGTTGCCGGGTTTGCCATCCTTGAAAATAAATTCCACCGGTTCAGACAGCTCCTTTGCAGTGACTGATTTCGTGTAATCGACAAACCATTGATTTGCCGCTGTGAAAGCCTCTTCCAACTGACGAATGTCTTGCCGCTGCTCAGTGACGACGTCGTCAAATTCCTCCGGTTTTCCCTGCAGTCTGGCGATGAATAGTTGGTCCACAATATTGATGTGCCTGAGCCAATAACAGGCCTTCTCCATTTCCACAGGAAACGACTGCGAAATGGGCGCTTTCAAGCACCTGAATAACACATCCTCAGACCATGCCTTGTACTGATAAAGCGAGTGCAGCAGATTCTTGGCACACATGGTGTTCTCCCATTTCTAAGCATTGTCGGCCCTCGCACATCCCATGGGCTTGGACAAAAGGGGGGTTCGTGTAACGGGAACGGAATACCGTTAGCGAGATATAATAGTCGATATATTGACTTTTATGGTCATTGGTATGAAGCTGGATCAAAGGCGATTAACGCTACCGCATTGAATTCCGCAGAAGCCCCAGCTTGCAGGCGGCCGGCTCGGAAATGGCTTGAGGGTGTCTTGGATCATGAAATACGTCAGCACACGGACCCCTGGTAGAACGTACGAATTCAGCGAGGTGCTGATGGGGGCGTACGCGCCTGACGGTGGTTTGTACGTGCCACACAAGGTTCCCCGCTTCAAAAAGGAGGAGCTCTCAAAGCTCGAATGGTTGCCCTTCCATGAATTGGCTCGCTACGTAATCGAGCCCTTTCTGGGGGGATGGATCGAGCAGGATCTGTTGTCTCGGATGCTTGAGGAGATTTTTGATTGTTTTAAAAGCAACGCAGTGACACCGCTGTACCAGACCGCAAGTAACGAGTGGATACTCGAATTGTTTCATGGGCCGTCAGGCGTCTACCAAGACGTTGGCCTTCAGTTGATGTCTCGCTTTATCGATCATGATTTACTCAGGTCTGGTAAGAAGGCGCTGATTATAGGTTGTACAGGTGGAGATACTGGCGCCGCAGCAATAAAAGCATTTTCGGGAATGAAGGGCGTTACGTTGTTGGTATTGCATCCTTCCATGGGGTTAACGGCGGAGGATCGCATACGCTTACTGAGTACGCACGAAGATAATGTTGTGAATGTTGCGGTCGACGGAGACTATTCTGATTGTCATCGTTTGTGTGAGCAGTTCCTGAAACAAAGTAATAATGCACGGCAGCATCTTATTTCGTTCAACTCAGTGCATTGGGTTCGCGTACTTGCGCACCTCTCCTTCTATTTCTATTCTGCTCTTCAGCTCGGTGCGCCTAAAAGAGAGATTGCTTTCAGTGTCCCGACTGGAAATTTTGGCGCCCTGTACGCTGGTTATATTGCCAAGCAAATGGGACTGCCGATTCGACAGCTTATCGTTGCCACGAATACTAACGCCGGACTGCATAACTTTCTCCAATCAAATCTGTACAGTCGAAATGAAATTCGTGCTACCAAAATTCCCACGATGAATGTTTCATTAGCCTCTAATTTTGAGCGCCTACAGTGGAGCATTTTAAATCGATGCGGAGAAAAAGTAGCTCGTAATATGCAGTTGCTAGAAGGCAAGGGAACTATTCAGTTAGCGCAGGATGAATGGTTGGAGGCACGCAAACTGTTTGACTCACTGGCTGTGGACGATGCAGACGCATTCAGTTGTATTCATGAGGTCTTTGCAGAGAGTGGATATCTGGTCAGTCCCAATACCGCCATCGGCTTGCGCGCTGCACGTGTAAGCAGACGCAGCTTGATGATCCCCATGATTTGCCTGGCAACCACACATCCGTCGAAAGTTGGCACTGCAACCCAAAAGTCAGAGATTGTTGGCCACCTAAATACAATTGGTGTTCCTGTAGTTGCTGAACAAGACTGTACTTCAATTCCCAACGACGTCAGGTCGCTGATCTCACTGGTCAGGGCATTATCAAAAGACACGGAGTCTCACTCGTTATAAGTCCGGAGCCAGAGATGAAACGTGTTTTAGATAAAGTTGATGAAAAGATTTTGGAGGAGCTAACTCGCAATGCACGGTTGGCCCACAACGATATTGCCCTAAAAGTCAATTTGTCCAGGAACGCAGTCAGGCTGCGGATTGAGCGATTGGAGCGCGATGGGTATGTCCGAGGCTACACAATTATTAAAGGTATGCCTTCAGCTGATGCAGGACCCATTAATGCATTAATCTTCGTTTATCGTAAGGATCGTATGCGAGATTCAGAAGTTGTTCGTTCCGTTGGTGCAATGCCTGAAGTTATTTCCTGCAATGTGATGAGTGGCGACCTCGATATTGTACTGACGGTTCAGGCGATGAATGCAGATCGTATCCACAGGGTATGGAGTGAGATCTCGACGCTGCCGGGAGTCCTGAATACCGTAACGTCTTTTGTTCTGTCGAGCACAAAATAGCAAGTTGCGCTGTTGTACGAGCATTTTGCTCGCAACAACGTTCTGTTTGCCATATTCGTAAAGTTAAGTTGGCGGCTTACTATCTCAGCACCACAACATAACAATGAGAACCCTGTCGTGACTGAATACAAAATTGCGTTGCTTGGATTTGGTGGCGTTAACCGCGCGCTGACCCAGCTTATTGCCGATAAGAATTCGCGTTGGGCCGATGAATTAGGTTTTACCTTGAAGATTGTCGGTGTCAGTGACCTTTACCTCGGTTCGATCATTAACAAAGACGGCCTGGACGCTCGTGAATTGGCAGCAGTGCCTGCTGCTAAAGGCAGTTTCAGGACCCTGGCCGGCGGGACTGCTGAGCCGGCAAACGAAACCGTTATCCGCTTCTCTGGCGCCGATATTGTCGCTGAGGCAACGTTCACCAATCCTGTGGATGGTGAACCGGCTACGACCTTCTGCCGCTGGGCTCTGGAAAAGGGCGTCAGTGTCGTGACCACGAACAAAGGGCCCGTGGCGCTGCATGCACAAAGCTTGAAGACGCTGGCCGATAGCACCGGCGCCCGCTTTGAATTTGAAGGTTCTGTCATGAGCGGGACCCCGGTTATCCGTTTGGCCAAGGAGTCACTGGCAGGCTCGGAAATCACCGGCTTCAAGGGGATCCTCAACGGTACTTCAAACTTTGTCCTCTCCAGCATGGAGACGGGGTTGGACTTCTCCAGTGCCGTCGCAAAAGCGCAGGAATTGGGGTATGCCGAAGCTGACCCAACAGCGGATGTAGAAGGGCACGATGTGCGCTTGAAGGTTGTCATCCTCGCCAATGAACTGCTAGGCGCAAAACTCAAACCAAGCGACGTCCTGTGCAAAGGGATTTCTCAAATCACGGCCAAGGATATTGCCGAGGCGACGAAAGCAAATGCCCGCTGGAAGCTGATTGGCAGCGCAGAGAAACGGAGCGATGGTTCGATTTCAGCATCAGTGAGTCCGAAGCTCTTGCCGGCGAGCGACGCGCTCTCAGCCGTGAGCGGAGCCACCAACGCAATTACCTTCAACACGGCCATTCTCGGTCCCGTCACTGTAGTGGGTGCGGGGGCAGGTCGTTTTGAAACCGCATTTGCCTTGCTCGCCGACATCGTAAGCATCCACAACCACAAAACCAC
>JABXJR010000054.1_pt1 | contig 21497 bp, 28 predicted proteins | sample 7431291 | NCBI WGS metagenome assembly JABXJR01 (sample SAMN14395756, study PRJNA613071) | wetland metagenome | isolation source: water samle H3 from high-altitude wetland | place: Chile: Salar de Huasco, high-altitude wetland | collected 2015-11-10 | reverse complement strand
GACATTTTAAAAGCCGTCCACACAATCGAGCGTGCCAATATACACGATTGGCCTAACACTCTAGCTGCTTTGGCTAAAGCTAGATTAAGGGGTAAAGATTGATAAATAAAGACAAAGCCCTTGAAATAGCCGGATCGGTGCTATCCATCGGACGGGATGAAACCGTCAAGCTGTACGAGTTGACTGATGAAACGTACAACCGGTACACACGGGAAGCGAAAAAGTATATCGAGGATTTTGACAGCCTTACAGCCATAGCCGACAGGTACAATCCCAAGGAGTTGTCAGAGCTTGCCAAGGGCCACCGACCCGCCCGGTCTGGAGCCGTGCTGGACTTCGCCGGCGAGCGCGTAAAGATCCTGGCCCTGACCGATACGCACATAGGTTCGGCGTACACCGATGAAGCGTACATAGACGCGGCAATACAAGAGGGAATGCGCCAAGGTTGCGACATTGCTGTACACGCCGGGGATGTCACCGAGGGAATGTCTGGCCGGGATGGTCACGTATACGAACTGTCAAGGATCGGGTACAAGGCACAGCGGGATGCGGCGATTGAAGCGCTGTCAAGATGGAACATGCCGTGGTACATGATCGCTGGGAATCATGATGCGTGGTATCTTGCCAAGGCTGACGCTGGCGCGGATATTGTCGAGGACATTTGCGCGGCAATACCACATGCCAACTATCTAGGCTTGCATGAGGGTGATATAGATATTAGCGGTGTCAAGGTTCGTCTGTGGCACGGCGAGGATGTCGGCAGCTACGCCACCAGCTACCGGCTACAAAAACTGATCGAGTCATTCAGCGGTGGGGAAAAGCCCGCTGTCCTGCTATGCGGCCACACACACAAAGCCGGATACTTTTTTGAGCGCAACGTCCACGCGGTCACACTCGGGTCGATACAGAAGCAGTCAGCATGGATGAGGCGCAAGCGACTCCCGGCACATTGCGGTTTCTGGATTCTGGATATGACTATCGGGGACGGTGAGGTCAAGTCTTTTACGTCTACTTTCTACCCGTTTTACAAGTGAGGCAATATGGACTGGCTGGCATACAGTAACATCATAGACACAATGGCCGAAACGTGCCGACGCAAGAACGAGGCGTATGGTGACAGCTTCCATCAATCGGTTGACAAGTACGGCCCGATCGCGGCGCTGGTACGCATTGAAGATAAAATAAACCGCCTATCCACTTTGGTAGTGAACGGCGGTTCGGTTGACGATGAGGCGCTTGAAGATACTTGTTTAGACGCGGCGAATTACCTGATCATGCTGGCAACGTGGCTAGTTGAGCGCAATCCGGAAACTACAGAAGAAATAGTTGAAAGATTGCGGTAATCGTTGACAAAGCCTGTCCATAGTGCTAGACTTATACCCAGGAGGACACTATGGGTACACTACTGGCACTTTGGGGCAACTTGACGGCTCCAATCCATGAAATAGGACACATGATCTTTGGCTGGCTGTCGTTCAATCCAACGTTTATTATCGGTTGAAGTACGTCAACTGCCATGAGAGATGAGGCATTCGTCAGGATCGGCGGATACCTTTTTGAGGCTATACTTCCTGTTATGATAGCATGGAAATTCAGGAAGCATCTATGGGTGCATATTGTCGCCGCGTTCAGTGTTACGTCTATGCTGTACTGTTTACAATTTCAAGATGATTTTACCGTCAACGCCGCTGGCCCCATGTTGATATGGTGGCTGGCTGGTATTTTGTCTTACGTTATGTTGCTTTACATCAGTATTAACGCTTTACTAAAGGATTAGGCATTGGCAATCCAGGCGGATTGGTATAATCATACCATTCTGCATAATCAGCTCGATACTTGCTGGTGTCTCTATATTGGCTTCTGTCAGGCTCGATGTAGTTTTTATTTAACCATTGCTGTTCTAGCGCGTTGCGGTAGCCACCGGCTTTTTTCATCATATCAGCGGTAATAGTGGCAGGGCCTGCTTCTACTGGCTTGCTTCCTGCGATTGAATCCATAGTAATGCTTCCCGCTGGATTAGCTGGTTGCATCCCGCCGCTCATGCCAGGAGTGCTTACAGGTTGCTGATTATTGGCTTCATTCCAGGATTCTTGACGATCTCCAGGATCAAGTAATCCGTATTTTACCGCAGCATCAAATAAACTGTTTATATCATTGGCTCCAAACTTGGAATAAGCAACTGCTGGCCCGTCTTTTTGAAAAAGCGCGGCAAATTCAGAAGCTCGCTTAAAATCAGGTGATAATTCTTGCAGTTCAGGCTGCTTGCGGAACTGGGGCCATTTAATTTTAGGTAGCGTAGGTTTCCAGCTATCCCATGAAAATACGCCATCTTCCACATCTTGTCCGGTTACCGGCATGTATAACCCCTTTCTATTTCAGCGCAAATACGGCACATAGCCCGCTAGTCCCCACTAGTGCCAAGGTCAGTATCAACCGGCTTTTGCGCTCCCCGGCGGCGTATTGATCGAACGATGTCGAGAGCTTGGTCAACGCCTGCGCTTGCAGTATCGATATGTCCTGCAAGCTCGATAGCTGTTCCTGTAGCGTCTCCAACTTTGTCTGCGATATCGTCAGCTCGGTCTTGGCTGTCTCTAAGGCCGTCTCTAACTCGGTCAGCTCCGCTTCCGTTATCCAGTACCCTTGGGCGCTTGCCGAAAATGAAAGACATAAGCACAGCAAAAGCGCCAAGAATCGCCGCGATGGCATACTTCATTTCCCCTTGATCACTTTCAGCACTTCCAACAGTTTCCCGTACTCCCGGCCTACGATAAGCAAGGAACAAAAAACTATGGCGGCATAGAAACTGTACTCATCCGGCTGTCTGGCAAACGTGATGAACGCGGCTATGGCGAATAATCCTTTGACAGAAATCAGCTTGATGATCAGATCATAGAACCGCTTGAATATATTGCGCATCATTCCCCCTATACTTCAAAAGAAATATTGACATGATATCCGTATCCGTATGGGTCATTGTCCACGCGGATTACTTTCCCTGGCATCGACCGATTCCAGAATATCTCGTAATGGTCTTTAGTCGCTCGCCGGTCTTCAGGTACAACGTCAAAGCCGTGGTGGATCTTTTTTAATAGCTTGTAATAATCCAGTTCCGCATATGGCGTGGTAACTACAATCGGCACACCGAAAAGCTCATCATCCAGAAAATGCACAAGTTGCAAGATCGGCCCTGCTGATGGGTTGCCTTTTTCGATATCCTGCAAGCTGTACAAGTTGGCATTTTCTCCTCGTGTCAAATCTATGTGAAGATGAGCCGCCGTGCTTTGCCCGCTTGAACCCATGCGCCCGATATGGTTGCCCCTGATTATCGGTTGGTCTACTGTCCACAATGGCATGTAGTCAAGATGGGCAAATCGTACCGTCAAGGTCATAACCGGCCTACTAAAAAGCTATCATACTCGGCAAATGCTTCGTCAATATCAGATTGTGCTTTACTTACTGACCCATTGCACCGTCCATCTTTCAGCGCGTCAAGAGTGGCCTTGTGTGCGGCAAGCTGTGGCCTTTGTAGCTTTGCAATTGCACCGATAGCGATTGTCTGCCGTGCGTCTGTTTGCACTAACTCGTCGATGCTTTTCTTCATGCTCGCAAGGGATTTGATGATTACAAACACACCCCGCACCATTGCCCCGGCAAGTGCTACGATTACGGCACTGACAAAGATTGTCCACAAGTCTACGTTCACGGCGCTTCGCTTTCTATGGCTTCCTTTGGAAACTCGTACGGAGTCTCCCCTTTGTATGGTTGCCAAGGATACCCACGGTTGAGGCATTCCAGCTCGTAGCACTGGTAATCCATCGCGCCTTCGGGTGTATCGTCAACTTCCTTCTCGTATAGTACCACGGAAGTCTCGGGGTTGTAAATAGCTATAAACATTATGTCTCCTTACGGTATGTATTGAGCGCCCCAGGTGTAGGCGTACTGTCCTGCGGTTCGGGGGTCGGTGGTTTTGCCGGTGCGGGGGGTGCCGTTGGTGGAGTCGGTATATGGAATTGAAGTTAGAGCCGCTATCGGTGTGTTTGTTGCTCCTGAATCCCCAAATGAATATCGGCTGACAGCTGCCCCTGCTTCAACCGTTGCAGATCCATGACGTCCAGCTATTGCGTTACCAGCATACGCTTCGCCATGCCTATGGCTTTGCCCTCTATCCATCTTCCTGAACCCGCCGACCACTTCCCCTCCGGCGTCTCCTGCGGCTACGCCGACAAAGCCAGCGATGCATAGAAGCCTTGCAGTTGTGGTAGATCCGCTGATCCGGTACGTGTAGCACGATGCGGTTTGTGCGCCTGCTGGCGGGTTAGTGGAAAAGGTAACCTCACGCAATGCGGCGTTGACTCCGGTGATAGGATAATCAGTACCGGCTATGTTTATAGATCTTCGCGCAGTTCCGATTGAGTACGATGCGCCACCGGCAAAGTTTGCAGGCTCGCCGGTGTCCATATAGTTTGCAACGATGGCGTCATTGACAAGTAACCCAAGCAGCGCTATAGCTTCTGTTGTGTTTGGGAATGTCGCTATTGCTCCGGCGCACGCTACAACGTGATCTGTCACGCCTAAAACTTTAGCCTTGACCGAACGGAGTTTCGGCACAAGTAGCGGCCAGTTCGCAACGTCTAAATCGTTGTCGATGTTACGTGGAACAAGCGGCAAGTCAGCGCTTGTGGTTTCCTCAAACTCGGTCATGATGAGCTGGCCGACAAGGTTGAGGTTCTGTGCGACAAACTCAGTAGTCGCTAGTCCGGTATTGAATACGCCCGGCGCTGGTGTCGGCGCCGTAGGCGCTCCGGTGAAGGCAGGGCTGGCAAGAGGCGCGTAGGTAATCGGCAGGTCAGTCTCGATGGCAAGCACGCGGTTTTCAAGCACAGTGAGCTGGTCTATGACTGTCAGATTGGATAGAATGACCGACCCGTTCTTGTCACGTACTACGATGGAGAAATCCCCCGGTGCCGTGTACAGGAACGCCGCCGCTCCATTGCGGGCAGGGTAGCCGCGTGTCGTTCGGATATTCGCCGCTGGCAGGGTCAACGCTTCGTCCCAGTATGCCTGCCGGGGGTTGCTCAGCGGATTCAGTCCCGCTACTCCTATGTCGATATACCCATTTTCCAGCGGCAGTCCGTCGGTGTCGGTGAATATCGGGAAAGGCGTTTGTATCAGTGTTGCCATTGTATCTCCTTACCTTGTGTCGGTTGCGCCGGTTTCCCGCGTTGATGCCCGCTGTGTCCCTTGTGTGGTCTGTGTAGCCTGGACAGCTTGCGTTGCTTCAAGTAGCCGCTTGAACAGTGCCGCTTCCTCTGCGCTTCCTGCTTTGACCTTTGGCAGTTGCATAAGAATATTACGCACTGGCGCCGATTCGTAAACTCTAGCCGCTCCACCGGCAGCCCCGACGGTCGCGGCTGTAGCAAGGAAGCCTTCTACGCCGCCACCGAACGCCGATGCAAGGCCAGCGCCTCCCATGATTCCCATCGGTATGACTGCTTGTATACCTGTAGGTGGATTGAGCGCGGCTTGTGAAGCACGTTGAGTTGCTTTGAGTACCCGGCCCAAGCCTTCGACCATCTGCAAGTCATCCCCGGAAAAAAACACGCCGACCGGATCGCCTGAGTTTTTGAGTCGCCGTATTTCGCTCACGAATTTTTCAGGTGATGCATCCTCGCCAATCTTCTTTCCGACTTCCTGCATGATCGCGGTTCTAGCTGATGCCCTGCCTTTTGCTGTAAGGTTTTTATTCAGCGCCTCGATCACAGAGCGGTCTTTGTTGAGTAACATGGTCTTCACAGCTTCGGGGCGGGTCATGCCTGTTTCAAGTGTCGATTCAAGTATGCCGAGTTCCATTTGCTTGAATAACTTGACTTCTTCGGCGTTGGCAATGCCCCATTTATTCTTGGCCTGTTGCCCACCAGCCTGCCCGATAAAATCAGACAGATCATCCCGTACAGCTTCATATGTTTTTTTCAGTTCGCTTGACGCTGTGCGTTTCAGTGCGCCCATTTCCGGGGCGTCGAATATGTCGCCGAGTATCTGCTTGTTTTTTAAGACGTTGACCGGGCTTTGATTCTGGAAAGACTGCTTTGCATTGGTCAGCTTTTCAATAGCCGGGGCAAGGTCTGGATTGTTTAGGTTTTCAAGATATGCAATCGAATTATCTATACTTTTGAGAGTCTTTGTCATGGGCACGGTTGCGCCGGGTCGGGCGGCTTCCACTGATTGCAGAGCCTCTTCCTTCATGTTTTCCCACCGTGCAAAGTTTGCACTCCGCTTGGCAAGAAGATCCCTCATGACATCATCAGAGGCGGCTGCGGCATCATCAGCGCCAAACTCGCGGAGTAAACCACGGACGGCTTCAACGCGCTGTGTTTGCTGTGCGGCTCTAACTGGCCCGGTTCCGACTACGGGAAGCTTTTCGCTTGCGCCCTGTACGAACTTACCCGCTGCGGTCTGCGGTGGCATGACATCGCTGGTCATTAGATTGACGCCAGCCCTGTCAGCTTCGGCAACGATAGGCGCTCTGGGGGTCGGCTTCAACAGCATGGCATTCCCGGCAGTTGATCCAAGTGCGCCACCAGCTAGGGCGGCTCCTAATTGACCGGCAGGCCCGGCGCCCATGTTCGCAGCTATCTGAGAGCCAGCCCCAGAACCGGCTCCACCCATGATCTGCTGCAAAGGCCCGGAGGCCAAAGCCTTTCCGACAAGTTCCCTTGTCCCGGCTGAAAGTCCTGCGCCCATCTGCAAAGCCTGCCCGAGTGCAACTGACCCGCCAGCCTGTGCCGCCCCGGATGATACAGTCTGTACAAGTTTGGCCGCTTCGCTTTTAGGCTCGGCTACTCCGATCCGTGTAAAAAGATCTTCCAACGCATCGGTAGGCATGGTGTACTTTGTACCGAAAAGACTATTTATACCGGATACGATAGGATCACCGGCCATTTGTGCAAGGCCCATCGCTCCGGCTCCGGCAACGGCTCCGGCGGCGGTTCCCACTCCGGGGACAACCGATCCAGCGGCTCCACCAGCAAGCGCACCGGCGGCAATCGGGCCAGCGCCACGTACTGCGCCGCCCATCATCTCCATAGCCTGTCCAGGGATTGCGCCGAGGTCAGGGCCGGTCTTGTTCATGGTCAAGGTCTGAGGCTGGTTGGGTTGTGGCTCTGCGGGCTGTCCGGCAGTCTGTCCGGGTGGCGGGGGTGGCGGAGAAGGAGGAGCGCTACCACCGAAACTACCCGAGGTCTGGCCCTGTAAGCGCATCTGTGCGACTTGATCTTTCAAGCGCTGATCGTCTTTGGGTGTACTTTCGGGAATATCGGTAACAGTGATACCGTCTTTGGTTTTGATTGAGTATGTCAATAGTCTACCTCCACCGCAGCGGCTGGCTGTGCGGATTGTGCGGGCTGTGATGCAGTGAAAGTATTATAGCCATTCGGGAACCGTGCTTTGATCTCTTCGGCTGTCAGCGTGTCAACTCCCGTGGCGTTCGGGTTGTTTTTCTTGACAAACTCCCGCAGTCCTGCGATGTCCACGGCCTGAGCTTCGCCGGGTGGCGTTGATCCCCACGCGCTTCCGGTCTGTCCGGTTACGGTTCCAAGGACTGATGTGTTAGGAATGTATGTCTCGATAAATTCGGTGAATCGTCCACCTTGTTTGACGTTTCGGTTGCCGACTTGCATTTCAGTTGACGCGGTGCCGAGGTTGCCGTTTTGCTGTATCCATTCGGCCTTGGCTCCGTTCAGTGCGGCTTCGTATGCTTGCAGTTTCGACATGCCACGAAGGAACCCGGCAATGTTTGCGGGCGAAGAGGTTTCAGTCGGGAACGCGGCAAGGGCAAGCTCGATGTCCTTGTCGGATGCTACACCGGGCGGGAGCATTTCGAGTACCGCTGTGTTCCTCATGCGCAAATATTCCTGCCTAAGTGCGGTAGGTTCTTTTTCCGTACCAAATATCTTGGTAACTATTTCTGAAGTCTTGGCACCTATACCGGATGTTCTCACTGCTGTGTCAAAGTCAGCAGCAAGGGTAGAGTACTGCGTGGTCAGCGTTTTGGCTTTGGCTGCGGCGATAACTGAATCGTTGACAAGCTTCTCTGCATTGGGTGACAGTTCACGCCCTGGAGGAAGGGCATTTTTAGCCGCTTCGATATCGGATACCATCTTGTCGGCTTCAAGTCCAAGCTTGCGGGTTTCGGCTATGACCTTGTTGGTCTGTGCTTCGGTAAAGCCATTGTCGAGTAGTTGCTTTTTGATGAGTTCCGGTCGCATCTTGACAGCTTGCACCTCGTCGGCGTATTTCAACGCGCCTTCGATGGCTTCCTTACCTCCGGGCATCTGTGCAAGGTTGAACCCGAACATGTCTTCGACTGCCTTGATCCCATCCGGGCCGGTCGCGGCAAGGTCAATCATCATCTGTAGCCCTTTGGCTTTTTCTTCGTCACCGGCGTTTTTGTATGCGTCAATTTTTGCATTGAGTAGCGACAAGGCTATTTCAGGATTGCCGGATTTGAATGCCGAGAATACCTGAGCTGATTCCGTCAAGGCTGACTGTTGCTGTGACGATTCCAGCATCTCGAAAGTTTCACGAGTAGACTTGCCCATTTCAGGCGGGAGCAAGTTGGAAAGGTTGGCATAGTTTTCAGCCGTAGGATTGGCATGAACTATATCAAAAGCTTCCTGTATTTCAGCGTCCCTTGCGGCTTTGGCTTGTGCCTGTTGCTGTGCAAGCATACTGGCTTCGCGGTTCTGTTGTATCTGTCCGAACATGTTGGCATATTGCAAGGACTTGCTTACCATTTCCGATGGATCGGTAAACCCTGCCGTGTAATTGATGGGGTCTGGCATTATATACTCCTTACGGTGCCACTGTCGCTGCTGGTTTTGGTTGCTGTAGCTGGTTCATGGCATACCCTCCAGCCAGTTGTCCGATAGTGTTGAATGGGGATGCCCATGCCTGACCTTGTGCAAGCTGTCCACCGGCTACCGCTGCGCCTTGTTGTCCTAGCAATCCTGCAATCTGTGATCCTGACTGCATCCCTGCGGCTCCGACTCCGGCGGCTGATGCTTGGCCAAGTTGAGTAATTCCGCCAAGGCGCTGGTATTGCTGGTTGAGAAGTCCTGATAACATTTGCGGCCTAAACTGTGCAAGGGCTGCTTGTGTGTTGCCACCCCTGACCCCTCCAGTCGCAGAGGCATTTTGGAGCAAAGCGCTTTCACCTTGCTGTGCCATTTGTGCGAACTCTGCACTTCCGCTTATCCCGGATATAGCTTCATTCTGGGCCTCGCGTCCGTTAAGACCGGCAAGGTTCTGCTGTTGCACCATTGACTGATTGCCAGCTTCAACGTAAGGTGACATCAGCTTTTGCATGGCGTCAAATTGCCTGCGTGTTTCGGCAATCCCCGCCATTGCAGCTTTTTCTTGTGCGCCTGCTGCTTTTTTAGCTGATTGCCCTTGTATGTACGATCCTACAAGATAAGATGCGCCACCTACTGCCGCTGCTACAAATGACATTTGCCCTCCAGTTTCTCACTGTCCAGTATTTCTAGTAAATTATCTGGAGCCGGGATAGTGAGATGTTCCCATAACTCCTGCGGTTCTTTTATTTCAAGCGGGTTTGCGTGGAACGTAGTCACAACAGTTTCCTCGATGGCAAATCCTACGCGCTTTGATTCAGCCTTTGACATGACCATAAATCCAGTTTCAGCTTTTACAGGTTCGCCATCGGTAGTCAGTAAGATTGATCCAGAGCGCACAAGAAAAAAGCATTCATCTTTATGCACAGCTCCGGTCAACAGGGTTCCTGCGGGGATTGTTATAGTCCGGGCATAGACTCCATGACAAAACTGGTGATCGACCGGAATGTCAATCTGCGGAAACGCTTTCATCTTTTCTTCAAGCCGGTATATAGGCAAGTGTTCCGCTTTTATAACGTCACTCATTACTTAGCCCCTATAGTTCTACTTCCCATTGTGTCAAGCTGTATATGCTGTTGTAGCATGGCTATCCATGGATCGGATGCGGGAGCGGCACCTGTTGCGGCAATCCGTTTCAGGTACGCTATGCTATGCCCGCCAATCTTGACCGGAGGGGTGAACGTACCGAGCGGAACAATCTGCATTGTCTTGGCTGGGGTCAAAGCGGTGATTTTTATGTCTCCTGAATCAATCACAGCGGGAAACACCCATACGCCGTTGACATCTACATAGCCGTATTCCACAGTGAAGCGGACGAATCGATCCGTTGCGTCTGAACTGTTCGTGGTCATGTGCAAATGCCATGATACTTCAGAGCCTTCTTTCCATCCGTGGATAAACTCCTGCGTTTCGCACATGTTGAAATCGTTGACTTGCCATATCGGCATTGTAAGGTTTCCGTTGATCGCAGTCAGGATTGGTTGCCCTGCTCCGGTCGTGCGAATGATGATCGGGAAGTCAACGTCAACCCACGGCAGGGAATCGGATTCCCACTGCTGGGTAGTCTTGTTGTACTGTAGTAGCGCCAGGTCGTTGGGGTCGGTGTTCAAGGTATTATTGATCAGCTTTAGTAGCTTTTCAAACTCTTTTATACTCTTGAAATCTTTGAACGCTTCTTCGATCTGCTGGCGGGTGAACGTTATGAAGTTACTCATACTGCCAAAGGCTCCAACTCTATTTCGAGCCTAGCCACGGAGATCAAGGCGCGGCTGTCACCCTGGAAACGTTGCGCCCGCCAGTTGGTCATTCTGCCCTGTTGGAACCATGCAAGCCTGCGGGTACGGTCGCCTCTAATCCCAGCTCTAATTGGTCGGTCATGGCTCCATGTAATCCCGTCTACAGAGTAGCTGGTTGATATGTACGGATCTTCCCCTTCTTCAACTCTGCCGGTCAAGCAGACAAGCTCTATCATGTTGAACAGTGCGCCTTTGCCTTCGTTGTACATAATATTTGTAGTTATCTCCCACCTGACTACTTCGCTGAAATGCCGGGCAGTGCTTGAATCAAGATAGCCGTAATCACCGTTAGTGGTATCGGCAACAAGCCACTTTTCATAGCACCAGATCAGATCCCCGACTCGGTACTTTTCAAATCCTACTTGAGAACTGGTCAGAGTGTACCATACCGGCTGTCCGAAATCGCGGGAAGCGTTAAGGTCGTATACCAAAGTCCTGTCCGGGAGCCTGACCCATAAATGCTGATGTCCTGCGTGCGAACGGGATTCAAGGACTACGGCTTCAAGCTCTGCGGTTGTGTACTGTAAAAGCAAAGTGTCTATCTCGCGAGTGCTGAGTTTGGTAGTGCTTCCGTTAACACCGAAATGTATCCCAGGGGCTTCATTGCGTCCACTTCCGATGAAAGCTATGAACTCGCCAAAGATACAGGCGGCGTGTGTGCCCATGGCGCCTTTCTGTAACTGCGCGCCTTCGATGCGTGAAAACGGGAAGAATGCGCCACCAGTGTTGTTAAAAAACTCTATAGTATGTCGGTTGATTGCACATACTTCATTGCGAAGTTTCAAAACGGTTACGATAGGATCTGAGTCTATTTCAGAAGATCCATATTTCAGCGGGTTGACTGCCATCGGATCGGCCAGCTCGGTAACGACAAGGAACTCTCCATCAGTAGTCATGAAGTACCCGTCTACCCATATCACTGACAACGCAGTACCTAAGTCAACGTCTATGACCTGATCCAGCGATACGCCGTCCCAGTAGAATAGGTTACCTCCGGAAGTAATCGCTAGCCGGTCGAACGAGTAATCAAATGAACACTGCCCGCCGGCTCCGACATCGCCTAGCACTGTCTCTACTCCGGCAGAGTCTATGCTCACCAGCTTTGTGCCCATGACACGATAACACGTATCGTTCCAGTTGATCCCGCCACGGGGCAGCCCTGAGCCTGAGCCGACCTTGACCGCTCCTTCCGCTGGCCTGAGATACCCTGTATTGATCCCGGTATCTTTTGGAACTGGAACCATGTTGACAGGGTAGGAAGTGCGGAAGTCTGCGGCGTTGTCAGTAAATATCCCACTCAGGATGGGTACTTTCATTTATACGTCCCTGACGGAAAAGAGTACGTCGAATCCGATATTCCCTACCGATGCAACGGCACCCTGTACCACGCGGATACCAGAGCCTGAGCGTATGGTAACTTTACCATTGCTGCTGTCTGGGGAAGCTTCCACAAGGTTGAACCTGAGGTATGACGCTATGCTGGTTTCCTCGGTGAAGTGCGAGTTGAACGCAAGCACGGCTCCGGCAGTTGCGCCACCACCAGGGGCGAGGCGGGCTGATATCCCTGAAGGAAGCGGATAAGATCCATTGTCAAGCCGCGAGAATGTCGCCGCGTTCAAAGCGGTTCCTTCAGCTGTTGCAGCAGTACCGCCGGTTCCGACATCAGTTGTCCGGGTCAGGAACAAGTCAACAGCCAGCGTTCCTGCCACAGCAACGGCACCGGATACCACAGGAGTGATACTGGCAATCTCGATTATCTTGTTGTCGTTTCCATTGAACAGGTCGAAGTATACTTTATTCGCGCCAGCGGCACCAGCGGGAATGAAGAGCTTGAACAGGTTGCCCGCCGGGTCTAGTTTTTCGTTTAAGTAAGTCAGCATGTTCTCTCCTTATCCTACCCGGTACCACGTATTAAGCGTGATGTCATATTTCAGTGTGAAAAACTCGTCGGCAAGCAAAGCCGCCGGAGCGCCTGCACCGACCGTTGCGCCGTTGCCGTCAAGTGTCAAAGCACCTACGGCTTGCGTACAATTTACGACCACAGTCTGCTTGTCGCGGACAAATCCGACGGCTGGCAGTTCTATTGTCAATGCGGCTAGTCCTATGGCTGGAATGACTATAAGGTGTTTGTCATTGTCATTATCGTCTAGTGAGACTGTCGCACCGTCAGCGGGTGCGGAATATACGGTATCCGGCTCAAGAATACCGGTACTCATCATGGATTGTAGCCAAGCTAGTAAATCGGAAAGTGACCATCTCCGGGCATCCCCTTTTGATGGATCGTATACCGGCACGCTTTGCCCTGCACTCGGGGTAGCTGCCGTCAACTGGTTAATCTGTATACCCATCGGGATACCTCCTAGTTAAAATCAAGAGTCGCATCAGTCCCGGCTACCAAATCAGTTTCCGGGTGATCAAGGAATGGATCGTCTATCTGCTTTTTACCTGCACCAGCTGGCATTGATGGCAGCTGCATTTCAGGCGGTACGGCGGCGCGTGAATAGATCGTATTCAGTGCGTGCCGTGCGGCTATCTTCGTTTCGGGGTTGACGGCTTTTCCATACGACGGGGCAAGCCGGCAGGCAAGGTTTGTTATCATGGCTTCCCATGCCGCGTCCGGGGTGTTCGTGTCCGCGTCGATATCGGAAAGTGCAGGATTGTCCGGGATCGGATAGCCTAGCCGTAATCCTCGTACGTTCCACTCTGCCATCATCGAATCAAGCCGTCTAAGGGCTGATTCCCTTTGTTCGGGGAGTAAGTCGAATGCATAAGACGCCAGACCTATCTCGGCCATGGCAGCCTCTACTATCTGGCGTTTTGTGTAGCTCATGTTGCCTTCTTGGGTTTCTTGACGTTATCAAGAGCATCGGGGACGGTATCAAAGAATCCAGCCTTGATTGCCGCGTCGTGTGCTGCCTTGTCTTCTACAAGCTCATAGCCATACGTTCCATTCTGACACTTGGCAGGGCCGGGGCTGGTGTATACAAGTCTGGGGTATTTCATGCTCATCCTTTCAGAAAAGGGGCAGCCGTAAGGCCACCCCTGAAAACTTAACCGATGCGATACGTGATGAAAGTATCAGCGGCGGTCTTGCGGGTGCGGAACAGGCCAGAAGTAACGGTCGCCACAGCGCCAGTACCGACTACGGTATGGCCAGAAGCGGCGGCGGTCACGGTGAACGCATTGGCACCAGTGGCAATGGCAGACCAATCGAACGACTCGCCAACTTCCATGTCAAGCGCGGCGTCCATCACGGCACCAGTGTCAAGGGTAGCAGCAACGGCGGCTGCAGTGGTAGAGGTGACAATACCGGAGGCAATCATCGCGGCGGTCAGGGTTCCAGTAGCGTTCAGTACTCCGGGAGCGCCTTGTCCACGCTGGCCCCTGCGTTCGGTGATGACTACCGAAGTACCAGTTCCATACAGAACGTCTGCGGCTCCGGCTTCGATGCGGACATCGGCAGCAGCGGCAAATGCACCGGAGACGTACTCAACGCCGGGGGCTACGTCCTGGAGAAGTGTCCAGGACTCGGGATAGTTGGGATACCCGGCACGCTGGTATACCTGTACCCGGTCAAGGGAAAATACAGCCACGCGGTCGGCTGCGGCGACATTGAAAACAACTTCGCCAGTGGCAGGAAGCAATATAGACATGTTTGATCTCCTTTGGTAACCCGGCCCCGAAGGGCCGGTATTAGACTAGATGAAGGTGAGGATGCCGCTCATCTCGGGGTTCTTGTTGACCACGCCGAAGAGGGTATCGAGACGGTACTTGGTGCGCATTGTGTTGATGTCGTACTGCTTCTGCATGACCAGTTCAATGCCCTGGTCAGTAGTAGCACGCATTACGGAAGCGCCGGAGTCGGAGGGTACAGCGTACCTTCCGGGGAGAATCTCGATAGCATCCTTGTGCCAGAATGGGTTGTTGAAAGCGGCCACTGCATTGAGGAACACAATGGCAGAGTTGGCAACCGGGGTCACCACGGAGCAGTTCTGGTACTGGCGCTCGGAATCGGTGCCGCCAAGTGCGGATACAATGGGTGGGCAGATCGTTGCGGTATTGGCTCCGTCAATCGATATGATGCGGAAGGTCTTGAGCTGGCCGGTAGCCTGCTTGGTGATGTGATGGACGGACTGGCAAGTAGCAATGGTGAACGAATCACCAGCCACGGCACCTGAAGCCTGGATACCAGCAATGGTTACCTGCTGGAAGCGGTTGTCAACATTGGAGCGTTCGCCGGTAGCGGCTACGCTGGTAGCTACGGGGACGTAGGTATTGCCACCGCCTGCGGTAGTGTCGATGACAAGAGCGCCACCACCAGCGGCTGCAGGCTGACGGATCGCATAGTCCAGCTTATAGGTTTCGAAAGACGCAATGCGGCCGACATAGGCTTCCTCGTAGGCATTGGTAGGCTTGCCAGTCATGGTTGCCCGGTTCGCGAGGTCAGCGGCCATGCCGTTGTAGTCGCGGGTGGACAGCGCAAGATATCGGTCACCAGATGGAATGCCCTGCTCGTTCATGATCGCTTCACACAGTGCGACGTTGGCAAAACCGGTAGCGGCTAGGCCCACGGGTACGACAAGCGAACCCTGCTGAGCGGCCACGTTCATGACTGCAACGTTGATATCACTAGCCAGCTTTTTCTTGGCTGCGTCACCGAGGCGCTTCTCCTGGAGAGCGTCGCGCATTTCGCTGGCGGTCATAACCCACGGTACGGATTTCGAGAATCCGATAGTCGCAGGGACAGACAGCTGGGTCTGATCGTTGAAGTTGAGGGTCTGGTCAGTGCCGTCATAGCTTTGTGCAATGTACGGCATGGGGCGCCAGATTACGTTGCCTGTGCGCTCCATGGTGGACTGGTCGGAATTGTATACCGCCACATTCTTGCTGAGTACAAGCGCGTCATCGAAGCCTTCAAGTATATCTTCGAACGCAACCCGTTCCTCTTTGCTAAACTCATTAGCCATGTTAATTCTCCTTCGTGCAACTAGTCCGGTCATACGATCGGGCTGTAAACACTCATCCGCTAGGCGGGATGGATACCGTGCCAGCCTTTTTTATAGCGGTGGCGCCCGCTTGTGATCAGCAAAACAAACTTTCCGCTTGTTCTTTTTCTATCCTATCCTTGGCAATCTGAAAATACTTGTCATCTTTTTCAATGCCGATAAAATTTCGGCCTGTACGCAAGCACGCTACTCCGGTTGACCCGCTTCCCATTGTGAAGTCAAGCACCGTCCCACCCTTAATGGTATAAGTCTTGATTAAGTATTCAAGCAGAGCTACCGGCTTTTGCGTAGGGTGGATATACGCCCCGTCAGATTGTTTATAAAAAACTATTATTGATTGTGGGTTTTTATTATTGTATATTCTAACTTTTCCGTCGCTATATTTTAATGGCGATGAATCAGAGTTTGCATAAACTTTATTTCGTACAGGCTTTTCTCTTTGTTCAAGTATTGGATACCATGTTATATCATTACCAAAGACAGATATTAGTTCATGTCTTTTCATTGGCAAGTATTTTGCAATCTGAAACCCTGACGGTCTTACTTTATCCCATATCCAATCATACTTGAATTGCTTCAAGTTGCTCACCCGCAATAGTGAACTGAACGGCTCTGACCCAAACAATAATATAGCGCCCTTTGGCTTTATTATTCTTTTCAATTGCTCCCACATAGGCTTAAAGGGTATGACAGCATCCCACTTGCAAGCAGTAGTACCATAGGGAGGGTCGGTAAGTATCATGTCGATTGATTGACTAGGTATATCCTGCATCTTGTCTATGCAGTCACCGTGGATCAAGTTGATTATTTCTTGCTCCGTTTGTACGCTATTACTTTTGTATAATCGCCTGTTTTTCTGGCCTCTTCCCGGAGTTTGTCAAGGGTTGAATCCATGCCACTTGATGCGGCTTTGGTTCCGCTGATCCTTGTTTCCGGTTCGGTCGCCGGTCTGCGTCCTTCCACTTTCATCCTCTCTTCCAGCCTTGCAACGGCAAAGGAAAACTCCACGGGGTCTTTGATCGCCGCAAGTTTCTTTGTCTCGGCTTCATTCTTTCCCAGCGCGTAGATAAGCAGTGCCGCATTCTTGGCTCCGTTTACTATGATACCCTGCTGGATCTGGTTCAGGTTGTCCGATACAACCATCTGGGCGTCTTCATAGTCTGGCATTGACAATTCGGCTTTCTTGCTTTCAAATGCGCTTAGCTTGGCCTGCCATGCCTGTTCAGCTGTCTTGTTCTCGCGTTCGGCCTGTGCTGCTTTTTCATCATGGACGCGCTTCTTTTCCATCCATTTGGAAAGTTCAGCCTCAAACTTTTCAGTATCATAGTCGTTCTTTTCAAGCGTAGGCTTTGCGCCAAGCTCGACCTCTTTGGGTGCTACCGTCTCATTCAGGCGCTTGCGTGTTTCTTTCAGCTCACGCTCAAGCTCACGGTTGCGCTTGCGGACATCCTTGACCCACGCGGGGGCGGGCTGGTCTTCCGGCTCTTCCTCGCCAAGTACCACGGTAAGCGGGGAGGCTTCCGGTTCCGGGGTTGCTTCTGCTTCGATTACGACTTCTGCTTTTTCTTCTTCTGACATGTTGTACCTTCCTCACTCTTTACCCCGAGTGGCAGGGTATATACTCATTGCCTAAGCAACGGATCAACCGGATACAAGGGCCATAGACTGTACAGGGGTTTCGGCTACACGGTCGGCAAGTTTGATAGCTTGCTCCGTGCTGTCCATGTCAACGCCAGCTAGGGTTTCAACGGTCTTGGCTTTGATCAACTCGACATCGGCAACGGTCTTCAGGACATCGGCGCGGGCCTTGGTAGCCTTTGCATTAGCTTCCTCTGCCATTGCTTCAAGGGCTTGATCCTGTGCGCTCTTCTGCTGTGCTACTGCGGCCAGTTCCTCGGCTTCCTTTTCGTTGGGTTCAAGCACGCCCTGCATGACAAGTTTTTTCCTAAAGTAATTGCGTACCTCGGTAATACCCTCGCCCTGCATGTTCATGATCGCCATGGCCTGAAGGACTCCGGCAGTTTCGGGATCTTGTGTAACTTGTAGTATTCCGATCAACGATTTGACTATGGCTTCCTTCTTGGAAGCGGAAGACGGGCCGACATCCACGGCGACATCAAAACTTGCTTTGGATAGATCGTTCTGCATGGCAGTCTCGCCGCTTGCGCCTATCGTGGGTTCAATCAGTTTCACGCGCCCGAGTTCCTCAGTCCTTCCGATAGTCTTCATGGATCGGCCGGGTTCGACGTAAACATCCTTTGCCATGGACAGCCAGACTTCACCAACGCGACGGACAGCCTTGGCAAAGTTTGAAACGTAAATAAACGTCTGCATGTCCATGCGTGTCTGTATCATCTCGACGGCTTTACCGGATACCCCGGACACCATCTTGTCGCCTTCCTGCTGGTTGCCAAGTATGGCTTGCATGTCGGCATCGGTAAGCTGCAAAAGCGCGGCCATGGCCGGTGGGATCTGCGGAGGCTGTGTATACGCAAGCGGGCCTGCTGGCATCGGGTTGCCATCGGCTCCGGTAATAGGATTGACAAGCAGATAGGGATAGTTTTTTATATTGTCTTCGGACCACATGACCGCATGACCCGCAACCTGTTCTGGTGTCAGTATGGGTTTCTGTGTAGACGACAGCGCGGACAGTTCACCGAGTTTGGATAGTTGCATATTCTTGAGCCGCTGTGCATCCTTGGACAGTCTGACATGTCCCATGCAACGCTCTACGTTGTCAACGAACCATCTTTTACCGTAGACAGGGACAATCGGAATGCACTTGCCTGCGATGTATCCGCAGTCCTCAAGGATCGAGTTGCCGCTCATGACATACTTGTGCACGCGCTTGGTCTTGATCTTCTTGCGCCGTGTCTCGGTGTATCCTGTGGCAAGTAACTCTTCCTCACGTGCGAGGTCTTCCTCAAGCTCTGAGGCGCGTACCTTGACTTCATCTCCGGTTACGCCGGTAAAGGTTATCGCGTAATCGGTAGTCTCGTCCAGAACGTAATACTCTGCGACGTGTACGACATCGGGAGTCAGCCAGTCGAACTCATGCTGGTGGATCTCTTTGGGCCAACTTGCTACGTCTTGGTTGTACTCATCTTCGAAAGCCTCGCGGGTCATCGAGTACAGAACATAGCAGCAGTGCGCGTCTGCCTTGTCCTGGCGTTTCGCGTCAAGGTCAAAGAATACGGAACTGTCTGCATCGTAGATGGGTTCTATCTTTATTCTCTGCCGGTCGTCGTCCGGGTCTTCCTCGTCCTCGTAGCATGTCCGTAGTCTCATGGCACCGAAGCCACCGCCTACCGCTTCCTCGAATGCGTTATCATAGGCTTCTTCCGCTCCGCTGTCGTGTTCGTCTGCACGGAATAGACCATCGCACGTATCGGCTAGATCGTCGTTCTCGGCTCCGTCTTTGGATACAAAGTCCACGGTTATGCGATTGTTCCGGTATTCGTTGATGATACGGATTACAGCAAGGTGAACCTTGTTCACTTCGAACTTGGGCTTGTTCTCGAACTGATCCCCAAGCGGGCCTTCCCATTGTGCGCCAGCAATGGAATAAAACCGCCTATCCTGCAAGCACTGGAGACGCTCGTCCCGTAGTGCTTCCTGGATGCGGTCAAACTCAGCCACAGCGGTAGCGTGTATGCGTTTCAGGCGCTCGTCTTTTGTTGGTCGTGCCATTTAGTCTCCTACCATCTGTGTGCAATCGGCATTACGCCGGGGTCAATTTGTTTCTTCTTCGGTGCCGACATTATCACATCATTCAAAGCGTAGCGAACCGCGTCTATGCTATGGTTGTCTTTGTCGGGGTATCGGCTTACCACTTCCCCGGATCGTGTCGTTAATAGTGCATAATTGATAAACTCCCGCGATGCAAGCGGGCAAGTGTTCGGGTCGATTACTATCTCTTCAAGATCAGCTAGCCACTTCACGCCATGTTCAACGCTTCCGGGCGGCTTCTTGGCTCCCTGGATTATAAAGCCGTATTCGTTGCGTAGCTCGTCGATATCCTTTGGAGCCTCACTGTCTGCCTTGGTCAGCGTCCGTCTGTGGTCGATGGATGCTTGCGCGGCAAAAGCCCGGTTGCTCAGCCCCACCCCTTGGATCTCTTCAAAGATATACAGCGTTCGCCGTCCAGGGTTGAAATACACACGCACGAACGATAGCGGATCGACCGCATAGCCAAAGTCCAAGCCCTGATAAATTGTCGGGAAGTTCAGTTTTTCATCATCGGTTATGGCTCTCAAAGACACATTGTTGAACACTTCCAGCCCTGTACCGACCGGAACGCCTAAGTACTCATGCTCGTAGGCTGTTTCATTTGTGGCTTTCAGATGCTCCGCGTCAGTCAGGAACCGCTCACCCAACCATTCAGGCGGCACGTTGCGATAGTCCGAAGTATGAACCATGCGCCCCGGCTTGTCGGTTGCGACCTCTTGATTGACCCAGGCTCTCATGGATTTGGGCGGGTTGTATGAAAAAAACGCTACCCGGTTGTTTCCCTTGCCCCTGAAAATGGATTGAAGGATTGACCGGAGCTCTTCCATGCTGCCGTACTGATCCACTTCCTCGGCCCAGAAATACTTTATATACCCCTTGCCAAGATTGATTGACTTGGCTTTCAAGGGATTGTCTATCCCCCTGAATATAATCTTCTGTCCGGTCAGCAGATTGACCGCTTGCATGGGCTTTGACATAAAGCGCCACTCATGGTCAACTCCCATCGCATTCACGGCCCATTGTACCTGTCCGTAGACCGTATCCCTTAGCTCGTTGTCATACCGCCGGGAAACGAACGCGTGCGCGTCGTGGTCTTTGGACAGTCCGAGGATAATCTGTATGGCGATGAAGGTAGACTTGGTTGATCCACGGCCACCCTTGCACCATAGCTCTTCGATGTCGTCAGATGCTTTCAGTATCTTGTGCAAGTCCCTGAAGTCTGGCGCTATGAGGTCTGACAGCCTGACTGACTCAGTTGATGTCATCTATGATCTGCACCCCGATATTTCCAGAGTGGTTGAGATCCTGCCGGTCTGTGTATCCTGCGTGGTTCTTGAGCCAGAATATAGCACCGGTGCATGACGGCTTGGCAAGTATATGTTCCCATGCGTTTTCAATAGACAGTCGTGCCTTTTTTACTAAGTAAGAAAAACGCTCATCTTTTTCATAATCATGCATAGATTGTCTGCTGACAAAGCCTAAATGTAGCGCAAGCCCTGCCATCGTAGGCATTATCGAGGTCCCATCTTCACGGATAAGCGAATCGAAGTATTCGACAATCGCCGCTTCCATGTCTTCTTCTGTGTCGTACTTTCTCGGTCTACCCATTACCCTATTTCCTCATAGTACATTTCTACCTCATCGGCGCTGTATTCTCCGCCGCCTTCGTCGTAGTACATGCCGAGTTCCACGTAGTCATTGCTACACCATGAAGCTATATCGTCGATATTGTCTTCGTGAGCCATTCTAAGTTCAATCGGCTTTGGCTGGTACATCGGCATACTGTCCTCCATGAAATAAGCCCCCGGCAGGATTCGAACCCACGACATGATGATTACAGATCGCCTGCTCTGCCAGCTGAGCTACAGGGGCAATACGGGAATAAAAGGGCTCGAACCTCCGCGCCTCGGCTTAACAAGCCACCGCTCTACCAACTGAGCTATACTCCCTAGAAATGGTTGCAACCCCTACCATGCTGCAACCTCTGGGGCACCAGCTTTGCGCTGCACTCGGGGTAGCTGCCGTCAACTGGTTAATCTGTATACCCATCGGGATAC
>JABXJR010000053.1_pt1 | contig 21504 bp, 28 predicted proteins | sample 7431291 | NCBI WGS metagenome assembly JABXJR01 (sample SAMN14395756, study PRJNA613071) | wetland metagenome | isolation source: water samle H3 from high-altitude wetland | place: Chile: Salar de Huasco, high-altitude wetland | collected 2015-11-10 | reverse complement strand
TGCTGGCGCCATTACGCCGCCCATCCCCGGCTCCTTTACGCCGCCCCGCGACACGTAGCGCCTCGAAGAAGCGCGACCACAGTTCCTCGACAATCGGCGGCGGAACGTCTTTGTAGTACAGATTCTTTCTGCCGCTATGCGGTAACTCCGGCTGTAGATCCTTGGGGAAAAACTTCGGCTCCGTCTGGTGGCCCGTAAACAGCCTGAATGCCTTGAGGTCAAACACAAACCCCTTGGGCGTCCGCTCGGCCCATAGCGCGCTGTTTGTGGCGCTCGGCATCGCGTAGTAGGAGGAATCCACCTCAACCACGGGAAACACGCTCGCGTAGTACCTCAAGCGGGCTTCCGGGGTGTTACAGCCGGGAGGGTAAAAGGCTCCGGACTCGATCAGCGTTTTGTCTGTCCAAGACGCCGTACCTACGAGAATCGCCATGCTCGCCTCCGCTCAGGTGCCTCGACCGCGCAACCCGCGTGGATTCCGGCCGTCCCCAATTCTTCACGTTGACAGCCCTATCTTGCTGCGCGCCATACTGTATATTCATACAGCGTTTGTGCATCATGAGCAACGACGGATGTGGTCGGGGCCTATTTCTAGACGGGATCGGTGATCGCCCGTGTTGGGTTTGCGAGCATTGGGGCGGCGTAGCGTTCTGCGACGGGTCGCACGCCATATGCAAACATCCGACGTACGAAGGCGTCGTAGCACGGCCACGGGCCGGCTGCGCGTTCTGGACACGCGCGATTGGGTTGGACGAGCTGACCACGGAAGCTTGCGACCGGCTCGCGCATCAATTCGCGCAGCCAACCCGGTACACCGCAAGCAAGAAATGAAAAAATCCGAAGCGTATTTCCGGCGGCGGGAGACATAAACCGACAGTCGCCAAAACAATTACGGCCGAAAATCCCCGTCTGTATTTGGACAAAGAAGCCGTGATCGGTATCGAGCCCTATGTAGCTGTTCCCTCACCCTCGTTTAAGCTAAGATAAGGGCCCGTAGGATCGCAGGACCCGGTCCGAAGGCAATCTCTGATTTCTTAGATATATTAAGACCACATTCCAACCGCCTCCATTCGAAGAGGATCTATGGGAAATAATGAAGCAGGCGTGATCTCTGAGTTCAAGGATGCACTTAGGGAATTTGCCGAAACATCCAAAAGGCATTTCAAGGATTTTCCTCTAGGCGGGCAGGATAGATATACTCTCGGGGATGATTTTTGGGTGACTTATGATCACTTTGCAATAGTAGAATCCAAATGGAGTCAAAATCAGCTTCGTACTGAGCTAGATAAACACGATCGAGTTAAAGCATTATGCGAAGCGCTTCAAAATGAACCAGACATGGCAGTCCTTCATGCAAAGTGTCATCGAGTTGCATGGCGCGATTCCCGCACCAAGCGTCTTATGTCGCAAACATACCGTGACAAGATTTGCTTTGAAGAATTCCAAGCCACTTGTACAACTATGGGCACACCACAAAGCCCGTTGACAATTGATGAATTTGGAGAAGAATTTTTTGGCGATCCCCCATCGCACTGCCTGCCAATTGACGACTTTATAACCTACATCAACTGGCTCACTAAGATAGTGACTGGAAGAGAACGCGAAATTCTCGTTCTTGCACGGTCGCGTGACAATGACGGATTTACGATTTCGGAGCAAGTGAAGTTAAGCGACCTTGGCCAACGGTTACGCAAACGCCCGACTACACCGCCGAAGACAAACCCGACTACACCGAAGAATAAGAAGTTTAAAAACTAAATATTAATTTCGACCCACTCATTTGGTACGACACACGAACAATCACGGATGCACACGAAGAATCGCAAAAATCCCCGCCATCAAGCGGGGCTTTGTCTTGCTGTTTAATCAAATGCGTGGCAATTTCCTACGGAACTTGATCGCCAACCCTAGGGACAAAATGAAGCCAATGAGGTAAGGCGATCCAAGACGCTCATCGACATTGAATAGTCCGAACGCTATCAATGCGTAGCCTGCGAAGAATATCGCTCCCCACGCGACTACCCGTACAACGTCTTCGAGGTCAAACGCGTCTGGGTCTACTCCCGACCGGATCAAACTCGGGGTAGTCGGTGTCATTGCACTAGTGCAGTGCGGACACACCGTTGCACTGTCGTTGACCTCACTGAGACAGTGCGGACAGTATGACCGATCATCCTCGCGCATGTAGCGGCTCCCTTTTATCTAACCTCGTAGCTTGTTTTGACTTATTCCGCGATCAGGAATCGGTCGCGGTTCTTTGCTTCCTTGATCCATGCCGGCGCACGGCCGCGACCGCTCCACGTTTCACCGGTCTTGGGGTTGTGGTACTTCGCGGCAACCGGTGCAGCAGCCTTGCGCTTGCCTGCGCGTTGCCGGCCAAAAATATCCTCGGCCGTGATGCCGTACTCCGCCACCTTTTCCCGAATGTCAGCAACCACCGACGCCAATTCGGCGACACGTGCTGCCTCGGTTTCCTGCTCAAGCTTCGCGAGCTGTTCCTTTAGATCTCGGTAGTTCTTCGTTGCCATAGACCGACCTCCACTAGTTGTTGGTCGAACTCTTCGACCTTGATGATTCAATTCAGCCCGGACACCTGCGTCGGACTACACGCCCGAAAAGCAGCCTACAGCATACAAAGTGTAACGATTGGCTTCACTTTCATGAACATCCCCGCTGCTCTTCTTCAACGGGCAAAAATTTAGTCCCTTTTATACGATTCCCATCGTATAACTTGCCCATTGTACGACAAATAGCCTGAAGCAACGAAACACGTTATAAAATCAATAAGATACATATTTTCACACGATGAAAATACATACTCAAATCTACCCTCAAAGACGGAAAACCGCTCTTGTCTGGGGGCGGCGCGCGGCCGGGACTATATCGAGAAAACGTCTTCAAAACCTATCCACTTGAATACAGCGGTCAGTTCCGAGTGATGGTGCACGTTTCGCCAACGCCCCACCTGACGGCGTTGCCTTGATATTCTCGCCGTAACAATAAGCTGATGGCGCACCATCGTACAACTGCAAGTCACACGCCAAGTGCTATGAGCGCTTCTCGCACATCCGCCGCAGAGGGCGAGCACAATCTCACGAGTGGTACACCCAATTCAGCGCAGACTGTCTGCGCATGCTCCAGCTCCGCTTGAGCGAAAGCCTCAATTTCGGGTTTCCCCCAGGTCGCATCACCTCTCTTCAGAAGCCTGTCGGCAATGGTCTCGCCGGAAGCCTCCAAAAGGATCACCCCTTGCACCATGAGTTGAGCGAAGGTCTCGACACCAATCTTTTCGTGGATATCGACACCTCGACGTAAAACGAAATGGCCGTCAAGGACGACCGTTTCTCCACCTTCGTCAAGCCGCTGCACCGCTGCAACCAAAGCCCTTTGGTTCTCGTCGACATCATCGACCTGTCGAGAGACCGTCCAGTTCGCAAGTCCTCGCTGCTCTTTGATAAGTTGGCTCGCAGTTGCATGCCGCACCCCAAGTTCCCCACATACCGGCTGCAAGACAAACGTCTTGCCGACGGCATGAACTCCGCCAACAAATACCGTCATCGCTTACCCTTCCTCGTAGTCATCTTCTCAATTTTCATGTACTCGCTCACATTCAAGTATCTAAACGATTGGGGAGGCACAAAATTGCCGAACACGTCCGAAGGCTCTACATGCTGAGCGAGCTTTACGACCTTTCCCAGCAGCACGGCTACCCCCTGCGACTTGTCGGCGAAGTACGACCGAAGCTCTTCCCTCGTCAGCCCACCGCCTCTTTCGACACAGGTCCTCCAAAGCGAGGTTGGCGACGCGACGACAATTTCATCCACTTCGACAGTACCAACGATCTTCTGAATCGGGGAACTCGAATAGAGCACGATCATGCTCACATCCTGCGCGGCCCAGGACCGACGAAACTCGACCCGCTTGGAGCCTGCAAGTATCAAGTCGGCGTACTTGGGCTTGATGGAAAGCAGAACAGCCCTACCGCCCTGAGGCGACAAGGACTCTTGAAAAAGAGACATCAGAAACCTTGCGAATAGATTGAATCGGCCCTGTCACGACACCGTCTTGCATGAGCCGCTCATACGGAACCACGGTAGGGAGATGGCCGACTAGTCGAAAGAGGATAACCTTCGTGGGCTTCTTCGCCAACTCGTCGATTTCGCCGAGGCTATAGACAGTACGGCGACTGACCAAGCTTGCGATTTGGGCACCGTCACTAGATACTTCGAATCGTTCAACGACGCCCAACGAAGTCACTGCCTTCTCGTCATCGGTCCGATAGAACAACAAGACATCCCCTGGACGAACAGATTTGGTCTGTGCATGGCAGAGATACGCAAGCTTGATGGCGTTGCCTACGTTGCCCGTTGGCGCAAAAAGCCCCGGCTGGAGCGACACGTAGTCAGGAAAAAGAATTTCGTGATAGCGCGGCTGGATAGGGACCAGAAATTTCTGCACCAGCGAATCAGATCGATAGTGTGGAAAGTACCGCCGTACGTACTCGATAGGATCAGCACCGTCCGTGGGTGGCTGGACAACAGGGTGCGGCTTGACCAGTACCACGTCCCCACAATAAGTACCTCGTTCCGCAAAGCCAAAATCCATCAGAACTCGGATCAGGTAATCCTGACTTTCCGCACTTGCAGTGATGAAAAGATGTGCACACTGGTTCTCAGTCGCGAAGCGAAATGCGGCCTTCAGGAATAACTCGCCAATCTTTCGTCCGCGCACAAGTTCGCCAACTTTGAATGTACATAGCTTCAGGGCCGGACCTGGAAGAGTCTCACCAGCATCGTTCAGCACTTCATCATTCTTGATCTGGTATATACAGATGGCCCCCAAGACACCATTGTTGTCTCGGTATATCCACGCATGCCGATCCTCTCTAGCCTTGTCGCGAAACCATTCATCAAAACCGACGCGACTAGTGGTAGGCGGATATCCGTTTCGGAGGCTGTCGAAAAATGCTCCCGGCAACTCGGGTGTCAGACTATGAAGGGGAATATCCTGGATGTTCGGCAGGACGATCTGCCGCGTTTCATGGAGGCGCTTTAGCCAATCTTCAGCGGTTTGGACCGTATAGACTCGATGCGCAAGCCCGCGTGTGCGGGCCTTCGCATGGATACCTCGATCTTCTGTGACTAGCGCATGTACAGCATCGCAGTGAAGTGCGTATAGAAGTTCGTTGTCACATGCGTCATTCGGACCTGTCTCGGATGTGTTCCAAATGCATGGCGCCGGATCGTGTAGAGCGGGATACTGAGTAATGCGCTGAAGGTTCCGCAGACGCCGCTCAGAATTGCTGTCCCGCTCGAAGTCCGCGATGTTGGCGGGGTGATACGTCAGTTGATGACCACCAATGCTTGCCAAGCGAACAAAGTTCGCCAAGTTCCCCTCAAGTACTTGAAGCGAATCCTGAAGTGGAATCAAGACATTTGTGTCTAACAAGAACCGTAAGCGCTGCGGCACTCCTAACTACCCCCGTTCATTTTCTGAGACACTCCGCCCAACGAAAGGCGACCCGCTCCCTAGACCCACGGGTTCTCGTAGATAGTTCTTCGAAGCGCACGTGCAGCAAAGAACGCCATGCGCTCAAGCTCGCATTCCGTTTCTTCTGGATTTTCGATCAAGCTTCTATCGCACCAGGGATCATCAACATGCACCCAACGATTGCGGTACCTCCGCAACTCATGGAGATCAGCCTTCAAATCATCCGGTATCGAGGATCGCTCTATTAAGTCAACCAAGCGATCTCGGCTCGTCACTGCATATTCCGAACGAAGATAAGTCTCGATCCCGGAAACCGCCGTGAGGATCGTGGCCAGATGGGCACCGCTCACGAAAGCGACATCCGCCTCCCTAACGATGAACGAACACCACTCGGAAAGAATAACACCTCCTTGCAGCAGTTCTTCATCCAGCTCAACAAGATGCGACCAACGCTCGTCAGTGTTCATGGAGAAATCACCGCCTGGATACTAAGAGTTTTCCACCAAATGACGCCAGTGCATGGCCTCCGGCTTTCGACGGACTTGCTTCACGATATCTTCTTACTAGGTTCTCATATGTTAGCCGCGCCGCAAGTCGGGCAAACACCGTGGCCGCCGGGAAACGCCTCCGCTTTCGATACGAAGCCCGACTGCCGACTAATCGGCTTCTCATGTCGCGTCAGACATCAACCGACATGACATGCTGCGACGCGACGAGCAACGGCGGTACCGGACACTTGCAAACGCACAAATCATCACTCAGGGCAACGCGACGATCGTCTGGCCCGGTCATCGAAAGTCGCGGGCCGACGCATTGAATTTTTCCGATAGTTTTACACACCTAGCAAAACACATCGTCGTTCTCATATGCGATGTGCGTGCCGTCGGGTGCGAACAGCGTGGCCTTCTTGGACCCGCCTCGCCACAGTATCCGTGTTACCTGTCTGGCTTTTCGCCCGGCGACCAGTGCCAGTTCGCCGTGCCCCAAGAACCTGCGTCAATCATGGACATCAATCGCCCGACCTGCTTCGCTTTTTCGACGAAGCTTCAACCAATTCAAATGCATCGTTGATCAATTTTTCGAATGCTTCCTGCTGCGCTGGCGACAGTTTTTCCAGTCGCTCCTGAATACGGATCGCGCGATCCATTGCACTAGTTCCGCTAGCTCCCAACAAGTCGGCAAGACGGCAGTCGAGCTTTTCGGCAATCCCTGCTAGTCGTTCGAGATTTGGAATCAAGGTCCCTCGTTCGATTCGCGATAGGGAAGATTGCTCGATCTGGATGAGTTCGGACAACTTTTCCTGAGTCATTCCAAGCGCCTTCCGGCGAGCGGAAATGGCGTCGCCAATAGACTTCGCAAGTTGTGCAGCGTTGCTCAAGACAGATGCCCTCCCCGGTAGTCGGGGAAGTGTCTGTTCTCCGCACCGCAGCGTGAAGGGCGTCACCACACATATTATTCCTTATGAGGTATATTATGTGCTGCAGCGAATTCCCCGCGACACTTCGGAGCCGCGGGCACATCCTGGCCGGTTCCGGCAAAAATCTCGTGCCTTTGATGGCCGGAACCTTCTTTCGCCGACGGCCCCCTGTCGGCGCTTTTTATTCCAGCGAGCAGCGGCGAGCACCGCTGCCCAAATAAACAAACCTTTCGGGGCGAAGCAATGAATCGCAATTCCGCAGCGACAATCGTCAAGCTGGCCGTCGTGTCCGCCGCCGCAATCATCACCTGCACAGCACACGCGGCAGGTGCGGCACTCCCGCAATCGTGCGAAACGGTCGCGCGCTTTCTAGATTCCTGCGCGGCAGACCTGAAGCTACTGAATTACGAAATGGGCGGCGACAAGTTGTCCGGCCCGAGCGGTGGGGAACTTCGCAGCATGATGCGCACTGTAGTGCAAAAGAAGGGGGCCGCGCTGGCTGATCAAGCGTGCACGGCCGGTGCGACCAAAGCGTACGGAAACTTCGCGAATCTCATGACGGCCGCAAGTCTGGCACGTTACGAATTCTCCAACCGCTGTCAGGCTACGATGGTCGGCGTGATGATGGTTGCCAAGCGCGCCGAAAACGCCGCAGAAGCTGCAACCGCAGCGAAAGCGGCGAGCGCCAACAGCGACGCCGCCCGAGAAAATGCGATTGCCGACCATCGCGCATCTACCGCCGATCAGTGGGCGCGCGCCGCGAAAGATCGTGGCATGGATACCGATCAGGCGAGCGAATCTGCACAACAGAAACTGCCGAACGTGTCCGCATCCTGCCCGGACATCAAGCTGATCAAGCAAATGCCGGTCAACTTCAATTCGCCAGTCTACAAGCCCGCGATTATTTTCGCGAGCAAGCAGTGTGGTTACGCCGTCTCGTACTGGCCTGCGGACCGTGATGCGCAAATCACGTTCGATTCGAGCGAAATCGACGGTTGGATCGGCTACTGCTCCACCAAAGCAAACGGCATGACCACCACATGCACCGAAAACCAGCCGACCAACGCAGGTACCCACTAAAACAGAATTCCCCCGGAAGTCGGAGCAACAAGAGAACGCCGATCGTCTGGAAAACCAAATCAGAAATCCGATTACAAGGAGCGCAATCATGAACAAAATCATCGCAGCAGCCGTCGTATCGTTCGCCACTCTCGCCACGTCAGCTCACGCTGCCACGCCGACGAAGGCTGATCCGGTAAAGCAGTGTTTCGACCACGCTCAAGATCAGGAACAGCAAGCGCGCTGCTACGATGCCGCAGTCGCAGTGCAAAAGAAACGGTTGAACGCGGCCTACAACAAGTTGATAGCGCACCGCAAGGCGGCCAATGATTCGGCGGGCATCGCAGCACTGAACCAGATGCAGAAGGACTGGATCAAATCCCGCGATGGCACGGTCAACTATCTGAACAACCATGTGGCCGGAAGCGCTTCGGCAGCGTTCGCAGTCAGCAACGATTTCATGCTCGATGCGGTGGCGAAACAAGCTGACCTGCTCGAAACCATCCGCGACATGGAAGGCGGCGAGTAAAAGACCGACGGCGCTCAGAGTCACGGTAGATCAGGAAGCCGCGCTACGTGGCGTCGTACTGATTCAATGAAGAAGCCCTTTGGATGTTCGTCCAAGGGGCTTTTTTCTGCGCGGTCGGTTAGTGTCTGCGGATGCCCTCTATTAGCTCGACTTGGTAGAATCTGCATCGATTCATCCGAACAATATTGAGAGAGGCCGAGGCGCTGCGCGCTGACGCCACATATTCGAGGGGCACACGCATGTTGCGAAAACTCGCAGTGGTCGGGGATACGTTGTCGAGCGGTGGCACCGTCCTGCCGCATGGCGGGCCACCCATCACCATGAACGGGCATCAGGTCGCATTGATCGGCGGCCCAGCCTTCTGCGCTGCCTGCAAGTCTCCCGGAGTCATCGCGAAATCGGGAGGCCCGTACCGCATGAGCATGTCTGGCGAGCAAGCGCTCGATCAGGACATCGTGCTTTGCGGATGCCCAAAACCACCGAAAATCATTGCCGGCCTCGGCGGCGAAACTTGGTGCGACGACATGATCGAGGGGCACGGTAAGGTGGTATCAAGCCGTACTGCGGATGGCGGCGTCGCATCGGTCAAGAAAGGCGCGTTCGATGAGCAGGTGAAGGCGACCGACCATGAGGTCGAAGGCTTGCCGTACTACATCGAAACTGCCGACGGTCGCGTACACTTCGGCCGCTTGGACGCGAGCGGGACATTGCCACGCGTCTATACCGGGGACGATGCCGGCTCCTATACCGTTCATTGGGGCGACGATGCAATCGCCAAGCACCTCGGGGAATGATCGATGCCACACACGAAACCGACAAAGATCGACACGAACAAGCAAGCAGGTTCGCAGAAAGAAGTCCCCGTGAAGGCAATCACGTTCAAAGAGCTTTGGGACGCCTACCCCTCCGGGAATCCATACGACAACCCGGACTATGACAATCAGTGCGCCATTCGCCTGAGCGTGACATTGCATCGCGTCGGTGTTGGCATGAAGTCATTTTCGCAGAAGACGGTTAAGCCCATGTCCGGCTCGCCTACCATCGGTCGAATCCTCCTAGACAACAAGCCGACCGCGACGCGTGCGGATGAACTCGGAGAATGGTTGCAACTTCAACCCTTCGCCGGACTGCCGAAGGCGGAGAACATCACCGGTCAGGATTGGGAATCGAAGGTGAAGGGGCGCACCGGAATTATTCAGTTTTCGCGCTACTGGTCGCGCGATGGTGAAGCCGCTGCGAACGCCAGCGGCGGACACATCGACCTGTGGAACGGGTCGCGTCTGACCGTGAGCAGCGCCCCTGATGCGGTAGCGACATTTAGCCGGGTGCTCGGCTTTCAAGAGTTCTTGCCGGGCACGCACCTTGGATGGTCAGACCTCCGGAACTCGAAGCAAATCCTCTTTTGGGAAATCAAATAATGCGGCGTCTACTGGGAACGATCGGATTCGGGATTGTCGGACTCGTCAGCATAATTTCATGGTCTGCGGTCGATTCTCGCCTATGCAAGGTCATCAAGGATTGGTGCACGCCACCGGCCGGAACTTGTGGCGGAGGCGTTGACGCCTGCCGCGCAACGATGGGTTCGACTATCGAGTTGTTCGTGTACCTGTTCGGGCCGCCGATCCTGTTCGCTGCGCTTGGATTCTTCTTGTTCGCGCGGCGGCGACCGGCACATATCGTAGTCGCCTACCTCGTCGGTGCCGTGGTCGCGCAATGGGCGCTATGGTTCCTCGCAGTGCGCATTCTGCACATTTGACGCACCGCACTTTTTCAGGCCCGTTGGTATGGTAAACAATCACCGCCCTCATGGCAGAACACCCGCGAGATGGGAGGCCGACCTTCTCAAGCTTCGTGCTTTCGAAATGGTTTTAGTCCTCTTCTACATGGAGGATCTAAAAAAATTGATACTCGCCGCGATCGAGTTTACCGATAAATTAAATGGCGTAACCCGACTTGACAATGGAGAGCCGAAAACCAAGGAACCGAAGGAAAGTAAGAAGATTAAACTTGCCCGTGCCGTGTTGGTATCCGAAGGGGTCATCAATCAAGCCGAGAGTGAAGAACTCAGAAGCCTTCTTGACTATCGCAATACTATTGGGCATGAGATTCATAAGTTAACGGTGGATGTTGGGGCCTATTCCGGCCTAACAAGACGCGACCCTAAGTCGCTTAAACCAATTCCAACATACGATTATTCCGCTGCCAAGCGCGCCAAACAACTCAGACAGGCGATAATTGTAGGGATGGCCGGAAAATTCACTTTGTCGTTATCCATGAGCACCTTGGCTTTCGAAGCGGCAGAAAAGACCTACACGACTGAGATTAAGCGATTGAAGGCGCAAGTAAACAAAGGCATCGACAAAACCAACATCGTAATTTCGGAAACAAATCGCGTCATAGAATCTATTCCGAAATCAGTAAGAGAATCGATCCAACTTGATCATCCGTGGGCCATTAATGAAAACGGCAAGCTGAACAAGCTGGGAGCAAGCTGCGTTTTTCAGCTCTTTGACGAACACGCAACCCCATTAGCGGTCTCTTATATGATGAGAATCTCCCTTCGATCCGCCAATCTCTGGTTCAAGAAATGGAAGACAGCCCGCATTGTTTGAAGAGGGCGCGCACTCCAAAAACAAAAAACCGTCCGGCCGCTTATCCGGACGATTTTTCAGAGTATCGCGATACGATTAATTCTATCCTGCCCTTCTTTCGTCAAGTGACCATAGTTTCTGTCGATGTGCTTGACCGAAGTTCCTGTAAATTTCGCCACGTCAAGTATCGGCACGCCCTTCGTTAAAAGCTCTGTAATGAATGTGTGTCTCGTGAAGTACAGAACAGCCTCCGGAAGTTCGGCCTTTACTCTCGCTTTAACAAACCGGCTATGCCATGCGTCAACTGTCCACTTTTTGTGATGGTCTGTGGCGAACAGGTATGCATCCCTCCCCTTGTCTTTCGCTTGCGCATCAAATAATTCTCGGGCCTTTGTTGAGAGCGTTATCGTTCGCGATTTTGTTTTGCTCGGGCGCAGAATGAGAGTTCCCGAATGCGGGTTGTAGTCCGAAACGCGAGCCTTAACGAGTTCTCCCGGACGGCACCCAAGCAGCATGAGCGCGGTTGCGAACAGGCGCAAATCTTCTGGCATGCAGTTGAGTAGATGATTCCGCTGTTCAACGGTCAGGAAACCATCGCGGCCCATATCGACCTTTTCGAAGTACTTCACGACCTTCCACTGCAAGTCACTATCAACCCACTTGTTGTCGCGCGCGAAGTTCAGCGCGGCTTTGAGGCTCTTTAGATTGCGGTTAGCAGAGTCGCGCGCCTTCCGGAGTTCGTCCTCACCTTCGGCACCTTTCGTTTGATTGCGGTGCCATCCTGTGATCTGTTTCGACTCCAACAGGGCAAGCATGGTCTTTCCTATCGGCTTGCCGTACACCAAGCGCTCAAATCGATTGGACGCGTCGTAAGCGCTCCTTTTCCCTTTCCGGTTCTCCAAATCCTCAACGTACTTGCGGCAGGCGTCCTCAACCGTAACTGGCGTTGTCGGATCGTCTGCCCGCTTTCCAGTGCCTTTGACGACAGCATCGGCCCATTGCTCAACCGCCTTTCGAGCTTCATCAAATTCGGGTTGCCCTTCTAGGGTTGTGTGATGATAGCGGCCCGAGGAATAGAGCCTACCGACCCACGTTCCGACGCCTGTCGAAGACGTTCGGAAGCCAATGTGCAGCCCCCGCCGCAAGGCATCCCAATACGGTTCATTCTGGTGTCGCAGCTTCGCGCGAGCGGTCTTTGACCGGATGTTTTCCTTCGCCATTCTTCCCGCCGATGATGAGTGTTAGTCATCATCTTATCTCATCGCGTAACTTCCGCGTAACTTCGATATTTTTAGACCACTTCTGTGAAAACTCCATCAGGAGCCAAGGTCTGTAAATTTGCCTTTTAAATCAAAGCCTTAAATATAGGAAAAGCGGGATAGGAATGATCCTATAAAACTTTCGATTTGCCCGGCGTGGGCGATTGGGGACGCGAAGACATCATGAATTCAATCGAAACGTTCAGGAATGTAGGAGTTGTGTGGATGGTGCGTGACGGGAGTTTACCGCTAATCTGGAAACGTCACGCGACTGCCGCCGCCCGCCCGGCTATACTGGGCTCACCGGGTGACGCGCATCACGCCCCGCCTGCCCTGCATCGACCTGCACACGGAGAAAGCGAATGAGCACGACTGTCGCGCAAATTCTCAAGGCCAAGCCGGATTCGGGCCGCACCATCTACACCGTCACGAAGAGCGACTTCGTCTACGACGCCATCAAGCTGATGGCCGAAAAGGGCATTGGCGCGCTGCTGGTCGTCGACGGCGACGACATCGCGGGCATCGTCACCGAGCGCGACTACGCGCGCAAGGTCGTCCTGCAGGACCGCTCGTCGAAAGCCACCCGCGTCGAGGAAATCATGACGGCAAAGGTGCGCTACGTCGAACCGTCACAATCCACCGACGAGTGCATGGCGCTGATGACCGAGCACCGGATGCGCCACCTGCCCGTGCTCGACGGCGGCAAGCTGGTCGGTCTCATCTCGATCGGCGACCTCGTGAAGAGCGTGATCGCCGATCAGCAGTTCACGATCAGCCAGCTCGAACACTATATCCACGGCACGCCCACCGTCACGTCCGCCTGATCCGGCCCAGCAAAAAAGGCCCAAACGCGTCAGCGTCTGGGCGGAAAGCCGCCGGCATGCGGCGACGGAGGTTCTGCTCCTGCGGGCGAACGACGCGCGCAACGGGCGCGCGTCTCGTCAATTCAGCGGTGCGCTCGGGCAGGACCGGGGACGTTCAATCAGTTACCGAAGTAGACCGAGTTCACCGGATTCGGCGCTTCCCGCGTCACGCGACGGCCGGCTTGCGCGGCCCCCGTGGCCACGGCACCGTAACCGCTCGTGTCGGCTTGCGCGAGCATCGGCTGGTTCGGCTGGATACGCTGCTCGGCGGCCTGAATGTTGCTCGGATATTGCGAATCGCTCGCCAGCGGCTTGTAGCCGTTCTGCTCGAGTTGCACGAGTTCGGCCTTGACCTGAGCGCGGGTCAACCCCTGCTCGGACTGCGCGAACGATGCAATCGGAGCGGCAAGGACGGATGCGGCGATGGCTGCGTAGATGATCGACTTCATGATTTACCTCCGGAATATGTTCTCTTTTGACGTCGCCTCGGCAGGACTGTCTGAAGCGATTGAATTCAGTGTAGTGCGCGCCATTCCAAGGGGAAACCCTTAGTTTGAATATACAGCGTTGCATTTTTGGAAAAAATCGCACACTGTTTCCAGACACGGTCGTTGCAACTTGCTTCATCTACACAACAATCGCTGACGAAAGGCCAACAGCCGGATCACCTGTCCGGAAGGTTGTGTTGTAGAATCGTAAGGTTCTATTCGCCAGTCGATATTCCATCCACCATGTACGCGCTCACGCCCATTTCGGTTTCGCCGTCCGGCCCGGCCGGCGTGCGCGCGCGTGCCGGCCAGCCGGCACACCCCCTCGCTCGACGCACGGCCCAGGCGCCGCTCGCCCCTGCCCGGCGCCTGATCTGACCGCTCGGTCTCCACCCGGAGCCAGGTTAGACAGGCTCCGGGCGATCCTCATAGGCACGCCACGCCTGCCCCTGCCGATCATTTGGAGAACTGCCATGAAACAACGCCTTTACCAGCTGACCGAACTCGACGTCGCTCGCCTCGAAAAGCACGCCGAGCACAATCCGCGCTTCCAGACGATGCTCGACACGCTGCTCGAACGCGCCGACATCGTTCAGCCCGACGCCATCAAGGCAAACGTCGTCACGATGAACTCGCAGATCACGCTGCTCGACGAAGCGACCCAGGAACAGGCCACCTGGACGATCGTTTATCCGGACGCCGCCAACCTCGAACTCGGCCGCCTGAACGTCTTCTCGCCCGTCGGCATGGCGCTGCTGGGCACGCAACGCGGCCAGATGGTCAAGGTGATGCAGCCGAGCGGCGCCGAAAAGCTGATGAAGGTCGCCGCGATCGTGTTCCAGCCGGAAGCCAACGGCGAATACACGCGCTGAGCCGCCGGTCGACCAGCGCCGCGCGATACGGGCGCAAAACGGAAAAAGCGAGGCACCGGCCTCGCTTTTTTGCATCCGGACGATCCGGATTGCCGCCATCGCGTTCAACAGACGAAAAAAAGGCGCCCGAAGGCGCCTTTTTTGATGCTGCGAAGCGGGTTACCCCGCCCGTCACGCTTAGAAGCGGTGACGCAGACCAACCGTTGCTGCGGTTTGGTTGATCGACGAGCTCGGAGCCGTCGACAGGTCGCCGTTGTAGATCGACGCGCCGCCAGCGTTCTTCGAAGCACGTTGGTACACAGCTTGTGCGTAGACGTCCGTGCGCTTCGACAGTGCGTAGTCAGCTTGCAGACCGAACTGGTTCCAGTGTGCGCTCGAACCATCAACCTTCGCGTTCGTGTACGTGTAAGCAGCACCCAGGCCGAGAGCCGGCGTCAGGTTGTACTTTGCGTTGACTTCGTAGTTGTCAGCGCGCAGCGACGGAACGCCTGCAGCGCGGTTGTCGATACGCGATTGCGTCCATGCAGCACCGACTTGTGCCGGGCCGAATGCGTAGCCAGCAGCAGCACCGTACGTACGGACACGGCCTTGTGCAGCGATGTTCGTCGCGCCGTTGGCGTTGGTACCGTCACCCAGGTTTGCTTGCGAGTATGCTGCACCCAGCTTCAGGCCTTGGAACTGGTACGACAGGCCGCCGCTGTATGCACGGTTGTTGCCGAAGTTCTGGTTGTTCGAGAACGAGTACGTGCCGCCGAATTGCAGGCCAGCGTAGTTAGCGCTCGTGTACTTGATCGAGTTGTTCAGCGCGACATCACCGTTCGTGCTCAGGCGGTCGTTGTTCAGCGGGTGAGCGAAGTACGTGCCGCCCCACGAACCCGTTGCCGTCAGCGGCGCCAGGTAGTCTTGCGTTGCGTCGTATTGCTTACCCAGCGTGACCGTGCCGTACTGGCTCGACAGGCCGACGAATGCTTGACGGTTGAACATGCCACCGTTGTTGCCCAGACGGCCGTTACCGATGTTGAAGCCGCTTTCCAACGTGAAGATTGCCTTCAGGCCGCCACCGAGGTCTTCCGAACCACGCAGGCCGAAACGGCTCTGGTCGATACCCGAGCCCATCGACCACAGCGACTTGCTGGCGACGTTGCTTTGGTAGGTGATGCCTGCGTCCAGCACGCCGTACAGCGTGACGCTGCTTTGCGCGTGAGCGACGGTAGCGAACGATGCTGCAGCTGCTGCAACGATCAGAGTCTTGTTCATTCGTGGAGCTCCCTTCTAAAAAGAGGCAGGTCTCGCGACCTTGTTCATAAACGGTCTGCAACCGCCCGGGAGCGCCATCGGTCCTGCTGGCGGCGCCCGGATAGTTGCCCGTTTGGGAACCGTGAGTTTAGGGGTGTACCCTAGGGGAGCGATCCGCAAATAAAGAAATAAGCTTTTCCAGAACTAGAAATAATGAAAGTGGGGCCGCGTCATAAGTGTTTGTTTTAACGTCTATTTTTGACTTCTTGACGACGGCTTTTTGGAGGCTTTCATCGCATCATTCTTTCATGTCATCGTCTTGACGGTTGCATAGAAACAACAAGCGGATTCGGTTCGGCACCCCGAAAACGGTAATTTTTACCCAATTCAATCTCAAATATTGGCCACCCCGCATCTAAAACGTCCGCGTCGCCCCCTAAACAGGGAGCGGCGCCTGCGCCACGGCGAGATCCGTCAGCCATCGGAAAGCAAAACAGGCGGCTCGCCCCCGCCGTGACACGCGGTAACAGCCTTAACCGCCCGCGTAACCCGGCGCGTGGGCGGCAGGCTAATGTAAGGCGGCCTCGAATACCGAACAGGAACCGCCATGAATCGACGCTCGTTGCTGCGCGCCATCGGATTGACTGCCGCCTTCGTCGGCACCGGCTGGCTGCGCGCCGCCTCGGCCCAGCCCGCCCCGCCCGTGTATCGCCCCTCCGGTCCGAACCGCGTACCGGGCGGGCCGCCCTATGCGGATCGGCCGAGCTTCGCACCGCCGGCGGCACGCCACGATCGTCGCCCGCCGCCGCCGCGGCCGCACGGCTATATATGGACGGACGGCTACTGGCGCTGGCAGCGCGGTCGCTATATATGGGTGTCCGGTCGCTGGGTCGCACGGCGCCCCGGGCGCCGCTGGGTGCCCGGCTACTGGCGCCGCCAAGGGCCGGTTTGGATCTACGTCGACGGTTCGTGGCGGTAAGCAGCGGCTCGATACCGGCCGATGAAGCGCCCGGGCCGGACGGCGCGCGAGAACCGCCGCCGCTCGCGCCACGGAATCAGTCGCCACGGCAAGGGTGCCAAATCAACCCATCGTCGGGCTATCCATTCCGACGCCATCCTTCGGATAACGAAGTCACGCGATGGCGATGCGAATGCATCCGCACATGCTTCAACCCGTCGAGCTCGCCTGCCGCGCACCGCCGGTCAACGAACCGATGCACGCAGCGCACTCAGCACCCGCCGCCTTCCTGCTCGCGCGCCCGACGGCGCGCCGCGCAGATCGCGCGATGATGTTCGTCGGCCCACCGGATCATCGCCTGCATCGGCGTCAGGAACGAACGCCCGAGGTCGGTCAACGCATATTCGACACGCGGCGGCACTTCGGCGAACAGCGTGCGGCTGACGAAACCGTCGTGTTCGAGCCGCTTCAGCGTGCGCGACAGCATCTGGTTCGACACATCGCCGATCGTACGGCCGAGTTCGTTGAAGCGTATCGTTCCGCCCGCCAGCGCCTCGAGTACGAGCAGGCTCCACTGGTCGCCGATGCGGTCGAGCACATCGCGGATCGGGCATGGCTGATCGAGTTCGACGGATTCGTCGGCGGACGGAAGCGGCATGACGGCATTCTCTTTCAAGGGCGATGCGCGGTCACCGCGGCGTGACCTGTTCACACCGCGATGACTTCTTGTGACGGGTTCGCGGCAACTGTACCATTCGATCGGCCGACAGCCGCCCGGATTCGCCAGTTCAACGAAGCATGACGATGCCCCGCGGCGTCGCAATACCGGCAGCGGCAACGTGGTCTCGTCGGCGCGCCGTTGATGCCGATACGGCGTGCACGTCGCGCCCCGCCCGCACCGACCGCCGATCGTCGCGCGCCGCGCAAAGCCGCCGTCTCGCTCGCGCATCCCTCCACGAACCGTCAGACAAGGAAAACGCTACATGTCATCGTTCCGCTCCCCCGCTCGCGCCGTTGCCGCATTCGTTCTGCTGGCCGCATCATCGGCGGCCGCGCTGGCTGCCGGCCCGGCCACGCGCGACCTGGCCGCGGAGGAAGCCAACCGCCAGTTGGTGCTGACGTTCTACGACCGCTTCTTCAACCGGCACGAAGCAGTCGAAGCCGCCGCCGTCGTCGCGGACGACTACAAACAGCACAACCCGCACGTGCCGGACGGCAAGCAGCCGTTCGTGTCGTACTTCGTCGGCGCGTTCCAGAAGAACCCGGCTTCGCGCGCGCGCATCGTCCGCAGCGCGGCCGACGGCGATCTCGTCTACCTGCACGTGCATGCGACCGAGCGGCCGGGCGATCGCGGCGAAGCGGTGGTCGACATCTTCCGCGTGAAGGACGGCAAGATCGTCGAACACTGGGACGTGATCCAGCCGGTACCCGAAACGTCCGCGAACCGGAACACGATGTTCTGATTGTCCTGATGCACGAGGCCGGCCCGCGGCACGCCGCGACCGGCATCGCATCGCGCTCACCGGAGCGTCGGCCGGCCGCCGGGCAAGCGCGGATGCCCCGCGGCGGCGAACTCCCCTACAATCGTGCTTCGCCGCCGCGCCGGCCTCCGTCTCGCATGATCGCAATGCCGGCCACCGTGCCGCCGCACGCGACGCACGGCCTGCACGCGCGGCCGTTCGCGAAGACGGTGTCAACGATGAGCCCCGCCCATATTTCCCTGAGCAACGCCGGCGACCTGGTCGCCAGCCTCGGCAGTCCGCAGTTTCCCGCCCGGCTCTGGGCGTGGCTGCGCGAAACCGTCGACCCGCAGTCCCATTACAGCGTCGCGACGCGTTACCGTCGCGACGCGCCGTCGCACTCGGTCGACAGCGTCGACGTGCTGTTCTTCGCCGGCGGCGACGATCCGGACGGCACGCGCCACGCGCTCGATCTGTATACACAGGGCGACTGGCGCTCCGACACGCTGCTTCCGCACATCGAGCGCGCGACCGATTCGCAGCTCGTGTTCTCGTGCAACGAGGAAATCGACACGGCGACCGAGTACGGCCGCCAGTTCGCGCTCGGCGAGCTCGGCGAAGACTGCACGCTGCTCGGCAGCGAACGCGACTACGTCTATGCGTTCTCGCTGTTCCGCCGGCGCGGCCAGCCGTCCTATACGCTGGCCGAACTGGCACTGCTGCGTCAGCTCGGCGATTTCGTGCTGCCGCTGCTGATCCAGCATGCGCGGCTCGCCCGCCTGACACCGCGCTCGGACGACGGCGCGCTGCTGCAGCGCTTCGAACAGCGCCTGGCGCGCAGCGGCGCGACGCTGTCGCAGCGCGAACGGCTCGTGTGCCGCGCGGTACTGCAGGGCCAGCCTGTTCCGCGGATCGCCGACACGCTCGCGCTCAAGCCGAGCAGCGTACGCACCTATCTCGGCCGTGCGCTCGCGAAACTCGGCGTCGCGAACCGGGCCGGGCTCTTCGCGTGGTGCGTCGAGGAAGAAGCAACGCCGGAAGACCGCGGCAACTAGCCGCCACCGCTACGTCGTGACTTCTACCGTCCGTCCTCCTTTGTCGCGCGTTGTCCTCAAAACGATGACAGACAGCCGCCGCTCCCGCTCCTAGTATCTGTCTCCACCGACGACAGGAACGCGTCGGATGCCACGGAGACACGCAATGCCGAATACCGAAGGGACGCCGGCCCGCGCGGCCGCGTGCACGTCGATCGCCGCTGTACCGATACGCGCTCGTCGACGAACCCGGCATGACGCTCCGGTAGCCGTGGTCGGCCTTCATCCCCGCGCAGCCCCACCTTTGCCGCGCGGCGCCGGGACATAACGCCCCGCATCCCATTCCAACCCGACCGGGTTCATGCGACCGGACGAGCCACACGGCCCGCCCGTCGGACGCGTGCGCCCGTCGACACGCCCCCATCCGGAGGAGACACATGCAACACGCCGATACCGTCTATCTGAACGGCCTGCTTTACACGGGCGACGCGCAGCGCCGCTTCGCGCAGGCCCTTGCGACGAAGGACGGCAAGATCGTCGCGGTCGGCCGCGACGACGACATCCGCCCGCTGGCCGGCCCCGCGACGCGGACGGTCGACCTCGCCGGCCGGCTGATGCTGCCCGGCTTCATCGACGGTCACGTCCATCCGCTCGAAGGCCATCAGATCCTCGGCGACTTCGACCTGTCCGGCATCAACGATCCGGACACGATCGTGCAACGCATCCGCGCATGCGCCGATGCGACGCCGAACGAGCCGTGGGTCTATCTCGGCGGCGCGAACCTCGCCGCGTTCGGCGCGTATCCGACCCGCGAACGGCTCGACCGGGTCGTGCCCGACCGGCCGCTGCTCGTGGTCGGCTTCGACGTGCACAGCGGCTGCCTCAACACGAAAGGGCTCGAAGCGGCCGGCATCCGCGCCGATACGCCCGATCCGTCCGGCGGCGTGATCGAGCGCGATGCGTCGGGCGCGCCGACCGGCGTCGTGCATGAAGCGGCGTTCTACCGCGTCTGCCCGATCATTCCGCAACTGAGCCCGGCAGGCTACCCGAAGTCGCTCGCGAAAGCCCATGCGATGGCGCACGGCTACGGCATCACCGGCTGGTTCGACGCACGCGTCGAGGAGGCGGAACTCAAGGCTTACGCCGACGCGCAGCGCGCCGGCACGCTGAAGGCCTACATGAGCGCGGGCCTCTATGCGAACCCGCGCCGCGATCCGCGCGAGCAGGTCGAACGCTTCGTCGCGTGGCGCCGTGAGTACGAGCGCGACAACCTGCGCCTGCATACGGTGAAGATCTTCGTCGACGGCGTGCCCGAATCGAAAACCGCCGCGCTGCTCGAGCCGTACGCCGGCACCGACGACTGCGGCCTCGCGCTGTGGAGTCAGGACGCGCTGAACGAAATCTGCCTGCTCGCCGATACGGCCGGCTTCGACCTGCACTTCCACACGCTCGCCGACCGCGCGGTGCGCATGACGCTCGACGCGCTCGAAACCGTCCAGCGCCGCAACGGGATGCGCGACCGGCGCGCGCAGCTCGCGCACCTGCAACTCGTCGATCCGGCCGACATGAGCCGCTTCAACCGGCTCGGCGCGATCGCGAGCGTGCAGACGCTGTGGACCGCCGCCCGCGAGGAGCAGCAACAGCTCTACCGTGACCTGCTCGGCGCCGAGCGCACTGCGCGCAACTATCCGTTCCGCAGCCTGCGCAACGCGGGGGCGATGCTCGCGGCCGGTTCGGACTGGTCGGTCAGCACGATGGACCCGATGCAGATCATCCAGACGGGCGTCACGCACCTGCTGATCGACCAGCCGGACAGCCCGCCGTGGAATCCGCACGAACGGCTCGACCTGCTCACGATGCTCGAGGCCTATACGGTCAACACCGCGTATGCGCTGCGCTTCGACGACTGCACGGGCTCCCTCGAAGCGGGCAAGGACGCGAGCTTCGCGATCCTCGACCGCAATCCGTTCGCGCACCCAGTCGAGACGTTCGCGCAGACCCGCGTAATCGAAACGTGCTTCCGCGGCGAAGTCGTGTACGCCGCGCCGGGCTGGGCCGGCTGACGCGCGAACCGGCCGCCGTCACGCGACGCCGAGCCCCAGCACCTGGTCGGTCGTCAGCACGTCGCCGAACGTGTCCGACAGCGCGGCCAGCGTCGCACGATGGAGCTCGCGGTGCGGCACCGTGCCGCCGTCCGCGACGTCGAGGTCGCGCGTAGCACAGGCATCGTCGACGACGATCACCGCAT
>JABXJR010000050.1_pt1 | contig 21816 bp, 28 predicted proteins | sample 7431291 | NCBI WGS metagenome assembly JABXJR01 (sample SAMN14395756, study PRJNA613071) | wetland metagenome | isolation source: water samle H3 from high-altitude wetland | place: Chile: Salar de Huasco, high-altitude wetland | collected 2015-11-10 | reverse complement strand
GGAGTAGAGCTTCAGAATGAGGCTTGCTTCGGATTTTCCATCGACGATCAGTGTGCCGGAGCCGTTCTTTATGTCTTGGATGGCCCACGGCTCGACCACACTTGCTGATTTTCCGGCATTTGTAGTGCCGATTACCTGTGCATGCATTGTCCTAAACGGCTGTTTGAGATGGATCATCCGATTTTTTTCGGTGTCGATCCCAAGGAACACGGAAGTTTCGTCAGGCTCGGTAATGCTTCTTTCTTGCTCGCGCTTCGCGTACCAGTTCCATAGCTTCGTAAGGCCGAGAACGACGGCTGAGAGAAGCGCAAGGATCGGCAGAAAAAAGATCGTGGCTTGGTGGCCGTTGACGAAGCGGCTGATTGCGGGCCACACCCGCATTCCCAACGCCACGATCAGAATCGACGCAAGGAAAAGCAATTGGCGGTGAGTATCGCCCCCGCCGCCCTTTTGCTCTTTGCTCATTGGTGGAACTCCCGATCAAGGAACAGAACGAAGCGAAGGCCCGAGGGAATCTTGATGCTCGCACCCGCCTGCCCCATCTGTTCCGTTTGCGTTTTGGTGTAGTTCTGCGTGGAATCAACAACGCCGTTGAGTAGGCCGTTTTTGAGGCCGCCCGGTTCAATCGGGATGCCGAGAGCTCCAACTGATGCGCGCTCCTTGAGCCCTTCGGCGACGCCGCCGACGAAGGTTCCGATGAACTGGCTCGCGTTCCGCTTGAACGCGCCCGAGGAGAAATCTCCCGCGAGGCCGCTGGAGCCGTCGGGCATGGTGGCGAGCCCCGAGATCCCGAATTGCTCCCCTTCAGGAAAGACCAGCGTATGAAAGCGCACCTGGAGGCGTTCGCGGTTGGCGTCGAGTTGGCCGCTTCCGATTACCTTGGTGCCCTTTGGGATAACCAGAGCTTGGACAGGACTCAAAACGTCTTCCAGGATCACGGCTTGAACCGGGCTACTGGAGTCGGCGCTTTCGACCTTCCCGATGATCTGGGCTTGAATGCCTGAGCCCATCGGCAAAACGTCGGCGGAGTTTTGCCCGCGCTGGATGATCTGCGTGGCGTTTTTCTGGCGGGCGGAGGGACCACCCCCGGCCCGCGCCCCCGGAAACGCCGATGATAAAGAGAGGTATCCGCCTTGTGACGACGTGGAAGAGGAGCCGGTGGTGACGGCTGAACTCGGCGGCGTCGAGGCGGCTTTTGCGTCTTTCTGCGCGTCGCTGACGGACTGTTCGCGCATCGCTTTTTCGTCGAAGTACGCACCCAAGACGAAGACGAATACGGCGAGTCCCACGAGCACGCCGATCATGTGCTTCATCTTGATCGTGCGCTTTTTGCTGTAAACGTGTTCCTCGTTCAGAAAAAAGTCGGCGACCTGGGATCGCTTGATCCAAGCCATCGGCACCATCCTTTCTGGTTATTTGCGCCCGAAATCGGCGGAAAATTGGAGGGAGAGGGGTTTGCCTTGAGTGAGGAGATCAAGCCGCACGGGCTCGCGCGGTCGTAGCTCTTGGGCGCGGATCAGGAGAAGCCCGCTGGTTGTAAGCACGCCAGCCTTTCCGTTTCCTGATTCGAGAAAGATGTTCTCGATCGCGACGGCCTTCGCTCCTTGCGAAATCTTCAACATGGGCGGGTCGATCTTCACGGCGCTGCTCGCCTTTTGTTCGATCAGGATGCGAAGAACAATCGTCGTGCGGCTAATGGGTGTGGCGATGGATTGAAGTGTGAGTTTCAGGCCGCCCTTGGCGGCGGACTTTCCGAGCTTGCGCGTAAGAAGGTCATCCACGAGAACGGCGGGCCTGGGGGCCGTCGTTCCGGGGCTGATGCCTTGGCCCGCTTGGGCGTACACGATGTTGTCGTGACGCCCACGGCCCGCGACAAGCTGAAAGTTATACTGTCCCTCCTTTGTGAAAAGAAAGAGATTCGTTTGTCCTTTCGCGACGAGCGGCTTGATCGCCACCATGTTTTTCATGTACTCGACCTTGAATGCATCCTGATCGCCGATCAGGCCGGGCTCCGGGTGCGAATCGAACTTGATGAGCGTCGAATAACCGGGCTCCACGAGCACGGTTTCCATGTCCTTGTCCGTCAGGTGGACCATTCGCATGGATTTGGCTTCCGCAGACGGCGCAAGAAGTAGCGCCAGAAGAAAAATCGGGAACATCAGAGGCCCCCTTTTCATTGCGACGTTTCGAGCTTTTCACTCGTGATATAGACTCCCTCGGGGTTACTGGCCGTTCTGTCATTGAGCGCGAAGCCGATCTCGAAGCGAAGCGCCTGCGCCGCCCGAATCCCACTGATGATGAGGATTCGGTCTGCGCGAACGCGCGCGACTTTGGCTTTCAAGTCGATCTCGGGTTCGGCCGGGTAAAGCCTCTGCGAAATCTGTTTTTCCTTGGCGATTCGGATTTGCTCGGTTGTTGCGATCAGGAATTTCTCGCGGAAATCGCTCGAAACATATTGAGAGGCGTCCTTAGATCTCGCCTCGATAGTGGTCCACTCCCAGTTGTGCCGGGTTTTGAGGTAGTTCGTGACGGCTCGAACGATTTCCCGCAAGAGCAGATTCGGGTCGGGTTCGGCGTATTCCACTTTGGCCGTCGCGTCTTTCGTGACGGAAACGAGCAGCGGTTTGCGGAACGAGAGCACGCAGATGACGATGAACTGGATGGAGAAAAGCGCAGCTAAGACGAGAAGAATGTATTTAAGGAGGCGGTTCTGGGCCTCTTCATCGGCCCAAACCTCGAACCACCGCCGCTGAATCTTGCGAATCATGCAAAAATCCTTTGGTGAGTTGTTACAGATCGAGAGAAAGGCTTAGTTCTTGGGGCGCGGCGAAGATGGAGGCGGGGGTAAATAAATCGTGGGCCGTTGACTAGTAAGTTGCGGTGGTGCGGCTGCCGGTGGCGGCGCTGGTTTCGATGTGTACGCGCCACCGGCTTGCCCGAGTTTGGCGTTCATCATTTTTCCAAATCCGCCAAGGTATCCGGCCTCCGTTCCCAACATTTTCTTGAGCGCCAACGCTTTGGCCGGCGTCGCGATCATGAGGGCGGCGGTGGCACCCGTTAGTCCTCCCGCCATCGCAGTGAAGCTACCGCTTAGGAGCGAGTGAACGACGAGCGGCGTTCCCAACATGCAAATTGCGATCACGAAGTTCATCACGCAAATGGTGAGGTAGTTGCCGTCCATCGCGTACCAAGTGCCGAAAGGTAGCGCCTTAATCATCACGGACAAAACGCTCCACACCACTTTCCAGCAAGCCACTTCCAGCATCGAGCGGAAAAGGTTCACCGTTATCTGCGACGAGAACAGGTGAAAGAGCAGCAGGATCGGAGCCATGATCGAGAGGAACACCCAAGAAAAGTGGTAGACGGCGACCATGATGTAGCGTGCGAAGTAAAGAATGGCGTAGGAGCAGTAAGAGAGGACGGCCATGATCAAGTCGTCGAACGCGAGAACCAACGAGAAAGAACTTCGTGGGTAGCTGTTGGCTTTTTCCGCCGCCATTTGCATAAAGGCATCGAGGCCGCTCATGTTGTCGATTTTGTCGGCGATCCCATTCGTGAGAAAAAGCATGATGTCCGTGATTTCGCTGAAGCCCGCGAGAAGCAGCGTCGCTACGAACGCGCGTTTTACCTTGTCGATAAAGTCGGGACCGCCCGTGGGATTCTGAATCCAAACGATGACGAGCGACACCATGAAAAAGATCGGCAGAAGTTCATAGTAGAGGTTCTGCATCTCCATGTGGAGCTTGTAGGCCACAGAACCAAGGGCCGCGAATTGATCCATCAGGATTTCCCTCCAAAAAGAGTTGGAATCCTGGCTCGGCATTGAGCGGAGATTCAGTGCGGGTCAGACAGTGACGGCAGATCATATCCGCCTTGCGATTCTCCGAGCACCCGCCCGAGCTCGCCGTACTGCTGGCGGAATTGATCGGATTGAAGTTTCGATTTTCGGTTCGTCATCGCAAGCTGTTCGCTCTGCACTTTGAGGAGTGCCGCATTCGTGCGGAGAATTTGGTTCAGAACGTGGATCGTGACCCCTTGGGCCTGAAGGCTCGCTTTCGCAGCGCCTTGGGGGCTCGCTTGGGCTGCGTATTCCTTTATGCGTTCCGCTTCCGGGTCCACCTGATCGGCGTAGCGGAAAGCATCGTTATGGAGCTGGATGCTCTCGGCCACCGTCATGTCGTGCGTACTTTGCGTTCTTGCCTCGGCGGTCATCGGGATTTTTCCGTAGAGTTCTTCCATCTGGTGAAGAATGTCGTCCACGTCGGCGAGGTTCCAGTTTCCGCTTTTTAGAGTGCGATTGATCGTACTTTGGAGCGTCATCGCATCTCGAAGCCCTTGATTAATGTCTTGCAAGTAGTTCAACGAATCCTGTCCGTTGTTCAAAATCGCCTTGAGCTGCGCGAGCTGCTGGATGGCTTGAGCGAGGATCTGGGCGAGTAACGGAAGATCACCACCCCAAAAATCCGCGTGGGCTGGCATCGCGGGCAGGAGTAGCGCCAACACCAGCGCCGCTCCCCCCAATTTCCGTTTCAGCATGTTTCTCATTTCCACCTCACGCGGATTTCCCAAGGGCAACGCCCTTGGGATAGCGGAGCGCCATCTCGTAGATGACTTCCGCGATCTTCTTTTCCGGGTTCAGCCTTCGGTATTCTTCGAGTGCGGCGTTGTCATCGCGGTCACTCGTAACGAGCCAGTATTCGAGCGGCGTCGGGTAAACGCGGATCAAGGCGCGATCTTCGTTCGCGGTCATAAAGGCTTCAGAGAAAATACCCTTTTGCTGCCGCAGGGAGGAAATTAAAGCCACTTCTTGATCGTTGAGCTTCAGGATCTTTCTTACGGGCTCGAGGTCGCCCCTCTGCATGAGAATAAGCTTCGTTGCCGTGTTGCCGAGGATGGCGGGACCAATCGAGTGCGCCACGATCTCTTCGAGCCCTTGGGTGATAAAGGTAATTCCAGCGGCGGCTTTACGAAGCGTCCTCACCCAGTATTCCATCGCATTTGCGGCGGGGCCTTTCAGCAGTTCCCAGCATTCGTCCATGAGGATGCGTTTCTTCCGCCCGTAGTAGGCGTGAGAAGACGACTCGATTTTTCCCACGATGTAATCGGTGATAATCAGGATCATCACGGCCTGGAGGTCGGGGTAAGATGAGAGCCCCTTCAAGTCGAAAACGACGAAATCCGAGTTCAGGTCGACTTCATTCTGGCGATCGAGGAGTTGTCCGTAAGCGCGATCTCCTGTCCACGGATAAAGCATCTTTGCGAAGTTCTTGAGTTCCGCTTCGGGCGAGGCTTCGAGAACCTTCCGTAAGTCGGAGAGCGTGGGTGTGCATTTTCCTTGAGCGCGTTTGTAGGTTTCGATCACGCATTCTTCGAGCAGGCTCCGCGACAGGCGCGGCAGTTTCTCCTCGTTCGTGTCCGTGAACATGCTTTCGCAAAGAGTGACGAGGAACTTCACTTTCTGCGATGACGGCTCCATATCTCCAGGCGGCAGCTCGAAAGGGTTGACGGCCTTTCGCTTCTCTCCGACGACAGCGGGGCCGATGTCGATGTACTGCCCATTAAGGAATTCGCAGAGCTTGCGGTAGCTGCCTCCAATGTCGATGACGAACGTAATCACTTTCTGGGTCATGGATTGGACCAGCATCAAATTGTTGAGCGCACTTTTTCCGGCGCCACTAGCGCCCGTCACGAGGCAGTTGTAGTTAACGAGCCTCGATCCATCGAACGGGTCATAGGCCACAAGGCCATTGAAGCGGTTGTGGAAAAGACAAACAGGTTTGACGCCGCGACCGCCGTAGGGCTCATAGATCGGGATGAAGTCAGCGAGGTTATCCGTCTTCACGCGCTTGTTTCTCACGGCTTGCACGTTTCCGAGCGGAAGCATGGTTTTGAAAACCTTGAATCCCGCGACGGTTTCGGCGAGCCCTTCCGCGCCCGAAAGCTCGCGGAATTTCTGGAGCGCAGCTTTCGTCATCGAATCGAGTTCGTCTTGGGTCGAAGCGCGCATCAGCAGCGTCGTTTGGAAATAGAAAATCTTCTGCCCGGTGTTGATAAGCTCGCGGAGCAATTCTTCAGTGGAGCTGAGTTGTGCTTCCGATTCCAAGTCGGTCGCTCTCCCACCTTGCGAGGCCGACATGGAGTGGGCCATGCGGCGCTTCTGCTGGAGATCGGAGAGTTCCTTCGATTGCTCGGGAACTTTCAGGTGAACGTCGAGCCAGAAATGGAAGGGCAGTTGCATGAACCGCCCGATCATCGAGGCGTGCGTTTCTTCGGGCATGGTTTTGAGCGTGAGCACGCGATGATAGAAGCCGTCGTAGAAAAAGGATTCCGCCCCTTGGATCAGATCGGAGAAGACGAGCTGTTCCCGAGGGCTTGAAAGTGCGAGCTCCGGCACTACTTTCAGCTCCTCGCCAACGAACTCTTGTTCGCGGTGAGCGTTGGACTTCGCCGGAGCGCCTAGCGCCTTGGATCGCTTCGGATTCAAGAACCGATAGACCAGCTCCCACGCCTCGCCGCCTTGAAGGCGTTTTACGTCTATAGACATTGCGCGAAGAGTCGCCTCGCAGCCTTCGACTGATTGGCGAAGTTCGCGCTCGGCTTTTTCGTGCTGCTCCCTTCGCACGGATTGAAATTGCTTGGGCGAACGAAAGAGCGAGGAAAGAAACGAGGTTTTGCCGCCGCCATCGAAGCGGCGGTAAATGAACAGATAAAGATTGGGCCGCGAGAGCGCGCCGCTTTCCATCTGTCCCTTGAGGGCTGCGACCCGTGCTTCCGCGATCCAGCGGATATTGGAGTCGTCGCCTTTGAGATTTTCATGTGATGCGATCACGTCGGCATAGTCGGAGTTCATCTCGACGGCGAAACTCGCCTCCAACCCATCCGGCAGGCCGTTCAAGAACGCTCGAAGGTCTTGCGTGAGCCGATTGATCCGCTCGGAGTCCCAGGTTTCGATGGAAACGCCAGCGAGCTTGAGCCCCAGGCAAAGGCTGCCATCGGAAAGCGCCACGAGATCGTCGTGGAAATCCCAGTAAGGCAGCTCCTTTGCGAGCGAGTGTTCGGCCTGGAACTCGTTGAACTCGGAAAAAAGTCGATTACGTTTCTTCATCGACGGACTCCTTCTGGAAATAAGGGCGGTATTCGAGGTCAGGCGTCGAAGATGAGAGAACGGAGGGCGCGGTCATAAATTCGCCGTAGTGCTGAAGGTAGCCGTCGGGCTTCCCTCGTTTCACGAAGTAGAGCGTCGCGGCGATGCCGATGGTTCCGCCCCAAACAATGAGAGGCTTCATTCGCGTGTGGCCGAAAACGAGGTTCGTTAGCGCGAGGTAAAGAAAGATCAGGAGAAGGTCGGCGAGTTCGAATCCGAAAAGCCGCGTTTTCTTTTCGAGCGAACGTGGAACTTTGGAATGCAGGAGCAAGAGGCACCCCCTTTAGGTGACGGCCACCGCTCGAAAACGAGCGATGGCCCCGGAATCTCCGCATTGGGCGCTTAGTGGATGGTCGAGCTGATGAAGTCGATGATGGCTTGGCTTCCAAAGCCGAGCGCGGCGCCTAGCAAGGCGTAGGTGACATGCCTCTTCGCCTCTGGATTGCCGGTCAGGTAGCTGAAAGAAGCCGCGAGCAATCCGCACACGGAAAGTAAGGGAAGTACAACGTTCGAGAGCTGAGACTTCACGTTACGGAGCGAGCCCTCGAAATCGGCGTAAGCGACGTTGGGATGGGTGGCGATGACAGCGGCGGCAAGCAGGACGATAGAGAGCGGTACGATTCGCTCCCGAGAAAGGAAACGCATGTAGACCTCCAAGGAAAGTTTTTCCGTTCGGAGTTCTGCATGGGGTTTGCGTTGGAGGCGCGGGGGGCTATCTCACCCCCGCGCCTCGGGATTATTGCATTCGATCTAAGACCATCGAATCAACGAAGTCGCCCTTTACGGGGTAAGTGCGACTCGAAGTGATGGCCGCGTAAGACTTGGCGATCACGAACTTGAAGAAAAGCGGCGTATCCACTTCGCTTGCCGTGAGAAAGCGGCCCGGGCCGTTACCCGTATCGTCCATGATCTCGAAGTGGCGGTAGTCTTCTCGATTGATAGGCTGCCGGTCGCACTTCTCCGTTCCTTCGTAATACTCCGCCGTAAGGTCGATAGACGCGTCTTCACCGAAGGTGAAGACGTAGAAAATCGACTTCGGATTACTCGAACTCGTTTCGAGGCTGACGGCGCACCCGGCGTACTTACCCGCGAGCACATTTTTTTCTTCGGCCCCCGCCAGAAGCGGGAGCATCATGGCGAGGATTAGGATTGCGGTTTTCATTTTTTGGTCCTTTCTTTACGCCCGAAATTGAGCGCAAGGTTTTTGGTTCAGCGTAATAAAACTTTAGGCCGCAGGATTCGATTGGCTTTCGATCTCCTTGGTCGTCGCGCCGTGGAAATTCAGGTAAATCTCGACGCCCGTGAAAAGAATGTCGAAATCCAGCACCATGATCCCGGCGTTTTGTTCACCGAGGAGCTTCGCGGTGCCGACCCGGTTCCAGAAGTATTTCTTCCCCGGAATCGACGACGGCTCCCGCGTGAGGATCACGAAGTCGAAGGGACGGCTCGAATCCTGCTCCGGCAGGAGGTAGAACAAGTCCTTGAGGAGCGTCTTGAGGTAGACGCTATAGGTGGTCGAACCCTCGTAGAGCGTCGAATGGCCCACGGAGCAGACCTTTTCGACTTTGCCTTCCGCGTTTCGTTTTCCTTTGAAAACGTCGAAGCGATAAATTTTCACCTTGTCCGGCTGCGCTTGGTTTTGATTGGCGATATTCATTCTCTTTCCCCTTTGGTTCCCCGGTTGGCCGCGTACTACGCCGCACCTTCGGAGTGGATCATCTTGAGCGCATGGAATTTGGTCCTCGAAAACGCAGGGTGTTTTAAGCATTCTTCTTTGAGGCGGCGAACGGCGTGGATCATGGCGTGTTCTACCGCTTGGATCGTGACGCCGAGTTCATCGGCGATCTCGACCACCTCCATCTGTCTCCAGAACCGCATGTCGATCACGGCTCCCAGAAAGCCGGGAAGCGACCGGACAGCGGCACGGATAATGGCGTGGTCAATAGGCGTGAACAGATTTTCTGGCATCTTTCCCCCTCTTCCATCCCCGGTTACAGCCAGGGATTCAGGTATCGTCTCGAATCGCGCTCCGGCTCTCGTTCGTTGCGGAACTCGATTTCGCGCCACGCTTCAAGATCGAGGTCAGGACGCGCGCGGAAGTTCCAAGCGACGGAAAGGGCGGCGCGGATCGTCTTCCACACGCCTTTGCGTTCGTTCTTTGGCGCGGCCAGCACCAGGGCAAGGCGAGGCTCGGGATTCGTCGTCGTCATGCGGAGGTTGTGCAGGGCTTTCATATCTTCCACCTTTTCTTCGTTCATCTTTCTCATTTCGTTTTGGGGTTACGCTCCGACCTCGATGGGGCGGCGTTCATCTACGAAAACAGATTCACTCGCGCCTGCGGCGTCGGCCATGCTTTGGGCGACAAGCTCTGCGGCCTCTTCCGCCTTCGTTACCGGAAAGTGCTCCTGGTGCGCCAGGAAGAGATTGTCCATGCCGCCCATCTCGACGAATTCCTCGCAACTCATCCAATCGCACTCGCCACAGAGAACATCGACCTCAAGGCGAATGAGGCTCTTGGACTTGCACGCCGGGCACGCCTGATAAACTTCGGAGGGTTTGCGGAGGAGCTTTTTCTTGTGGTTCATCGTCAGGGTCCTTTGCTTTACCTCGCTTGATTGCGCGGCTTCGATGGAACTCCTATGACAAGAACCGTGCCCATTGTTTGCGCGCACTGAAAATGAGCGCTATCTCTGAGAGATCACTAAACAAGTTTTAATTTTTGGTTTTTTGTTTCGCGCTCGCGCCTGACCAGCGAAGCGGTCACGAAAGAGAGAGCTTCTTCGAGAATTCAATCGGTTAACTGTGACCGGATCGCCGTTCAATGACCGGAGATTCGGTCGCATCGAGAAGGCTGAATTTCAAACGGATTTCAGCTCTACGAGGGGAAGGTAGGTTTTGGGGAGAAGGCGAATTCCTCGTTCCGCGCACTGGCGCTGAACATCCTCGGAATCGTAATGGCCGGTCACGAGGACGGCATTGGCCCCCAGTCCAAGCTCACGCGCAACCTCAAGGCCCGTCATTGCTCCTTCGCCCAGGTCGTAATCAAGGAGGCAGAGAACTCCCGGTCGCGGCCGCGAGCGATACCAGGCGAGGAATTCCGAGGGGGATTTGAAAAGATTGAGAGTGAATGTCGCGCCTTTCGCGCGCAGTTCGTCGAGCCTGACCTTCCAGGAAAGATGGGTAGACGCCTGGTCGTCGAGAACCGCGATCTCTCCGTGCGCCGGGATTTCCACGCTTTCGACGTAGGGGCCGTTTGCGCTGGAGAGCGGAATGCGGAGCGCGACCGTCGTGCCCGCGGAGCGTGCCGAGCGAATGTCGAGGGTGCCGCCGGCGGCTTCTGCAAATGCCCTCGCGTAGAAAAGCCCAAGCCCCGTCCCGCCGTGCTTTGTTGTAAAGCCCTTGGAAGCGACCAAGGCAAGGTCTTCAGTGGGTATGCCGACGCCGTTATCGGCAATCTCGATGAGAGCGGCGTTTTCCTCTCTTGTGATCCGAACGGCAATGTGTCCGCTCGCGCCACATGCTTCGACCGCGTTGTCGATCAGGTTCGAGAGGCTTCGTTTGAACTCCGAGGCATGAACGCGCGCGAAAATGCAAAGCGCGTCTTGCGCGAACTCTTTAACGAGAGTGATGCCGCGAGGAAGAAGAAGCCTTTTCTCTTGCATGATCTCTTGCGTGAGCAGAAGGAGCGATTGGGCTGCGTTGGGCTCCGCCCGAAGCCGCGCTAAATTCTTAGGCCCTCTGATGGTCTCAAGTTCCGACACGATCTCGCCCAGGCGTTCCATGCCGCTTCGGATGATGGCTCGCTGATCCTCGGGGAGGCCCGAGAGCTCCTGTGTTGCGATTTGGAGCGCGCCTAAGGGAGAGCGAATGTCGTGGCGCACGCGCCTCGCGAGATCGGCCTTCGAGCTTGCTTCCCGCAATCGAAGCTCCTTTCGCTGCTCAAGCGCCAAGCGACGACGTTCGATCCGCAGAAGCGGAATCACGCCGCAAAGAAAGAAAAGCCAAATGGCTACGGCATAGGGCACATGCGAGAAGCGGCCGAAGATGAAAACAACGGAGCCTGTCTTGTGATTTCGAGCGTCGTCAAAATAGAGGTCTATGGGGAGTTTCGTGTAGAGGAACTTGAAGCGCAGACCCTCGTCGCCAGTAACGGCCAAATCGAGCTGCGGAGGAATCGAGAACATGCGATTTCCCTCGGGGCCGTAGTAGATCACGGCGTCGAAGTAGTCGAGTTTGGCCTCATTGAGCGTGAGAATCGTCTCTCGAAAATCTCCCCGCTGCACTGTCCGCTTGATGAGGCTCGTAGCCTGCCTCGCGGCTTGCTCCTTTAGGAGATAGTTCGACAAAATAGCGAGAAGCAGCAAAGCTATCAAACCCAATCCGTAGACGAGTACAAGCCGCTTTTCGATGCTTCTCGGTTTTTCCAGTCGTTCCAACATGGTCGTCATCCGAGAAAATGCGGCAGCGTTTGGAGCTGCGCCTCCGTGATAGGATAGCCCGCAAATTCTTGTAGCCTGCCTATGGTTGTTGGGCTCCGCTCGCTAGAGCGAACCGGATTTGAGAAGTGCGCTCGGTACACTACGAGGGGGCAGGAATGAAGAGCGCGATAGGGCGCCGCGAGCTTTTCCAAAATAGGGCTTTCTTCGGCTGGAACGACGGCGGCGGCTTCGCGCGAGGATTCAGGAAAGAGGTATGAGACACCGCGCCAATAGGAAAGGTCGAGCGCAAGCCGCTGCCGGTCTTCCGACCCGGGTTCAGGAATGCTCTTAAACTCTTCAAGGCTCAGGGGAGCGCGGCGATCGCCCAACAAGATTGCGGCGATGTTCCTCCCGCATTCAAGAAGAGCCGACTCTGCGGCCGCCGCCTCTGTTGGCTCGCAACCAAGGCCCACGACTCCGCCAAAGGCGAGGCTAGCCTGGTCGCCTTCGGCCACGGCTAGGATGACATGAGACGCGGAACGCGCGCGAAAAAAACGAATCGAAATCGAGGCCGCACTAGCGACCGAGAAAATCCCCGAAAACCGCTCTCGCAGCCCCGCGTGGGATTCCCGTGAGGAAAACGGCGTGCGCGTAAAGAAGTGGAGGAAAAAGGCGTCTCGCTCCAACAGCTCTTTGATGGCTCCAGACCTGGCCGCACGCTCCTCGGTATGCGCGGCGACGCCGACCGAGTGAATGCCACGCCCCGCGCAGAACGCGCGCTCAATGGCTTCCGCTCCCGCCTTCACGAAAGCAAGGTCTTCGCCGCACGCGGTGCCACGCCCGCGAAACCTACGGCCCTCGATCTCGATAGACACTTCCAAATCGGAGAGCGGCACGTTCCACTCGCGCGCCCAGGAAAACTCCGTCACTTGAAGATCGAGCAGCGAAGCATTTTCTGTGAGCCAGTCGGTCAGTTTGCTTGAATCAGCCATAGCTGGTTATTCGCGTAGAGTTGAGAGAGGCCAATCTTCCAGGGCTTTCTCGCAATCGCCGCGTAGGGCGCTACGAGAAGCGGAACAATAACGGGAGTTGAGAGCACGGACTCGTGTAGCGATTTTAGTAGGTCAATCCGATCCGATTTGTCTAGGGTGTCCATGTAGCGCACAAGCCACGCCTTGCGCTCGGCCTCCGTCATGCCGAAGTATCCGGCGTTGAGCGAATAGGTAATGAGGCCAATGTCTTCCTGAAAGCCCGTGTCCGGGCCGCTCAGGATGAGTTGCGGTTCCTCATCAGGGTTGGTGAATTTCATAAAGTTCGGATTCTTGGGTGACTCGTAAGCGTCGATTTCGGGAACCGCTTTCCTAATGGCAGCGACGAATTTCTCGGTGTTCCCGAGACGCACAAGCGCAAGCCGAAGGGGGACACCCGGCGCCGTTCCGGCTGCCTCGAATCTCTCGCCGATTTTCTTCATGCGTTCCTGATCGAGCGCGCCCTCGCCGAAAGAGGGGAAGAACTGCATCGATTTTTCGTAGCCGTTCCGGCCCGCCAGAGCGCTCCAAAGGGCCATGCGGATTTTTTGACCGAGCGCGAATCTCTGTTCTGGGGGAATCTCGCGTTGCCCCCGCCGCGTGAAGGTCAGGATGAAGGAGCGAATGTTCATCGTCGTGTGCAGCACGGCCTCGGAGTTGGAGTGGCTGAATTCGATCACTTCGTCAGCCCTTGCGGCGTCAACCGTGCTGATGTAATCCACGCGGCCCGCCTTGAAGGCTTCAAGCGAGTTGGTGGTGGACGGAACGAAATGGATCTCCTGCGGCATCGTGCGCGAATAGTGGTAGTGGTTGGGGTTCGCCTTTAGCTCCATCTCTCCCGTTTCGCTGTCCTTCGCGACGTAGTAAGGACCGCTCGTGTTCGTGAAGTCCACGATCTTGAGCGTTTTCGGGTCTACCGATCCGCGAGGTATGATGGCGAAATCGAGCGTCACCAGCATCGGAAGAAGAAAGGTCTTTCCAGCCGCTGTCGTCTTGAGGATGAGTTCACCCTCTTCCGATCTTATCCCTTCGCACTGGTCGTTGATGGATTTGAGGCCATTGTGGCCGCAGAGCAGTTCGCGGAAATTGCCATGCGTGTTTCCCGGCATGGTGAGCAGGCGCTTCAAAGAAAATTCCGCATCGGCGGCCGTAATGGGCACGCCGGTTACGGTCTTGAGATTTTTTCGGATCGTGAGATGCAACTCCTCGCCTTCCCAGCGGTACGCCTCCGCCACACCCGGCACGATCTCGCCTTTCTTTGGCTCCATCTCTACAAGCGGGCTGAATACGTTTTCGAGGAAAATGTATTCAGGAGCCAAGTGGATAAGGGCGGGCTCGTAGGCAGACGCTGGTTTCGCGTAAGGAAATGCGATCCGAAGAACGTCAGTTCGCGGTTTATCGAATGCTTTTCCACTCACGATCACACCTGCGCTTAGTAAAATTGAACAAAGAGTCACAATCTGCCTACGTCCCATGTTATCACGCCTTTAGTCGCAAACGATTCCGGCGCGAGCTTGAATTTCTTTGACCCGTCCTTGCTTCCTTAGCTCATCGAGGACGGACTTTTTCACCTTCACGTTTTCGTTTTCGTCCACGTCGAGCGCGCCGATCTCGGCGAGCCGTTGCAGAAGGGCATTAGCCTCGTCGATCTTTTCGGCCCCTTGAGTGTCGGTCACGACTTCCGCATCCGGGCTGCCGCTCTTGACACCGCCCGCTTGCGCCGCATTGCCGAAGCAAGCCGCGATGAGTATGGTTAGGATCATGTTACGCTTTTTCATTAGATGGCCCCTTTCTGTTCTTTGTTTGGTTTGAATTCCACCCCAAGCGCCTTGAGCCGGCCCTGGAGCGTGCTGTTACTTACTTTCAAAACGTCGCGTGCGAGCTCGCGCACCGAGCGCGCTCGCTTGGAGCTTTCGGCGAGAAACCGACGCTCCTCTTCCTCATCACGGCGGCGCTGCCGCTCCTTGAAGTCCTCATAATCGACACCGAATCGAACGCCGCCGGTGTCGGCGGGCTCTTCAATGGCTTGGCGAATTTTCTCGTGAATGTCGCTCATCGTAACTTTCTCTCCGCTTGCGAGCGTCATCGCCCGCTTTACTTCGTGTTCTAGTTCGCGCACGTTTCCTGGCCAATCAAAGCGCATGAGGTATTTCACCGTGTCTTCAAGAAACTCCCTCTTGAGCCCGCGTTCTTTCGCGTGCGTCTGCGCGAAGTGGAAGACCAAGGGACGAATGTCCTCCTTGCGTTCTCGAAGAGCCTTTAGGTGAATAGGAAAGCCCTTGATCCGATAGAAGAGGTCTTGGCGAAAGCGGCCCGCGAGGATCGCGGCCTCGAGGTCGGCGTTTGTGGCGAGTACGACGCGTGCGTTGACCTGAACCGTAGAATTGCTCCCAACGGGCCGCACTTCTCCCTCTTGAAGAAAGCGAAGGAGCTTCACTTGCAGAAGAAGAGGAAGGTCGCCGATTTCGTCAAGGAAAAGGGTGCCGTCCATCGCGGCTTGAACAAGGCCAACTTTATCGCGCACGGCTCCCGAGAAAGCTCCCTTCTCGTGACCGAAAAGCTCGCTTTCGAGAAGGTCATGTGGGATCGCACCGCAGTTGACGGCCACGAATTTTCCGCGACGGCCCGAGGCCGCGTGGAGCGCCTGTGCAACCCGCTCTTTGCCCGTGCCGTTCTCTCCGGTGATAAGAACCGTCTCATCGAGCGGCCCGTAGATTTGCACCAGGCGAACCACGTCTGCCAAGTGCTGAGAGCAGCCAACGAAACCGGCGTCTTGAATCGACTTGAGGTCGCCCTCGCTTACGGCTTCTACCCGGAGGGTCTTGTGAGCCCGCTCGAAGCGATTGCAGAACATTTTTACGATTGCGAGGAGCTTGTTCGCGTCGAGTCCCTTCTGAATGAAATAGTCGGAGCCCATCGCGAGCGACTCATAAACGTCGGGGCGACTATCGCCAGAATAGGTAGCGATTTGTAGTCGTGGGTCGATTTGTTTCAGTGATTCAGCGACTTTCGCGCCCGTCGTGCCGGGAATGTTGTAGTCAACAATCGCCAGCGAGAAAATTCCTCGATTTTGTCTGACGAAGGCAAGCCCCTCTTCGGGATCTTGGAAGCACTTTGCCTGATACCCATTGCGCTCAAGGAGAAATTTGAGCGTGGAAAGGTCAATGGGGCTGTCATCAATTATCAATATTTTGTGTTGCATGGACTACTCCAGGGATTGCCGGGATTATCCATTGGCAAGGAATATACCAGTTTGAGACATTTTTGCGCGAGTTCGCCTAAGTCTCGGATTATGCTCGAAAAACATCTATTTTTATTTATTTAGGCCCACGCGGGGCCTATGGCCCAGGTGACCGAATGGCCGGTCAGTTGTTGGTGGTAGCGACTGGCCAAGCGTCTCGTTAAGTCCTGATAAATAAAGCGATTTTTTGCTAAAACGCTGCATTGACCGAGAAGCCGGTCAGGAAGTGCCCGGTGCGAAAAGTAACCGGCCTGAAGTTGGGTTGTTCATTAAGGAATTTAGAGAATGGGCGCTGACCGCTCATCCGGTCAGGCCCAAGGCGCGCGCTCTTCGTCGGTGGAAGACTCGCTCGGTACAATCGAGTTAACGTAGGGCAAAAAGTCTTCGATCCCAAAAGGCTTCCGAAGAACGCCGACAATGTTATTACCGCAAATGTCGTCCTTTGCCGCCGTGAGGACTAGGACTGGAATGAGCGATATTGGAGGCCCGCATTTATCTTTTTCTTCGAGGAACCTTGCGCCATCCATGACCGGCATTCTTAGATCGGCAAGAATCAGACTTGGCAGGCGGTCGCTGTGATGAAGCCAATGAAGCGCTTCTTCGCCGTTCGGCAGGCATACAACATCCACGCCTTCCATCTGCACGACTTCCGATAAGCAATCTGAAAGGGACGAATCATCATCCACAAGCAATATGAGCTTTCGCATGAGGCAGGGGTCCTCTTCAGCAGCAATTTTTCGTTTCGAGATTAATATCGTAATATATGTAATTCAGCAATACCCAGGCCCGTGGAAGTTGCCGCACGTCCTTTGGCTCATTTCAAATTTTCGTCGCAGCTTGCCTAGGTGACTTTGCCGCACTGATGAGCGCAAGGTCGATTTGAGGATACCTCGGAGACTTGGACGAATCGCCCGTTAGGCGCAACAGATTCGTTGGGTGGCCACTATTGTGCGACTACGGCGTGCTTAAAAAATTTGCTGTGATCTGCATTAAGTCGCGGTGGTCTTTTTTATTGATCACTACGCATGGATAGCCGTGACGATCGAGCGAGCGCTGGGAAACGTCTGAAGCCGTGAAAAAAATGAGCGGGACGCATTTATTTAGCCGCAGGAGAATCTCGATGACCTCAACTCCATTGCGGCCCGGTAAATTGATATCCGATACCACAATGTCAAAGTCTTCTTTCGTCAACCACTGTTCGGCCTCGTCAACAGTATAGGCGGGTTGCACCGCGACGCCGAAGCGTCCCTTAAACATTTCGGAAAGTAGCAGCTGGTAGTCGTGCTCATCTTCAATGAGGAGGACTTTGCCGACGCTCACTGGCTCCTCCTTGGGAAATGGAGTAGCGCTCCGCAATCTCGGCGGAGATTTTTGTAGTCCACGCCCGGAAACATGACGCCAAATTGCTTAAGCGCCGCTTCTGCGACTTCGCGCTTGGTGTCTTTTACAGAAGGATTTTGAAACTCGTGGGCCTGTTGACAGAAGTATTCTAGCTCGAGGTGGGCGCAGCACGCGCGAATGTAAGCCCGCTCGATTTCTCGCGTGCACTTACTTTCGCCCATCTCGAAGGCTTCTAGGGCGGACAATTCGATCTTCGAACGATCCGCCAGCTCAGGGAGAGAAATGTCGCGGTACTCGCGCGCTCGGCGAAAGAATTCGCGGACGAATTTCGAGATAGCCGCCGCTTTTTGCTCCTTCGAATCGTGCTGATGGCGGTTCATTTCCGCATAAAGAGGCGCCATGAATTTCCGAAGGGAGTTGAATCGAAATTTGGAAATTTCCGTTACCGTGTTTTGCATAACCCCTCACCCGAATCCTATCATAATCTCACATAATCTAATATTGGCTACTATAGGCTAATTATAGAACCGGGAGCGCAAGCGATTGTCAAGGACATTGCGTTGCGCAGTGGCAGGTAAATATCTAAAATTACTTGTTTAATTTCGCTATGCGCGATTAATCTTGAATAGATTGATCTAACGGAGCCCCAATGCCAAGAGCCGCAGATAATAAACGCCCGAAGAAGAACCCGACCGAGGAGAAGCTGCGGGCTACGCCATTTGACGGCGTGGACGAGCACGACTCGGAAGAAAGGGCTATTCGGCTTTCGGTTTGGAGGCGCTTCACGGAGGCCAAGGTCGTCGAGGAGCTGCTGACCAAGCCCGAGTTTCAAAATGTTCGGGACGAACTCCAAGCCGGGCTCTCGTGCATGCTCAATGGGAATCCGAAAGACAATATCTACCGCATCTTCTCTGAGGGGCGCGGCATGAAGCTGGAGCTGAACAAGAAGTTTGCTGAGTCGCTGGGTGAACATCAAATTCCCTTTTTTGAGGGCGTCGTGCGCGCCGGGATTGAGGGCTACGGCGTGATTTATATGCAGGTTAAGGGCCTGCTTTCGCGCTCGAAGCACGACGGCAAAGAACTCGAAATTCAGACTCCAGAGAAAAAGTAGTCTCCGGGTGCATCCCTCCGTGAAGTACAGAGCCACGGTTGCAGCCGGAAGCCATACCTGCCTTTTGGCCATCGTATAGGCTTGTTCTCTCAAGGTCTGCGAGTGAGTCCCATGCTGATGACTTTCTGTCTCGCTCCGCAATTTTTCTGCTAATTTACGATGGGCTCCAGTTAGGCGCAGCTTTTGCTTTGGTGGCTCCTCCAAGGAGCTTTGCCCATCATGGATGCCATTCATTTACCGGTTGCCCTTCATTGCTGCGGATTCAGGGCCGAGGTCACCTTTCGCAGAAGCGAGGAACTGCCGAGCGGGCACTACCGCACAGAGGTAGGCTGCACCCAATGTGGAACAAAGATGCAGCTGGACCTAAAAATCACTGCGAGCGACGCCCACATTGCTCAAAAACGCGCCGTCCTCGATTGAGAATGCAGTGCCCCCGTCTGATTTCGCTGCCCGGCCCCAGGCGAGTCGTGAAGCGTAAATTCCATCACTCCGGGCGCTAACTCAAAAAAGCCGTCGCCTTCGAGAGATGCGCTTTTGCGTTATCTAGCTCTCGACCGATGGCATCAGCAGAGAGGGCGAGTGTGGCGAGTGCCGCTTGGTCAAATTCGACAGAATCCAAACCGACTTCATCCGTGACGGCAGGCGCAAAGCTCGTACTTAGACTAAGCGCCGCTTCGAGCGCACCGAGAGTTCCGGACCGGCCAGTGAAAGAGGACGTCTCGACGATTTTTTCGGGGAAATTCCACTTACACAGAAGCATACTCGTCACTTGAAAGCGCGTGACGCCGAAAGCGCTCTTCTCATCAGCCGATGCGTCCATGCCTCCCCGCGAATAGATCTCGGGAAAAATTTGGATCAATACAATCTTTCCAACTAAATGGAGGAGCGCGCAGAGGAAAGTCTCCTCCGCTATCTGGGGCGTGAGCCGCGCGATCTTCGCGATGATGCGAGACGCAACAGCACTCGCAATCGAGCGCATCCAGACGGGGTGAATTAGCTTTTGAATTTCGCCTTTCTTTGATCCAAGTAAATCGATCACGGCGCAGCTCAGGGCTAGATTCTTGATGGTATTAATCCCAAGAACCACTACCGCGCGCTGAAGGCTCACAACCTTTTCAGCCGGCGAGAAATAAGCTGAGTTTACGATTTCCAGCACACGCGCCGAGAGGATCGGGTCTAAGCGAATCGTTGCGACGATCTCGCCAGGGGACGGATTGAGCTGCGAAGAAATTTGAATCAACTTGCTAGCGGCAGGCGACAAAGCCGGTACACTCGCCAAGTGGCGGGCAATGCGTTCTTCTTGGTCACGGTAAGCGGGGCGAAGGAGGGCGTCTAGGTTAATGTCGTCCATACGTTGGAGGTTTGGTGAGCCGCCCCTGGAATTAAACCAAGGGACCCCCTAATTAAGAGTTAGGTGCTCTAGGCACTGAGCTAGCGGCTCGTAGAAATCCTTTCTCGAAAAGTCGCCGTCATTTGTTAGGAAATGCGTTCTGAACGAACTCCAAAATCTCAGCCCGATTGACGGGCTTGCGAAAGAAGGCGTCAGCCCCGAGCTTCAAAACTTCCCGAGGCGGCAGGGCGCAGGACTTTGCGATGACGACGATTTTCGGAACATTGGATTGGGTCCGAGTTTTAGAGATTAGGTCAAAGCCGCTGCCATCCGGCATCGTCGATTCGGTAACGATTAGATCAATCTGATTCGCCGCACAGGCCGCGTAAGCCTCGGAAAGGGAGGGGGCGCTTTTAGGCTCCCAGCCTCGAAAGGAAGCGAACATGGTTGAAAGCGCCTTTCTTGCTCCCTCGTCCGGCTCGACAATTAGCACACACTTTGGCATCAACACCTCAAAGTTCCTGAGTTTCTTTAGTATAAACCAAACTTCGACCGTCTTCGATCGTTTAGGCCGAATGTCGCCATACGCGTTGACGTGTGCGCGAGCGTTTCATCAAACGAAATCCCTCTCATCGTGCGAAGGAAGCGCTCTATCCTCTCATGCCAGACCATTGCATGAGTTCCTTGAGTTCGACCGCTTCCCGGCGCTTCCTTGCCTTCTCGATTTCTGCCTTCAGGGCGTCCGCAGAAAAAGGGCGACAGAGGATGCCATCTACACCGCACTTGATGAGATCTTCGACGACGGCCTTTTCGATCTTCGCGGCGACTAAGATCGCCGGGACGCTCGCGCAGAGGGAGCTTCTTAGCTGGACGAGGAAATCCCTCCCGCTCTCGCCGTTCAATTCCAGCTCGGCAATAGCGAGCGTGACGCTATCTTGACCGTCCTTTTTCTCCATCAGCTCATGGATGGCCGCCTTAATGTTTCCGGCCTCATACGCCTTCCCGCCGATCCTAGCGATAAGGTCCGCGAGCTCTCGCCTTACCGTATCTTGTCCCGCAACGACTAAGACCCGCTCCATGCTAGCCGACCGCCTGATTTACCTTTGCGGAATTCACGACCGCGCCCAAGCGGGAGAGCAGAGCTTTCACCGTGAAGGGCTTCTGCAGAAAATCGTTGGCCCCTAGCTGCACGAGCGCTTCGCGGGAGTGCAAGATATTGCCGCTCATAAAGACAAAGGGGGTCGCGTTCGAGGAAGATCGGAGTTTTTGCAAAAGCCAAAAGCCCGTCCCGTGCTGCATGTCGATGTCGGAGAGGATCACGTCGAAATGAGCGTTTGATGCCGCCAAAAATGCCGCTTCGCCGCCCGAAGCCTGAACAACGTCAAAGCCATTGTCCTCAAGCGCGTCCGCGATCGTGGTTCGAAGGTTATCGTCATCATCAACTAACAAAAGACAAGGCATTCCCAAAGCTCCCCGTTTAGGGTGTTTCTTTTAGTATCGGTCAAAATCGATAAAGCCGAAAGTCCAGGGATACGGTATATCTACACCACTGGTTGATTTCGACCAGGTACCTATGCTCAAGGAGTGGCATCGCTTGAGGATAAGTACCAAAGGCTATTGAAGAAGATCGCGCTTAACCTCAAGCGTGTACGCAAGTCTCGCGGGCTTGGACAGCAGCGCATGGTCGAGTTCGGGTTTGACGTTCGCAATTACCAGCGGCTTGAATCCGGCGAGCACTCGCCTAGTCTTTTCACGCTATTTAAGCTCGCGGATGCCTTTCGGGTCGATATGGCGGAATTTTTCAAAGACCCAAGATGAATTTCCATGACCGTAGGGACGCTTGTTCCGCCCCAAGATAAAATGGTTCAACCCACGAACCTTGTTTAGTCATTTCTAACTAAGCACACGGAGAAACGTTCATTTTCCGTGAAGGATTTTTTGTAGCCTCCGCCTTACAATTAGGAGAAATGGCCAACTTTATCTTAGTTGCGGAGGACGAAGAACTATTTCGGGACCTCCTAATGATCGCCGTAGAAAATCTCTACGATGGCGAAGTCTTAGGGGCCGCGAATGCGCCGAAGGCAATCGAGATACTGAAGGCTAGAAACGAAGCCCCGGACGTTCTGATTACCGATTTTGAAATGCAGGGCGGGAACGGCAACCTCCTCGCAAATTTCGTCTCCACCCAGTGGCCATCTGTCCC
>JABXJR010000046.1_pt1 | contig 24500 bp, 24 predicted proteins | sample 7431291 | NCBI WGS metagenome assembly JABXJR01 (sample SAMN14395756, study PRJNA613071) | wetland metagenome | isolation source: water samle H3 from high-altitude wetland | place: Chile: Salar de Huasco, high-altitude wetland | collected 2015-11-10 | reverse complement strand
CCTTTGTACAGTGAAAGACCTGAGTTTAATCCTAAACGCATCGGCAAAGAGTTTGTAAAATTCAATGAGCGATGTTTTGTACGGTTGCTGGGAGATATGCGTGCTTATAATTTTGTATTTGATATTACGCCGGACTTTGACGATTTCCAGTTTCGCATCCGTGCCATTGATTTTGACCAGCAGTTTTTTGAAGGCAGTTTAAAAATTTACCTGCCTCAATACTTCAAAGAAAATTATCCGTATGTGGATATGGCACTTAAACATTTCAATAAAGATGTGATGATGCAGTACCAGCAGGAAGAACGTGCCCTGATAGCCCGGCGTATTAAAGAAGAACGCTACCGCCTTCGGGATTTAAGAGATATTTTAGTAGCAGATGAAATTTCTACAAGCGAAAAAATTAAACAACTCGGTTTTGAACTGGCAGAATATTATGAAGACAATGTTTTTGAACGCTGCACCAGCATGGGTGAGTTAATTGACCGAAGTTTGAAAAGAGTATTGGTAACAACGCATGTGAAGCAGAGTAATATGTAAGAAAAAAGCAGCATCACTGCTGCTTTCAATCTGTTAAGTCGTTTCAACTCACACCAGTTCAATATCAAAGTTCACCAGTTGTACAAACTGCTGAATACGATCATCAATATCCGTTTTTGAAATTTCTTTTAAACGGGTGGTGCCAAATTTCTCTACACAAAAACTGGCCATGGCACTTCCTACAATAATGGCGGTTTTCATGTTGTTGAAGCTGATGTCATTTGTTTTGGCTACATGACCGATAAAACCGCCGGCAAATGTATCACCAGCACCGGTGGGGTCAAATACATCTTCCAGGGGAAGAGCCGGTGCAAAAAATACTTTATCATCATGAAACAGCAAGGCACCGTGCTCACCTTTTTTAATCACCAGGTATTTAGGACCCATCTTCATAATCTCCCTTGCCGCTTTTACCAGTGAAAACTGTCCGCTCAGCTGTCTTGCTTCGCTATCATTCACAAACAAAAGATCCACTTTGGCAATCACTTTAGCCAGGTCTTCCATAGCTGTGTCCATCCAGAAATTCATGGTGTCCATGGCTATGAGTTTGGGTCGTACTTTGAGTTGCTCAATCACCCGCATCTGAACAGAGGGCAGCAGGTTGCCCAGCATTAAAAATTCGCAACCCTGGTAACTATCAGGTATCACCGGATCAAAATCAGCCAGTACGTTTAATTGTGTATCCAGCGTATCACGGCTGTTCATATCCATATGATACTTACCGCTCCAGAAAAATGATTTTTCATCTTTTTTAATCTGCACGCCTTCCAGTTGTACCCCTCTTGCAGTAAGTGCATCTAATTCTTCCTGCGGAAAATCACCGCCCACCACACTCACCTGCTGTAAGGGTTTTGTAAAATTGGAAGCACTCCAGGCAATATAGGTAGCAGCGCCACCTACTATTTTATCACTTTTACCAAAGGGTGTTTCGATTGCATCAAAGGCCATGGAGCCTACCACAATTAAACTCATATTATATTATATTTTGAAACGGGGCAAAGGTAATGGGAACGGACTTTCAAAACTGCATGCATAAAAAAAAGCGCCCCCATAGTGAGGGGCGCTTTCATGAGAACGAAAACTCTGCTTATTTATCGCTTTTTACCAGGTCAAAAAATTTGTTATCGCTCATACCCAGCCACACCCGCTCAATCTGGTTTACATCAAAGGCCTTGTCAAAACATACGTATTGAATATGGTTTTGACCGGGCTGAACAGTCCAGTTACAGGCCAGGTCGCCGTCCTGTGCCTTGGTGGTGTAGTTATAAAACAGGTCGCCGTTTTTGAGCATGATGTAAATTTTATAATCGCTCCAGGTGAGGGGGTTAGCGCCTTCTTTATTAATAACAGCTATCCGCATTTTGGTATAGCCGGTACCATCATCCCGGGTGATAAACTCATTTTTGGTATGGTACACACCAATGATGAAGTTGATTGTTTTGCCGGGGTTAGAAATAGATTCGTAATAAAAAGGGTCAGTCTGGGCTTTTACAGTAACCGGTGCAGCCAGTAAAAAAGCAGCACAAATAAACCCAAGTAAGAAGAGTTTCTGTTTCATGTTTTCAGTTTTAAGAATATGAAGGTACATTAAGGCAGGGCGGGCACAATACCGTGCAGATGGTATTTTTAAAAAAGAAGCAGTATTTACATCATTCAAAATCATAGCTTTGATGCCATACTGTTGAAACAAATTACATTTGTTATATGGGAAAGCTAAAAGTGGCTAAAAACGAAAGCCGTAAAGACATTATAGTAAAAGCCGGTGCGGCCTTGTTCAGGGAAAAAGGGTTTGGCGCCGCCAGTATGCGTGACCTGGCAGAAAACATAGGCATTGAAGCTGCCAGCCTTTACAATCATATCCGTTCAAAGAATGAAATCCTCGAGAGCATTTGCTTTGCAGTGGCCAACCGTTTCAACACTTATTTTGATGAGGTGGAAACAGGCGGTGGTTCTGCCCTTGAAAAAGTACAAACCATCCTGCGTTTTCACATTCAGCAGATGATTGAAAATCATGAAGAGGTGATTGTGAGCGACCGGGAGTGGAAGCACCTGGATGAACCTTACTTATCTAATTTTCATAACCAGCGCCGCAACTACCGGAAACGGTTTACTGCATTAATTGAAGAAGGTATTAAAAAAGGTGAGATAAAACCCATTGATGCACCTACGGCTATCATTACCATGCTGCATGCGGTAAGTGGTATTGAAAGCTGGCACCGTTCTACTTCAAAAATTTCAGCCAAAGAACTGGAAGATAACATGGTGATTATATTGATTGATGGATTGAGGAAATAAACTGAAGAATGGCCGTACATTTTCACAAGCTTGCTGTAAAAAATATCATTAAAGAAACGGGTGATTGTGTTTCTGTTGAATTTGAGGTTCCTGAAAATCTGAAACAGGATTTTCAATATACCCAGGGTCAAAACATCAACATCAAAACCACATTGAACGGGGAAGAAATCCGGCGTACGTATTCGCTTTGTACCAGTCCGCAGGAAAACAAACTCAAAGTGGCCATCAAAAAAGTAAACGGTGGCGTGTTTAGTACTTATGCGAATGAGCAATTGAAAAAGGGTGATGTACTGGAAGTAATGACACCCCTTGGCAAATTCAATACGCCCCTGGAGCCCGGAAATAAAAAAAATTATGTAGCCTTTGCAGCCGGCAGCGGTATTACACCCATCATCTCCCTTATTAAAGCAACTTTAGCTACTGAACCCGACAGCAGTTTCACGTTGGTATATGGCAACCGAAGTCGTTCGTCTATTATCTTTTTTGAAGAGTTGGAAGGGTTAAAGAATAAATACATGCAGCGCTTCACCCTGATTCATATCCTGAGCCGGGAGAAAACAGATGCTGCTATTAACTTCGGACGAATCACCAAAGACAAATGCACACACTTGTTTGAAAAGCTGGTGGACCTGCAACATGCAGATGAATTCTTCCTCTGCGGCCCGCAGGAAATGATTATGGATGTGCAGGAATTTTTAGAAGCCAATGGTGTAAATGAAAAGAAGATTCATTTCGAGTTATTTACAACAGAGAAAAAGAAGAAAGCTGCAAGCAACACGCTGCAAGCTGCAAGTGAAAACATTCCATCCAGTAAAATTGAAATGAAACTGGACGGCAGAACCTTTCTGTTTGATATTCCTTTAAACAGCGACGCTACCATTCTTGATGCCGCCATGCAACAGGGAGCTGATGTACCGTATGCCTGCAAAGGGGGCGTGTGCTGCACCTGCAAAGCCAAACTGGTGGAAGGTGAAGTGGCAATGGATGTGCACTGGGGCCTGGACCACGAAGAAATCGAGCAGGGTTTTATCCTCACCTGCCAGGCACACCCCACTACTGAAAAAGTAGTAGTGGATTTTGACGTGAAATAATGATTGAAATCAGCCGCTTTCGGTGAATAATACTTTCAACAAGAGCAACAAACAGGCGTTTGTTTCACTTAATTTTGTGAACAAACTTGTTTGCTATGTCCATTCATGATTTAGAAAAGCAGTTTCAGCAAAAGATTGAAGCGGAAGTTAAGATTGAACCCAAAGACTGGATGCCCGATGCATACAGAAAAACCAACATACGCCAGATTTCACAGCATGCACACAGTGAAATTGTAGGTATGTTGCCCGAAGGTAACTGGATTACCCGTGCCCCCTCACTCAAACGAAAAGCCATTCTTTTAGCTAAGGTGCAGGATGAAGCCGGGCATGGTTTGTACTTATATTCTGCTGCAGAAACATTGGGGCAAAGCCGGGATGAAATGATTGCTGATCTGCACAGCGGCAAAGCCAAGTATTCTTCTATCTTTAATTATCCTACGTTAACATGGGCTGATATGGGAGCCATCGGCTGGCTGGTAGATGGGGCTGCCATCATGAACCAGGTAATGCTCACCCGAACATCATATGGTCCTTATGCAAGAGCCATGGTTCGTATTTGTAAAGAAGAAAGTTTTCATCAACGTCAGGGTTTTGAAAGTTTGCTCGTGTTGAGCAAAGGAACTCCTGAACAAAAAGCAATGTGCCAGGATGCCATCAATCGCTGGTGGTGGCCATCCCTGATGATGTTTGGTCCGAAAGATTCAGAAAGCACCAACAGTGACCAAAGCATGAAATGGAAAATCAAACGCAAAACCAATGATGAACTGCGTCAGAATTTTGTGGACATGATTGCCGAGCAGGTGAAAGTATTAGGCATGACACTTCCTGATAAAGATTTAAAGTGGAACGAGCAACGTGGTCATTATGATTTTGGTGACATTAACTGGGATGAATTCTGGAATGTGGTAAAAGGAAACGGGCCCTGTAACAAACAACGTTTAGAAGCAAGACGTAAAGCACACGAAAATGGTAAATGGGTAAGAGAAGCAGCAATGGCACACGCAGCAAAACAAAAAAACAAATCACAACAAAAAGCAGCCTGATATGAACTTCAACATCAGAAAATTCTATTACGGAGATATTCCTGAAGAAAAAGGAGGCGGCAGCAATTATCAAACAGAAGGAGATAAAGCGGCTTGGCCATTATGGGAAGTATTTATCAGAAGCAAACAGGGCTTGGATCATAAACACGTAGGCAGCCTGCATGCAGCTGATGCGCAAATGGCCATCGAAAATGCAAGAGATGTTTATACAAGAAGAATGGAAGGTGTAAGTATTTGGGTAGTGGAAAGTAAATACATTACTGCAAGTAATCCTGAAGAAGCAGGAGAATTGTATGAACCTGCTGTTGATAAAGTGTATCGTCATCCTACTTTTTATCAGTTGCCTGATGAAGTGAATTATATGTAATATGAATAATTAAGAAATGAACGATCTCAAAATAAATTACCTTCTTCATCTTGCAGATACGACGCTGATTCTTTCTCACCGTAACAGTGAATGGTGCGGCCATGGACCAATCTTAGAGCAGGATATTGCACTCACCAATATTTCGTTGGATTTACTGGGACAATCAAGATTGTTTTATCAATATGCAGCGGAACTTATTGGAAATACTGATGAGGATAAATTAGCCTACTTAAGAACAGAACGTGCATATAAAAATCTGTTGCTCGTTGAACAACCCAATGGTGATTGGGGACAAACTATTCTTCGTCAATACTTATACAGTCAGTTTCAGCAATTATTATTTCAGCAATTACAACAGCATAGCGATGAGCATTTAGCTGCCATTGCCACCAAGTCATTAAAAGAAACCAACTATCATGTACGCTGGAGCAGCGAGTGGGTGATTCGTTTGGGCGATGGTACGGATGAAAGTAAACAGCGCATGCATCACGCTGTAAATGAACTGTGGCGTTATACAGGTGAAATGTTTCTGCCGGTAGAGTATGAAACTATTACTAATGTTGATTTCAATAATATTCAACAGCAATGGCATGAAAAAGTAAGCGCCGTGTTTGAAGAGGCGGGCTTAGCGATTCCTGAAAAAACATTTATGCAAAATGGTGGTAAAACAGGAACACATACAGAACATCTCGGTTATATTTTGTCTGATTTGCAGTATATGCAAAGAGCATATCCCAACAGTGAATGGTAAACATGACATTTCACACAATCGATAAAAAAGCTATTTATGCATACCTGGAAGAAATCAAAGACCCGGAAGTACCTGTTTTGTCTATTATCGATTTGGGTATCGTAAGAGATGTAGTGATGCATGAAGATGATGAAGTGGAAGTAAAAATCACCTCCACGTATAACGGTTGCCCTGCCATGGATATGATTGCTACCAATATCCGCATCATGCTGGCTACTTTAGGTTTTAAAAAATATAAGGTCACACAAATTCTTTCTCCGGCATGGACTACAGACTGGATGAGTGAGGAAGGCAAGCGTAAACTCAAAGCCTACGGCATCGCTGCTCCTGATAAGCGCTTTCAGATTGCTGATGATGGAGTGGAATGTCCGCATTGCAATTCAATTCACACAAAACTCATCAGTGAATTTGGAAGCACCGCCTGCAAAGCATTGTATCAATGTGATGATTGCAAAGAACCGTTTGATTATTTTAAATGTCATTAGACTAATGCCATGCCGCTCCGGGCGGCCAAACGGATAAACTTTTCTTCCTACCTTCATCTTATAAGCTACTTGCTATGGATTTTTCCCTCTACCTGGAAGAAGCCGCACAGGTTTCTATCGCTTTCGTCATTGGCGCTGCCATTGGTATTGAACGGGAGTTTCGCAGTAAACCTGCCGGCTTCCGCACCATGATTTTTATTTGTGTGGGCTCCTGTTTGTACACCATTCTTTCCAAAGAAAGCAATACCATCAGTCCGGACCGTATTGCAAGTAACATTGTAACCGGTGTGGGCTTTATTGGTGCCGGTGTTATTTTTAAAGAAGGGATAACAGTAAACGGCTTAACCACAGCAGCACTCATCTGGATAACAGCAGCCCTGGGCATGTCTATCGGCTATCACAATTATCCACTTGCTTTTGTAGTAAGCAGTATGGTGGTGGTAGCACTGTTTGTATTGGAGCCGGTACAGCAATTCATCAATAAAGTACATAAAGTAAAGGACTATAAAATAAGAGCGAATGATACAGAGATGGTTTTCAAAGAGGAGATGGAAGCGTATTTTAAGCAAAAAGGTATCACATTCCGTTGTATGAAGTTGATTAAGGAAAACAATGAGGCTGTTTATATCTACCGCATCGGCGCTCCAAAGTTTGATTATGATATTGTCAATAGATTTTTATTACAGCATCACAGTGTTATTAGTTTTGATATGTAATTATTCCAGAATACATTTTATGAAATCATTATTCATTCCTGTTATCATTATCATGTTTGTTTCATGCAATACAAAAGATAAAAACATATTATATCAGTCTGATGCCTTTACGCTGTACAAAGACAAAGTAGTACAGGGCAGCAACACAGCTACAGTAGTTTCACCTGCACATATTACATCCAATTACAAAAGCCCGGCAAGTGCTACGTTTTCAAGACTCATCAAATTCAAATTCAGTATCAATGAAAAAGATAATGAATTGGCACCGGGCAATGACCACTGGGTAGTTATCAAAAATGAAAAAGAATCGCCCATTGTTGTATTTGGTCAACTTCCTGAAGTTGCTCCTGATGCGCCTGCAACTTATTTGCCTGTGAATTATGATTACACATTTCGGGTTAATATGAATCCTGTTTTAAAACAGTTTGATGAAAAAGGTTTTTATGAAGCATACGATGGGAGTAAAGTAGCCAAAGCTGATTTCAAAGGATTTTACATTGCAGGAGCATCTGAACCGCTTTCATGGGATTTTGTAAACCTTGGTAACAAAGGGCTGCAGTTGAAAGATGATGATAAAGATGGCATCTATACCATCACACTCAAATTCAATCCATACAATGAAGATGAGAATAAAGAAAAAGAATGGAAGCTGAGTAAAGATCTTTCACAAAAACCTTCTTATAAATCAGAACAACCCATTGTAGATGCGTTGTTCAATTTATCATTAGAAGAAGCATTGAAAAATATAGAAGCAGACAGCACCTTCCGCACCGGTGCTAAATGGGGCGGTGTGTGGACGAGAGATATCAGCTACAGTATTCTTCTCGCCTTTGCTTATCATCAGCCTGATGTAGCAAAAATTTCATTGTTGAAAAAAGTAAAACGCAAACGCATTATACAGGATACGGGCAGTGGTGGTGCATGGCCCGTAAGCAGCGACCGAACTACATGGGTGTTGGCAGCATGGGAAATTTATAAAGCAACGGGTGATAAAGATTGGTTGCAATTAGCTTATGAAATCATCAAAAACACATTAGATGATGATGCAAAAGTTTTATTGAACAGTGAAACAGGTTTGTACAAAGGCGAATCCTCTTTTTTAGATTGGCGTGAACAAACCTATCCTAAATGGATGAGCAATATGGACATTTATGTATCTCAAAATTTGGGAACAAACGTTGTGCATTACCAGGCACATAAGATTTTAGCAATGATGGCAAAAGAACTTGCTCAGCCATTTGAAGTATATGAACAAACTGCCAACAACATCAAAACAGCTATCAACAAACAATTATGGATGGGTGATAAAGGTTATTATGCACAATACATCTATGGCAGAAATCACCTGACAGTATCACCACGCTATGAAGCATTGGGCGAAGCATTAAGTGTATTGTTTGATGTTGCTAGTGAACGACAGGCTAAATCCATTTTTGAACAATCACCTTTAACAGCGTTTGGAGTTACCTGCATCTATCCGCAAATACCGGGCATTCCTCCTTATCATAACAATGGCATCTGGCCTTTTGTACAATCCTATTGGAATCTTGCTGCTGCAAAAGCTGGGAATGAAGCAGCATTAAATCATGGGCTGGCATCTATTTATCGTGCTGCTGCATTGTTTCTTACTAATTATGAAAATATGGTAGCGGCAACAGGTGATTTTAATGGTACAGAAATTAACAGCGACCGTATGTTGTGGAGCATGGCGGGAAACATTGCGATGGTACACCGTGTATTTATGGGTATCAATTTTGAAACAAACGGCATTCGTTTTGCACCTGCTATTCCATCCAATTACACAGGCACAAAAACACTTGCCAATTTTAAATACAGAAATGCTGTTCTGAATATTACCGTAAAAGGAACCGGCAATCAAATTGTTTCGATTAAAATGGATGGAAAAGAAATGCCTGATGCCTTGCTTTCTGCCGCAACAACAGGTACACATACCATTGAGATTGAAATGAACAATAAAGCATTCAGCAGCAATAACATCAACCTGGTTGAGAATTCATTTTCATTACCTGACCCGCAGGTAAAACTTAATGGCAATAAATTAGAATGGAAGCTGATTGACGGAGCCGCCGGTTATCTCATTTATAAAAACGGAAAACTTATTGATAATACAAGAGAAACAAGTTATGTATTAAAAGCTGATAGTTTGTTTGCAGAATACAGTGTAAGCGCTGTAAACGAAACAGGAGTTGAATCGTTTATGAGCGAACCCATTACTGTTTATGATGCAAACAAAATGCAGGTTGTTGAAATGGAAACCATGACAGCGAAATCATCTCTGCCGTTTGTCAATTACTCGGGTATTGGATTTATTGAAACCTCAACTGCATCAAATAAATCAATTACCATCAATATAAATGTGGAGGCAGATGGAATGTATTTAATTGACTTTCGTTATTCCAATGGAAGCGGACCGTGGAATACAGATAATAAATGCGCCATCCGCAGTTTGTACAACAGTTCAACTTACATTGGCTCTTATGTTTTTCCCCAGCGAGGTACAGATGAATGGAGTGATTGGGGCTGGAGCAACAGTTATAAAGTAAACCTGAAAAAAGGAAACAATCAATTTCGTTTGGTTTTAGAAGAGTGGAATAAGAATATGAATGTAGATGTAAACAGAGCGATGATTGATTATATGAGAGTGATAAAACTTTAAAGATATTTTTTATAGACGCAGAGAAATGAGAACGCAAAGCTGAAGGCAGAGAAAAACCTTTGCGAAACCTCCGCTTCTTCTTTCTCTGCGCCAAAAACATTTATTATGACCCCTATTCAATTTGAAATCAAAAATGCGGTGGCTTATATCCATCTCAACCGTCCGGAAAAGTTCAACAGCTTTAACCGTGAAATGGCGTTGCTGCTTCAAAACCGATTGGATGAATGTGCATCGCTGCACGAAGTACGATGTGTATACATTTCAGGTAACGGAAAGGCGTTCAGTGCCGGTCAGGATATCAGTGAACTCGTAGGTGATGATAAAATTGAAATCAAACAAATTCTCAGCGAACATTATAATCCTATTGTAAAACGCATTCGTAATCTGCCTAAACCTGTTGTAGCTGCAGTAAATGGTGTGGCCGCAGGCGCCGGTGCCAATATTGCATTGTGTTGTGATATTGTGGTGGCTGCTGAATCGGCATCGTTCATTCAGGCATTTTCAAAAATCGGGTTGATTCCTGATAGCGGCGGCACATTTACATTACCCCGTTTAATTGGCTGGCAAAAAGCAAGTGCTTTGATGATGACAGGTGATAAAGTTTCAGCATCAGAAGCAGAAAAGCTGGGTATGTTGTACAAAGTTTTTCCTGATGTTACCTTCGAAGAAGAAAGTAAAAAGATAGCAGATACATTAGCACAGATGCCTACCAAAGGATTAGCGTATACCAAACATGCACTCAATCATTCCTTTACGAATAACTGGGAAGAACAATTGCTTCTGGAAGATGAGTTTCAGCAAAAAGCAGCACAAACGCATGATTACAATGAAGGCATTACTGCTTTTCTGCAAAAAAGAACTGCAAATTTTAAAGGCGAATAATTATGAGTACCCCTATAAAAGTAGTAACCCACATGATGCAGCAGGATCGTTTCAGTCAATGGCTGGGCATTGAAGTACTGGATGTTAAGGAAGGTTTCAGCAAAATTAAAATGACGGTCCGTGAAGAAATGGTAAATGGTTTTGGCATTGTTCATGGTGGCATTACCTTTTCATTAGCAGATAGTGCGTTTGCCTTTGCCTGCAATAACAGGAACCAATTGTCTGTAGCTTTAGATACTTCTATCAACTTCATAAAACCCGTACAGGTGGGCGATGAACTTACTGCAGTTGCAACAGAAGTGCACAATGGCAAATCAACCGGACTTTATCAAATTGAAATCATTAATCAGCATAATCATCTCATTGCTCAATTCAAAGGGCTTTGTTACAGAACAAGCAAGACGCTTATTGACGAGAATCAGGTTGCAGATAAGGAGAAAAGAAAGTAACTTTCTTTCCGTCTTTTTAACCCCCAAACTCCTGCTATGAAATTACTTTCAAAATGGGGAAGACAGCATGTATGGCCGGCACGCCTGCTGATCATCCTCTTACACATGGTACTAATAGCAATTGCTTTTTACTGGGCCTTTCTTGTAACGGAAAACGGATGGAACGTTTCTGTTAATTTGCTTTATTGTTTGATTGGTATCTATGGCATATTATTTCTTATCTATCAAACCAGGAAGCAATGGAAAACGCTGTATTGGTACAGAACCTTGATGCATACAATTATGGCAGTTGTAAGCTTTTTGTTAGTGTTCCTGTATGCAACCACTCTCAACAAACCGGTTGCTGCTAATCATTTGATGGCTGCATCTTTGATTGATCCCGTTTCCGGAAGCAATTATAAACATGCAGAAGCAGAAAAACTGTTACTACAGATTAAAAACCGAGAAATCAAAAACCTTTCAAAGACAGAGCGCAAACTTCTTCGAAGTGAATTCAAATACCAGGTGAAGCGTTATACTGCCGCAAAACATGCCGGGCAGAAAGACGAAGCAGGGAAAGCAGGCCTCATTATTCTTACAATTGTTATTGCTATTGCTGCCTTGTCTGGTGTTGGTTCACTCTCCTGTACCTTGAGTTGTAATGGCAATGATGGAGCAGCGGTTGCAGTTGCTGTTTTAGGAACAGCACTGGTCATATTCCTTTTGGTGCTGACGTTAAGGAGCATCAAAAAAGGAAAACAAACCAATAGTTCAAATAAAAAAGAATTCCCTTCTTAAGTTTGCTGAAATAACATATGCGTGATCTATTCATTTAAAGGGTTTGTACCTGTTATTCATGAAACTTCTTTTGTACATCCGCAGGCTGCGGTAACAGGCAATGTTATTATTGGCAAGTATTGTTATATCGGTCCGGGTGCTGCCTTAAGGGGTGATTGGGGTGCTATCATTATTGAAGATGGCTGCAACATACAGGAAAACTGTACCATTCACATGTTTCCCGGCACTACTGTCTTGTTGAAAGAAGCCAGTCATATTGGTCATGGTGCCATTATACACGGTGCAACCATAGGAAAAAACTGCCTCGTTGGTATGAACAGTGTAATCATGGATCATGTTATACTGGGCGATGAATGTATTGTAGGTGCGTTGAGCTTTATAAAAGAAGGAGATGTATTTGCAACAAGAAGTTTAATACTGGGTAACCCGGCAAAAATAATCAAAGAAGTAAGTGATGAAATGATTGCATGGAAAACCAAAGGCACACAACTCTACCAACAACTACCTGCAGCAATGAAAACCGAATGGAAGCCATGTGAACCTTTACATGAAGTTGAATCCGATCGGCCTCACCAGGATATTCTTTACGAAACCTGGAAAACAATAAATACAGAACAAAAGCAGTAACCGAAACAGGCAAACTCTAATCCCCTGAATTTCAGTAAAAAGAAAAAAAACTTGCAATTCTAAAATATTGCATTTAGTTTTACAACTGAAAGAGACCCGAATATCCGTACAAGAACCTCCCTTTTTAACCTGATTTCCGTACCATTTCCTTTGTAAAAATTTCATTGATTTCAATTCCTGCGTTAACCGCAACATCCTTTATGCCTTGAGGCCATTATTTCTTTACCTCAAATTGAAATCATGAAAACTTTTACGCTTTCCTTGAAAGGGTTGTTCAGCTTTATGATGCTGCTCCCTTTAACCGGTGCTCTTTTTGCTCAAACCATTTCTGTAACACCTTCTTCCACTTCAGTTGTAAGCGGAGGCTCTGTAAGTTTCACTGTTAATACAGACGGTCCCGGATGGGCAAATAATGACAACCGCACTTTTACGTACACCATTACCGGCCCGGCACCTGTAATTCCTGCATCACCGGCCATTTTTAATTGTACTTCCGGTTGTAATACTGAAGTACATAACCTCACTTTTACAGAAGCAGGGGCTTACACTGTAACTGTTTTTGTAGAACGTACACAAAATGGTTCGGGCAGTGCCACTTCATCAACCATTAACATTAATGTATTTAACCCAAGCCTCTGGGCTACCTCTAACAGCGGAACAAGAATTTCTTCTTTCAGTGTTAGTTCAGGCAACTATTTTGCAGGACCTCAAAACATTTTCACTCCTAATACAGGAACAGGTACCAGCACCGCTGCATTGGCGATGAGTGCCATGCAACCCGGTGTGAATCCCGGTGATCCGTTTACACCCTATTTTTATTGGTTACCGAACACATCTAATAATAGCGGTGTGGTTGAAGTATATGGCGCTACCATCAGCGGAGCCAATCAAACACTTATTGGTACACTCGATCTTAACGGAGCTTCTACAACAAGTCTTGGCTTTGTACGTCTGGGTATGGGTCCTGATGGAGTATGTTATATGATTGCAGGTGACGGAAGTACAACGATTTATTTAGCCAGCTTCAAACCCAATGGTGTTACAACCAATGCTAACTTACCTGTGGCTGACCGCTTACAGGTAATTGATGCAGATGTTACCATTGCAGGTACCGGCGTTTCCGCTGCTGATTTTCAGAATGGTGACCTGGCAGTATTAGCTGATCCGCAACAAGGTGGTGTAAAAATTTATGCTTTAGCGAACGTAACCGGTGGCGCTACAAAAATGTTTGTAGGTAAACCAAACGGCAACTCCACAGTTATGACCAAGGCATGGGATCTTGTACAACCTGATGGCAATCCTTTTACAGTAGGTGTTAATGGTGTGGCTTTTGATATATTCGGTTCTATGTATCTGTCCGCAAGTAATGGTATTTATTACGTAAATGCAGGAACCATTAACACTTCCGGTAGTGGTACCGTACAAACAACGCTCGTACTAAGCGCAACAGGCATACAAGATCTGGCAACTAATGCTTTCCCTCAAGGCTCCCCTTTACCAGTAAAACTGAAAAGCTTTTCAGGTGTGTTGAAGAATAATATCGCTACGCTGAATTGGGAAAGCGAGTATGAGGAAAACTTTGAGTCGTATGAAATAGAACGTGCTACTAATCCTTCCCAATTTACAAAGATTGCCAGTAAAGCACCGTCAGGTACTACTAACAAAACTGCTTATTACCAGTTAACAGACGACATCAGCAGCCTGAGCAGCAAGGTGGTGTACTATCGTTTGAAAATGGTTGATAAAGACGGCCGCTTTGAATATAGTAATGTGATCATGCTGCGTAGTGACAGTAAGCAAATTAAAAACCTGCTGCTCACTCCCAACCCTGTACAGGGAGCAACCGCCAATGTGCGTATTGAAGCTGAAACAGCAGGCAATGTAATGCTTCGTGTAGTTGATGCAGGCGGAAGCATTGTAATGCAACAATGGAATAAACTTTCAGTGGGTGTAAATGCGGTACAGATCCAAAACATCAACCGTTTACAACCGGGCGTATATATTTTACAAATGATCACAGGCAACGGAGAAGTTACCAGCACCAGATTTTCGAAGTACTAAAAGACAGGTAAAGAATAATTCAGCCTGCTAAAACCCTTCCTGCGCAAGCGGGAGGGGTTTTATTTTTAATCAACTACAATTACCGTTGCTTCCCACTAAATGAACATATACGGTTATCTTTGCCGCAATACATGGAAAAGAATTTTATTGATTACATACGCATCTTCTGCAAAAGCGGTCATGGTGGTGCCGGCAGCAAACACTTTGCACGCACCAAGTTTAATCCCAAGGCCGGTCCGGATGGTGGTGATGGCGGCCGTGGTGGTCACATCATTCTTCGTGGTAATAAGAACCTGTGGACCCTGTTGCACCTGCGTTATGTAAAAAATGTATTTGCTGAAAACGGGGAGAATGGAAGTGGTGATAATTGTACAGGTCGCAGTGGTAAGGATTATTTTATTGAAGTACCATTGGGCACTGTTGCAAAAGATGAAGAAACAGGTGCCGTGGAAGCAGAAATATTGGAAGATGGTCAGGAAGTGATTTGGATCAAAGGTGGGCGTGGCGGTTTGGGCAATGCACGTTTTGCCACACCTACCAACCAGGCACCGGAGCATGCACAACCCGGAGAACCCGGTATTGAAAGCACGAAAATTTTAGAATTAAAAGTACTGGCCGATGTAGGATTGGTGGGCTTTCCCAATGCAGGAAAATCAACCTTGCTTTCCAGTATTACAGCTGCCAGACCTAAAGTGGCTGATTATGCATTTACCACATTAACACCGCAATTAGGCATGGTGGAATACAGAGACGGACGAAGTTTTTGTATTGCCGATTTGCCGGGAATCATTGAGGGCGCTGCAGAAGGAAAAGGCTTGGGTCATCGTTTCTTACGACATATTGAACGCAACTCAGTTTTGTTGTTTCTAATTCCTGCAGATAGTAAAGACCACCGCAAGGAATTTGAGATCCTGTATACTGAACTAAAGGAATACAATCCTGAAATGTTACAAAAGCAATTCCTGATTGCTATCAGTAAAAGTGATATGCTGGATGAAGAGTTGCGGGAAGCCATCAGCAAAGAACTGCCGAAAAACATTCCGCATCTTTTTATTTCGTCTGTAACACAACAGGGATTAACGGAGCTGAAAGATTTATTGTGGAAAGAGTTGAATGGTTAGCATCAGTAATTTTTTGAAACCGACAACACCACTTTGAAAGAATTATTCACTGCTTCATGGCAGCACATCAGGCAAAGTTTTTCCATCCTAACTTATGGGTTATGTTTTCTTGTAATAAGTATTGCCTGCTGGCTCAATTACAGCGGTGTATTTTCCTTATGGCCTGAAGAATCTTCGTTCTATCATTCCTTACTGTTTTTATTCTTGCTGTTTTTTATTTTTTTCCTGCTTGGGTTTTTATTTACAGCGCTGCAACGTAAGGCTCCAATCAACTTCACCGGTAATTATAAATGGCTCCTGCTTTTAGCGCCACTGTTGTTTTCCTTAAAAGTAGCATTACCATTTGACGAAGCATTGCTGCAAAACACTTCACCTGTTTTTCAAAAGGCTTTTCAAAAACCTGCAGGTTGGCTGGGAGCTTTGCTCTTTATGACTCCTGCTATTGGCCTACTGCATTTCTTTTTTGAAAAAAAGCAAGGGCTGTATTTTATAAAAAAGTCTAACACCTTTCAACCCTATTTCATTTTATTACTCAGCATGCTGCCGTTGCTGGTGGCTGCTGCAGTACAACCGGCTTTTCAGGAAGTGTATCCAAGGGCAAAAGATGTAACAATAGCTTTGGGCAGTTCTGCTTCATTCAAATATTATAGTTTGTTTGAGCTGAGCTATGCCTTAGACTTTATTACGATTGAATTATTTTTCAGAGGCTTGTTGATTGCCGTATTAAGCCGTGTATTAGGTGTGCATAGTATTATACCTGTAGCGCTCTTTTATTTTTCCATTCATTTAGGCAAACCCATGCAGGAAGCCATCAGCAGTTTTTTTGGCGGATTGATACTGGGAGCCGTGAGTTATGAAACCAAAAGCATCTGGGGAGGATGGCTGGTACACTGCGGTATTGCATTGCTCATGGAATTACTGGCCTTTGTTTTTTAACAACATCATGCAATGTTGTTCGTTAAATTTAGCATCTAAATCTTTTTATGAAATAATCATTAAAAATTAGCAGCCCAACTTTATCCCAATCAGGATGATAATTTTTAATGATTATACTATGTTGCAAATTTCAAAAAATAAAAAAGTATCACATGAAATTCATATTTCGTTTCAGCTTGCTGTTTATTATCGTATCAGGTACGGCTCATGCACAATCCGCAAGAGAGTTACGAAAATCCATAGAACTGATCATGCCCAAGGGCAATGGTGATAACGGTGGCACAGTAGCCGTGAATCTCAAAAACAGGAATATCTATGCCACCATCGTTGGGAATAAAACCTACAGCATGGCTTTTTTTAATAACGTAGGCGAAATGGTTTCACCACCCGACCTGGCTTTACTGGCAGATATCCGTGGGCTTTGGTACAATCCTGTGCTTAAATCATTCCAGGCAAATACGTTTGGCGGCAACTGGGTGAATTACGTAATTGATGATGCCGGCATTCCCTATGATGTAAAAACTGTATTTAACAGCGTACCTCAACCTATTCCAAACAGTGTGGCCGTTTACAATCAAAGAGAAAATGTGGTGTACTTTTTAAAAGGATCAACGGTAGTTACCGTTGATGTGGGTACCGGCAAACCTGTGCCTGAAAAAACATATGCTTTAAAAATCGGTTATACCAAAAAGAATCCCGCCCCGGCTGATTATAAAGCAGACAGTACCAAAGTGCCTGCCAATTACAATACTACCACCGTCATCTTCACCGGAATGACCAATGCAGAGTTTGGTTTGTTGAATATTGCCACCAAAGAAATTGAGTTATACAGCCGGCAGGATGGGTTACTGTATCAGAAACTGAAACTACCTAAAGATGTTATACTCACTGAAAAATTCAACTTCGGATTTGCCAACAGCACTTACTTTGTTTTTGATAAAAACAAAAGACGCTGGGTAGGTTACCGGTAACAATATGCACAGTTTGTGAAAAATGAAACCCTGTTATTTAAGAACAGGGTTTTATTTTTAGCCTATGCAACAGTGCTTATTCTGTGGTCATATTGTTACACTCGTGCATGTTCATGGTCATTATCAATGCCCGGTTTGCACCACCAATGCATTACCCTGTTGTGATGGAGATAACTGCCATACAAATTTGCTGCTGAAGGATGAAATAAAGGCAGGTTATAACCTCCCAGTTGTTCAGGTCGCAGAAGTGAGCAACGCAACTAAAACCAATGGCAGCGCCCAATCCTGCTGACAAAAATCCTTCTTTCTCTTCTGCTTTTCCCTTAGGTTTGTCACTCTAAAATTTGAACTATGAAGAAGTTTTTTATTTCAATTGCACTGATGTTTTCACTGCTTCGTACGTATGCAGATGAAGGCATGTGGTTGCCTTTACTGCTGGGAGAGCAGGTATATGCAGAAATGCAGAAAAAGGGTTTGAAGCTTACCAAGGAACAATTGTACAGTATCAACAAAGCATCACTCAAAGATGCTATCATCATCTTCGGTGGTGGTTGTACGGGTGAAATTGTGAGCAGCCAGGGATTGATCTTTACCAATCACCATTGTGGATATGGCGCCATTGCTGCTGCCTCCAGTGTGGAGAATAATTACCTGCGTGATGGTTTCTATGCAAAGAGTAATAAAGAAGAAATTAAAACCAATCTAAGTGTTCAGTTCCTGGTACGTATTGATGATGTAACCAAAGAAGTGAATGACTCACTCGGCACCTTGCTGGGCAAAGCAAGAGCTGATAAACAGGCTGCGGTGCTGGCAGCTATTAATAAACGCCTGAGCAATGCTGATGCATTCATTGAATGCAGGGTAAGCCCGCTGTTCAAAGGCAACCAGTTTTTGGCTTTTGTTTACCAACGTTATAAAGACATTCGTTTAGTAGGTACACCACCTGAAAGTGTTGGCAAGTTTGGTGGCGATACAGATAACTGGGAATGGCCACGTCATACCGGTGATTTCAGTGTGTTTCGTGTGTATGCGTCCAAAGACGGAAAACCTTCTGAATACAGTGCTGAGAATGTACCATTGAAACCGAAATACTTTTTACCTGTAAGCATCAAAGGGATTAAAGATGGCGATTTTGCAATGACCTGGGGTTATCCCGGCAGCACCAATCGTTATGAATCTTCATTTGGTATTAAACTTTCAACTGATGTCAACAACCCTACATTGGTGAAGTTGCGTGACATGCGTTTGAAGTACATGTTTGCAGAAATGCAGAAAGATGCAGGCACTAAACTCAAGCTGGCCAGTGATTATGCAAGCATTGCCAACTACTGGAAGTTTTATGACGGGGAAACAAAGCAGTTGCTGAAATATGATGTGTTTGGCCAGAAACAAAAAGCGGAGCAGGAATTCAAATCATGGGCTAAAGACAAACCGGAGTACGCCGCCATTTTTCCGGAGTGGGAAAAAGTGTACAATGCCTGGCAGCCGTATGCATTACACCGGGTATATATGAATGAAGGTGTTTTTGGTTCACCACTTTTATCCTTTGCCGCATCACTCATTCAACTGGAAGCAGCGTTGGTAAAAACAAATGCCACTAAAGAGGATGTAAAAAAAGCTATGGACGCCATTGTTGCATCACGTAAGAGTTTTTTAGCAAGTCATGACCGCATGAGTGATCAGAACATTGTTGGAAGTGTATTGATGATGTATTATGCAGATGTGCCCAAAGAGCAACATCCCATCAGTTTCTTTGAAACCGTTAAATCCAACTTTGGTGATTTGAAAGATGAAACTACCTGGAAAAAGTATGCGGCGGCTGTGTTTGGTAATACAATGATTTTAAATGAAGATAAGTGGAATGCTTTTGTTGCCAATCCGGATGCCGTAAAGTTGCAGGAAGATTTAGCGTTCAACATAGCCAGTTCGTTCTTCAAAAACTGGAATACGAAGTTTTTACCCCGCTTCCAGGAGTTTACGATCAAGAATAACGATCTCGGCAGGTTATACTTAAAAGGCATTATGGAAATGAATCCCGCCAAGGCAAAGAAAATGTATCCTGATGCTACGTTTACCATGCGGGTGAGCTATGGGAATGTAAAAAGCTATGTGCCCCGTGATGCCGTGAAGTATGATTTTGTTACCACCAGTAAAGGGCTGCTGGAAAAATACAAAGCAGGTGATTACGAATTCGATTTGCCCGGCAAGCAAATTGAGTTGCTGAAGAAGCGTGACTTCGGACAATATGCTGATCCGCTCCGCAAAGACCTGGTGATTGCCTTTATTACCACCAATGATATTACCGGAGGTAACAGCGGCTCGCCGGTAATTGATGCCAATGGTAATTTACTGGGACTTGCTTTTGATGGCAACTATGAAGCCTTAAGTCATAAACTGGCATTTGATAAAGATCTCAACCGCACCATTTGTGTAGACATCCGTTATGTGTTGTGGTGTATTGATAAACTGGGTGGTGCCGGACATTTGATTAAAGAATTGAAGCTGGTGAAGTAAATATTCAAATCTCTCAAAAGCCCTGTACATTAGCAGGGCTTTTTTAATACACTTTTTATGCTGCCAATTACATCCATTGAAATTTATAAGCTCTCCATTCCGCTTAAGCAACCTTTTGTGATTTCGTTGGGGCCGCAGTATGATGCCGATAATATCATTGTAGTGATTCATACGAAAGAAGGAATTACAGGTTGGGGTGAATGCAGTCCGTACATGAGTATCAATGGTGAGAGTATGGACACCTGTTTTATTGTTGGGCAATATTTAGCGAAAGCATTAAAAGGTAAAGACGCCGTGGATATTGAAGCCTGTACCAAAATAATGGATAGCATCATCACCAGAAATGAAAACATCAAGAGTGCTTTTGATATGGCGCTGTATGATATAGCAGCACAACAGGCCAACCAACCATTGTATCAATTTTTAGGCGGCAGTAAAAACAAAGTGATCTCAACGGATATGACCGTGGGGCTTGGCAGTCCTGAGAAAATGGCGAAAGAAGCATTGGAATACAAAGAAGCCGGATTCCCATCTATTAAAGTAAAGCTGGGCACAACTACTGAAGAAGATGTAAAAAGGATCAAAGCGATTCGTGCTGCCATTGGCCATGAACATCCTTTGCGTATAGATGCCAACCAGGGCTGGACTGTAGAAACAGCTATTGCAACTTTACAGGCATTGGGTAATTACAATATTGAACATTGTGAAGAACCCATCGCACGTTGGAATTTTATGGAACTGCCGCAGGTACGTACAAACAGCCCCATAAAAATTATGGCCGATGAAAGTTGTTTCGATCATCATGACGCTGCAAATCTTGCAAGGATCAATGCTGTTGATTATTTCAACATTAAACTGGGCAAGAGTGGTGGCATTCTTAATGCATTAAAAATTATTGAAACAGCCAAAGCCAATCACATCAAATTACAGGTGGGATGTTTTATGGAAAGCCGTCTGGCCATTACTGCCCTTGTGCATTTTGCGTACAGCAGCGATTTGATTGTACATTATGATCTTGATACACCGTTATTGTTAAAAGAAGACCCGGTAATTGGAGGAATGGTATTTAAAGAGAATGGTGTAGTTGAGATCGATGAATCATTTGGTATTGGCGCAAGGATTGATGAAAGTTATCTGGAGAAAAGTGAAAAGGTGGTGATATGAAGTTGATAGATATTAAAAACAATTTTTTACAAATACCTGAAGAAGATCTTCAGTTTTATGGTAATAAAGACCCTTACAGCTATTTTAAAATCATCAATGATATAATCGAAAGTAAATCTTTCTTTATTGGCTCAGTATTAGATGGCGAACTGCTGAGAGTAGAGCCTTTGGAGTATCGCTTTATAAGTCACGCATTTCCGAATAATCGAATGCATGACTCGTGGAAGACAAGGATCGATGTAAAAATTGAAAAAACAACTGCAGGATCAATATTTACTGTTAAACCAAGAACAGGTGCAGCTTTGTGGATTTTTGGACCTATAATCTTATTTTCAATACTTTATAATTTATTTGCCGGCAACTTTAATCTGATTACAGATTTAAAATTTCTTGCATTCCCCGCAATTGTAATTGTTTTTTATTTTATTGAAAGATTTAATGCAAGAAGGCTGATAGACAGATTCAAAAGAGAAGTACTTTAACTCACTGTAACTTCTTCAATAACGCATCCACATCATTCAAATCATTGGAGCGTACAATAATGATCCCTTCCCGGTCAATTAAAATATAAGTGGGAAATTCTTTGATCACCAATACATCCACCACTGCAGCACCGTTCGGCTGACGGTACTGTACCAGCTGCGGCCAGTTGAGTTGATGTTTCCGGATCAGTTCCTTTGCCAGCGGAATATCTTTCCGGTATTCATAGGGAAAACCAAATGCCACCATCTTATTTTTGTTCTTTGTTACAAACTGCTGCAAGAACCCAAAGGTTTTGATGGAAGAATCTGAGTTGCTTTTCCAGAAATGAAATAACGTGTAAGCCGGTGAATTGGCAAATTCAATATCAATTACTTTTCCTGTTATCATGTCCTGTCCCGATAGTGTGCGAAGTTTGGCACCCACCGTAGGCACATACTCATCCTGCGCCTTTAACGAAAACGAAATAAGCAAGAAGTATATCAGTAATGCAGTTTTCAAATTATTAATCATCGATCATTAATTATTAATCACGCCCCGTCCTTCCACCTCCACAAATGTACACAGGCATAGGTTCGGTAGGGGCGCCATTTTTCAGCTACCTGCTGCATCTGTTCGTACAATTGTTTTTTATTGGAATCATCCAGCTTATACAATTTGGTCATGGCTTTTTGAATACCCAGGTCATCTACCGGTAATACATCTTCATGCTGCAGGGCAAACATGAGAATCATCTCCCCCGTCCATTTACCAACACCTTTGATCTGTGTGAGCAATGCAATCACCTCCTCATCTTTCATTTTATACAAACGGGCGTCTGTTAACTGGTGTTCAAGAAAGAACCGGCAAACATTCTGCACATAGTTGGCTTTGGCATTACTCAACCCGATACCACGAAGGGTTTCAAACGGTGTATCCAGTATTTGCTGCGCCGTTGGTTCTTTCTTTCCGTACAGGGCCAGGAAGCGGTTATAAATTACATCCGCCACTTTCGTACTCAATTGCTGGCTCATGATGCTGGCACAGAGATATAAATAAATTTTTTTTCGCTTCACCAGCGTATGCGGCTCCTGTGCATCCAGTACCCTTTTTAATTTTTTGTCTTTAGAAAGATGAGGAATATAGTGCATGACTGATGGTTGATGGGAAAGGGTTTGATTTTTTGAGTTTGATTGATCAAGGTGTCTGACGTCTGCGACGTCCTGACACCTGTTAACATTGGCTTTACAATTTATTCATTCTGTGGTAAAGTTCTGTCAATAATGAGTTAACATCCAAAACAAACCTTTGTAAAACCTCTTTCCGGTGAAGCCACACTACAAAACAATCATCCTGTCCGATATCCATCTTGGTATCCGCAATTCCAGGGTTAAAGAAGCCGTAGAATTTTTAAATGCTCACAAATGTGATACGCTCATTCTCAACGGCGATATCATTGACGGTTGGCAATTGAAAAAATCAGGCGAGTGGAAAAAGAAACACACTTCTTTCTTCCGTATCATCATGAAGTATATGCACAAGTACAACACAAAGGTGATTTACCTGCGTGGCAATCATGATGATTTCCTGGATGAAATTCTTCCCTTTTCATTCGGACAATTTATTATCAAGCGTCATCATATTCTGCAAAGCGGCACTAAAAAATATTACGTGGTACATGGTGATATTTTTGACAGCATCACCACCAACTTAAAATGGCTGGCCAAGCTGGGAGATGTTGGTTATACGTTTCTGCTTTGGGTAAACCGGCATTACAATCAATACCGCACCAAAAAAGGATTGCCCTATTATTCTCTTTCACAGGTAGTGAAAGCAAAAGTGAAATCGGCGGTTTCTTTCATAAGCGATTATGAAGAACAATTGTGCGAAGTGGCAAAGGCCAATGACTGCGAAGGTGTCATTTGCGGTCATATTCACCAGGCGGCTGATAAACAAATCAACCATATTCATTACCTCAACAGTGGGGATTGGGTGGAGACCATGAGTGCTTTAGTAGAAACACAGGAAGGCGAATGGAAGATTCTATATTATAACGAATGGTCTCAACTACAACAACCTAAAGCTACTGTGCAGCAAGAGGAACTGGACCTTTATGCAACACCTGCTCAATTGCTTGAATCTTTAACTCCACAATTCTGATACTATGAACAACACATTTGTATTTGCTGTACAGGGCGAAGGAAGAGGTCATTTAACACAGGCGATTGCAGTGTATGAAATGCTCACACAAAGAGGTCACCAGGTAAAAGCTGTATTAATAGGCAGCAGCAGCCGAAGGGAAATTCCGGCGTTTGTAAAAGAACGGATCAAAGCGCCCATCATCACTTACCCCAGTCCCAACTTTGTTACGGATAAAGAAAATAAATCCATCCGTATCGGAAAAACCATCCGGCATAACCTGTTTCAATGGAAGCAGTTTCGTAAAAGCATTGCGTTGATCAAAGAAGTGTTGCAGCAACATCAACCGGATATTGTGTTGAATTTTTATGAACCACTGATTGGTTTGGGTTCTATGTTCAAACCCATGCATCCTAATATTGTTTCCATTGCCCACCA
>JABXJR010000045.1_pt1 | contig 24662 bp, 19 predicted proteins | sample 7431291 | NCBI WGS metagenome assembly JABXJR01 (sample SAMN14395756, study PRJNA613071) | wetland metagenome | isolation source: water samle H3 from high-altitude wetland | place: Chile: Salar de Huasco, high-altitude wetland | collected 2015-11-10 | reverse complement strand
CACGGTCGTAGGCCACCACGTGCAACACCGTCTAGAGGGGCGTCTGACATGAGCGACAAACGTTTGATCGTTGAAGGGCTGACCATCGACTTTGGTCACCGCCGTGTCGTTGACGACTTGTCTTTTACCCTGGAGCCGGGTCAGACCGTCGCCCTGGTGGGTGAGTCCGGCTCCGGAAAAAGTGTCACTGCGCGCAGCCTGATCGGGCTCACCGGGCAAGGCTCGCGGGTTAACGCGCGGCAGCTCAGCTACGACGGCCACGACCTGCTGAATCGATCCGAACGTCAATGGCGTGACCTTCGCGGCCAACAGATCGGCTTTGTCCTGCAAGACGCGCTGGTATCGTTGGACCCGTTGCGCCCAGTGGGCAAGGAAATCATCGAAGTGCTGCAGACCCATCGCTGGGGCACGGGTGCAGAACGCCATGCGCGCATGCTGGAGCTACTGGAACAGGTCGGCGTGCCGGAGCCCGCGTTGCGCGCACTACAACGCCCCGACCAACTTTCCGGCGGGCTGCGCCAGCGCGCACTGATCGCCAGTGCGTTGGCACTCAGCCCCGGGCTGGTGATTGCCGATGAGCCCACCACTGCGCTGGACGCCACGGTCCAAGCGCAGATACTCGAACTGCTCAAACAAATCACCCAACAAGGCAGCTCGCTGCTGATCATCAGCCATGATCTGGCAGCTGTGGCACAACTTGCTGACCACGTGCTGGTGCTGCACAACGGCAAGGTGGTCGAGCAAGGCCCCATGCAGCAAGTGCTGCGCGCACCCCGGCATGCCTATACACAGGCACTGCTCAATGCAGTGCCGTCCGAGCATCCGCGCGGTACTCGGCTGTCTGCCGGGCGGCAAAACGAGCATTACCCACCGCCGCTTGATGCCAGGCAGCAGGTGGTATTGCGTGCGCAAAACCTGAGCAAAAGCTATGTGGGCCCGGATCATCAGGTGCGTCTGGTTGCGAGCGGCGTGAGCTTCGATTTACACGCCGGCCGCACACTGGGCATCGTCGGCGAATCCGGCTCGGGCAAAAGTACCGTCGCGCGTATTGCGCTTGGCCTGCTTGAGCCGGACGGCGGCAGTGTGACGTTGATGGGCCACCCCTGGGTAGGCAGCGGCTTGGAGGCTGTAGCGGAAAAACACCGGCGAGCCTATCGCCAGACCATCAGCGTGATCTACCAGGACCCGTTGAGCTCCTTTGATCCGCGCTGGAACGTACGCCAGATTCTCTCCGACGCACTGGACGTAGCGGGTGTCGTCGGCGCCGATCAAGCGCATGAAATTGATCGTCTGTTGCGCCAAGTTCGCCTGCCCAGCGATGCGGCCTCACGTCGCCCGTTGGAGCTCTCGGGCGGTCAACGGCAAAGGGTGTCAATTGCCCGTGCAATTGCCAGCAAACCGCAAATCATTGTGTGCGATGAGCCGGTCTCCGCCCTCGACGTGTCCGTACAGGCTCAGGTGCTAGACCTGCTAGCCGACCTGCAGAGGGAACTGGGCCTGGCCTACTTGTTTATCTCCCATGACCTGGGTGTGATCCGTCATGTCAGTGACGATGTGCTGGTGATGTACGCGGGTGAGGTCGTAGAACGAGCACCCACCGAGCATTTGTTTAAAAACCCGCAACACCCCTATACGCGCGGATTGCTCAGCGCTATTCCACAACTGCCCAAGGCTGAAAGCCCAGCAGAAGACCCGCGGTCGCTAATCAATGAGCCACTTGCGAGCCCCTACTAATCCAAATGGCACGACATTGCCCGCCATTTTCACTGGAGATCATATGAGCCGTTTTTCGCCTACCCATCTACCCCCCGCCCGTTCAGTCGATGAGCTGGTCACGCGGGTAGAGCTTTTGTTGCCGCACATTAAAGAAGGCGTGGTTGAGCGCGAGTTGAACCGTCAATTACCTTATGAGGCGATCAGCGCGCTCGCTGGCGCAGGCATTTTCACCTGCCGGATCCCCAAGTCCCACGGAGGTCCTGGAGGCAGCGTCGAAGATGTCATCCGCTTGCTGATACGCGTTGCTTCGGTGGACTCCAACGTTACTCAAGCCATGCGTCCAGGCTTCGGGTTCCTGGAAGGGTTGTTGGCGTCACGCAGCGAAAATGCCGATCTAGACCGAGCGCTTTGGTTCGAGCGTTATTTGCAGGGTGAAATCGTCGGCAATGCGGGTTGGGAAGTGGGCGGCGCGAACGGTTCGGTCAGTGCGCGCCTGGTTCGCGAGGATGGGCATTTTCGCGTCAATGGCAGCAAGTACTACAGTACGGGGGCCCTGTATTCGGATTGGGTATTGGCCATCGCGCTGGACGAGGAAAACCTACCCGTATCGTTTGTACTGCCGCGCAATCGTGAAGGACTGGAGTTAGTCGATGACTTTGATGCCATGGGTCAACGCTTGACGGCCAGCGGCACGACCCATCTCAACAACGTCATCGTTTACCCGCAAGAGATTCGTCCACGCTGGGCATTGGACGGCAAACGAAGCATCGTGACGCCATTCGTGCAGTTGTTCTTGGGGGCGGTGGAAGCCGGCATCGCAAAAAATGCGCTTGACGACGCGATCGACTTTGCCAGGAATCATGCCCGCCCAATTGTGCACAGCACTGCGCAGCGCTCGGTGGATGATCCCTATGTGGAGCTTAGCGTCGGCGATATCAGCGCACGTGCTTATACTGCTGAATCGGTGGTGTTGCGCGCAGCACAGGCGATAGATCGGGCCTGGAGCAATGACCTGGAGGTGCCGGCGGTCGAACAGGCAGCCATCGAGGTTGCCCAGGCGCAGTACATCGCTGCCGAATCAGCACTCAAGGCCGCAGAGTTGGTATTCGACGTGGGCGGCGCGTCGACGACGGGACGCCGCTATAACCTGGACCGACATTGGCGCAATGCGCGGACAGTGGCCAACCACAATCCGCGCCATTGGAAGGCTGCCGCCGTCGGCGCTACATACCTGAAAGACACGCTGCTTCCAACGTCAGGTCTGTTCTGATCTACGCGCATCGATTTACAAACAACTGCAGTTGAAAAAAACCAGGCCTCGCCCTGGTTTTTTTACGTTTCCAGAGTTTAGAAATGAACGCCACCGATATACCGGATAGAAAATATTATGAAAATAATGTACCAGTCAGTTAATTGTCTACCACCACTGTTGTTGAACAAACAGTTAAGTAGCAGCTTCCTTCAATAACGAACACTTCATTCACTTTCTAACGCACCTAACGTCAGAAACGACACTAAATTGTCGACTTGGCACAGTGCCTGCATCCGACAATATGACACACGTAATACCCATAACTTTTAATATCTGCGTGCACCATTGAGGGATGAAAAGTTGAGTTCAAAATTTTCGGCAACCCCGGTTATCAACCCGATAGCCAAAGCGCTGCGAAGTGCAATGATCTCCAGCACTGGGGTGGGCTCAGTGCTGCTATGTTTCGGCACCGTCGCATTGGCTGACACTTCGTCACTTTCGCTTGAGAACACTGATTCACACGAACAACAACAAACAACCAAGCTTGCCACTGTTGTCGTACAAACCGACAAACTGACCGACACCCAAAAAGCCGCATTGCGTTTAAATGATATTCCGGGTGGCACCAATATTATCGACAGCGAGACACTGGCGCGCGGCCGTAACGGTAGTCTTAGCGACCTCCTGGCTAATCAGCCTGGCGTTATCGTCAGTTCTGTGGGCGGTAACGATGGTGCCAAAATCTCGATTCGTGGCTCGGGTATCAATAACTCGGCTGGGTACTTTCGCGAAGGGATCAAATTCATGTTTGACGGCCTGCCCATCACAGGCCCGGGAGGTACACCCTACGAATTGCTCAACGGCGCAGGTGTTGACCACATTGAAGTGCTCAGGGGCGCCAACGCTTTCGACTATGGCTCGGCTGCGCTGGGCGGCGCGGTGAATATGATCACCAACACCGGCTACACCGCGCCGGGCCAACGCATCCGTTATGAAACCGGTAGTTACGGTTATCAGAAGTCCGTACTGAGCACCGGCGGGGTTGAAGGTAACTTTGATTACTACCTGAACCTGGATAACTATCGCAGCGATGGTTACCGCTCCGACTATAGCCTGTCCAAAAGCAACGGGTCGGTGATCAACCTCGGCTACCGCTTCAATCCAAAGCTGGAAACCCGAGTGATCATTCGGTACCGAGAGGAGTATCACGAGGATCCCGGCACCCTGACCCTGGCTCAATTGAAGAGCGATTCGTCCAAGGCCAGTGCGGCTTATAAAGCCGGACGCATTGACGGGAGGCGCAGAGGCACGGTGTGGGTCGGCAGCAAGACCACGTATACCTTCGATGATGACGCACAGCTGGAATTCGGGGTCGACTATCACAAGTACCCACACGCCAACAGCATCCAAAGCCGGGGCAACCCTTCGTCATGGGATTGGCATGACATTAACCTTTCGCTGCGCTACTCGCGCGTCGACCAGCTGTTTGGCCGCGAAAACCGTGCCAGCGCGTCCGTAACCAACAGTCAGAACCTGCTGGGTCAGTCAGACTTCCCGGACGGACGGACCCAGGAGTTGCTCAAGCGCGCCACCTACAAGAACTCTGCCGATCGCACCATCAATCTGGGCAACGACCTGAATATTGTCGACAAGCTCTGGCTCACCACCGGGGTTTCGGCAATCAACGTTCGCCGCGACGTGGACATCAGTTACCACAAGACGCCTAACGTCAGTGCTTATCCAGACAATATCGACTATGACAACTGGAGCCTTGCGCCCCGGATTGGCTTGCGTTACGAGTTAACCCCGCAACTGCAGGTGTTTGGTAACTTCAGCCGTTCGATCGATCCACCAGCAAGCTGGCAGTATTCAAACGGTTTTTCCGAAGGCGCAAATATCAAGCCGTTGGTGGAACAAAAGGCCAACACCCTGGAATTCGGCATCAAGGGCCAGATCGGTCGGTTTGATGGCAGCCTGGCGGTTTATCGTTCGTGGGTGCGCGACGAACTGTTGAATGTGCAAATCAACTCGACCAACTTGAATACTTTGCCGATCACCACTGCCTTCAACGCCAGTACCCCTACCCTGCACCAGGGTGTGGAGTTGGGATTGAAAGCCTTACTGTGGGAACGCGAAAACGGCGATCAGGTACTGTTGCGTCAAAGCTACACCTACAGCGACTTCCATTATCGTAATGACCCAAACCTGGGTAGCAATGAACTGCCGGGGTTGCCTAAACAGGTATATTGGGCTGAGCTGCAATATCAGCAGCCGAGTGGATTCTATGGCGGGGTAAACCTGCAATCGGTATCGAGAACCGCGGCCGATTACGCGAACACTTTATATGCGCCCTCCTACACCCTCTTTGGCGCCACACTAGGCTATGAAGCACCCAGCAAAAACTGGAAGGTCTACCTGGACTTAAAAAACATTACGGATAAAGACTACGTCGCTACCGTCAGCCCTATCTACAACGCCAAAGGCAAAGATGCGGCGGTATTTTATCCAGGCGATGGCATGGGCGTTTATACCGGCGTCGAGTTTAGATTCTAAACAACAAGGCATTTTTGTAAAAAACTCAATATCGCACGCACCGTATAACGGTTTACTCCATTGCGACAGAACGTAAAAAGAACAATACGTTCAGGGGACGGTCGTGCCCGATCGAAACCGAGGTGATGGTGTAAGCCGTACCTGGCACTCTAGAACAGGAGCACTTTCATGAGCCGTAAACAGCTTCATGTAAATTTATTCGAAATGAACTGCGTCAGTCATATCACTCACGGTTTGTGGGTGCACCCGGACAACAACCGTCATCGTTTCAACGATATCGACTATTGGCTGGAGCTTGCACAGCTTTTGGAGCGAGGCGGATTCGATGCTGTGTTCCTGGCCGATGTCACCGGCACTTATGATGTTTTCCGTGGAGGGCCGCAAACCTCGTTGCGCGAAGGCATGCAAATTCCCAGCAATGACCCCTTGATGGTGATCCCTGCCATGGCAGCCGTCACCAAGCATCTGGGTTTTGGCGTAACGTTTTCAACCTCCTATGAACCGCCATTTGCATTTGCTCGACGGATGAGCACCCTGGACCATCTGACCAAAGGGCGAATGGCCTGGAATATCGTGACTTCGTACTTGCCCAATGCTGCGAAAAACTTCGGGCTCGATGAACAGATTCCTCATGATCAGCGCTATGAGATTGCGGATGAGTACACGGACGTGTTGTACAAACTTTGGGAGGGTTCCTGGGACGATGATGCAGTCATCCAGGACCGCGAAAACCGTGTTTACACCGACCCCGATAAAGTCCGCTATATCGATCACGTCGGCGAACACTTCAAGGTGATGGGCCCGCACCTGTGTCAACCATCACGCCAACGTACGCCGGTATTGTTCCAAGCCACCGCCTCCCCAGCAGGAATGGAGTTTGCCGGGCGCCATGCGGAAGTGGTGTTCACCGGCGGGCGGGGGCATGAGGTCATTCGCAAGAACATTGCAGCCATGCGCGCCAAGGCGGTGGAGCACGGTCGGGCGCCCTCAAGCATCAAATTTGTGGTGATGGCGTCGATTATCGTTGCACCGACCGAGGAAGAAGTGGCCGAGAAACTCAAAGCCTACCAAGCCCTTATCCGTGTGGAGGGCTCGATGACTCACTTCCAACTTCCCATCGATTTACTGGCCTACCCGCGCGAAGAGCGAATTCACAACGTATTGAAGCGCGAGAATCTGACCACCCTGTTCAGCAACTTTTTCGCTGCTGACGAAACCATCGGCCAAACCCTCGATCGCATTGGCAATTTGAACCAAGACTTCTTTTTTGTCGCCGGCACACCGCTGCAAGTCGCCGACGAAATTGAAAAGTGGCTGGACGAAGATGGCATCGACGGCATCAACCTGCGTCAGTTCCTGTCCTTTGAAACCGCACGCGACTTCATTGACTTGGTGGTCCCGGAACTGCGCAAGCGCGGTCGCTATCGCCTTGAGTATGAACCCGGTGAAACCCTGCGTGAACGGCTTTTTGGAAAGGGCCAAGCACGTTTGCCTACCGAACATTACGGCGCGCGTTACCGCACTCCCGAGGTGCTACTGGCGCCAGCCAATCCCTTGCGTTTCTAGCGCCGCGAGGTCGCGGACCAAGCGTTGCACTTATGCTTTTTGACTATGGAAGACAACCTATGACTGCTCACCTTAACGCTCTCTCAGGGGCTAACTACGACATTCTCGTCACTCGCTTTCGGCCGATTTTCAAACGTATAGCCGACAGCGTGCTGGCGCGCGAGCAGCACCGGACCCTGCCGTTCGAACCGATCCAATGGCTAAAGGAGGCCGGTTTTGGGGCCCTGCGGGTACCCGAAGAGCACGGAGGCTTTGGCGTTTCGCTGGTGCAATTGACCAGCCTGCTGATTGAGTTGGCAGAGGCAGATTCCAACGTTGCCCAAGCATTGCGAGGCCATTTCGCGTTTGTCGAAGACCGTGTCAATGCCCATCATCACGCGCCACAGGACGTCTGGCTCAAACGCTTTGTAGCGGGCGAATTGGTTGGATGCGCCTGGACCGAAGTGGGTGCGGTAAAAATCGGTGACCGCCTGACGCGGATCTCGCAACTGGACGAAAAGTGGGTGGTCAACGGCACCAAGTACTACAGCACCGGCAGTATTTTTGCAGACTGGATCGACTTGCTCGCACGCCGCGATGACACTGGTAAAGACGTGACCGTAGCGGTGTTCGCCAAACAGCCGGGCATTCGCCAACACGATGACTGGGACGGCTTCGGACAGCGCATGACGGGTAGCGGGACGGCGATCTTTGAAAATGCCGAGATAGAGTTACACAACATTATTGAATACCCGGATCGATTCAAATATCAGACCTCCTTTCACCAATTGATCCTCAATGCAGTCTTGGTCGGCATTGGTCGCGCGGCAGTCAGGGATTTTTCCACGGAAGTATTCAAGCGCACCCGAGTGTATAGCCATGGCAACGCGGCGGCGGCGAGCGAGGATGCACAGATCCAGCAGGTTGTCGGTAAGGCCTCGGCCCAAGTTTACGCCGCCCAGGCCTCAGCCCTTTTGTCGGCCGAAGCCAATCAGCAGGCCTATATCAGCCACATCGAGCAAAACGAAGAGGCCCGACGCAAAGCGAACGTGAAGGCATTGGTAGAGACATCCCAGGCGCAGATAACGATCGTTGATTTGGTGCTGAGCGCCACCAGCAATGTGTTCAACGCCCTCGGCGCCTCGGCCACCAGTACCGGTAAACAACTCGACCGCCATTGGCGCAATGCCCGTACCGTGTCGTCACACAATCCGGTGATCTACAAGGAACGCATCATCGGGGACTGGGAAATCAATGGCACAGAACCGCCCTTTGTTCTGCAAATTGGCGGTGGTAGCAAGCAAGTCTGACGGCCTTGACTGCGACCGTCCAGGTCGCTCATAGAACTGATGCTCCAGGAGAGTTACCAATGTCCGCCTATGTGATTTTTACCCTTGAACACACCACCGACGCCGAGGAACTCAGGCTCTACGCACAGAAAGCGCCAGCATCCCGTGGTGATCACGAGATCACGCCATTGGTGTTTCGTGGGGAGTTTGAGGTGCTTGAAGGCGATCCATTTGAGGCCGCGATAGTCCTGCGATTCCCGAATAGGGCTGATGCACGCAACTGGTATACCAGCCCCGCCTATCAGGAAGCGCTCCAGCATCGACTCAAAGGTGCGGCTTGTCGGGTGTTTATCGTCGACGGGGTCGACGCATAAAGACGAAGCCGCGATGGAATGACCATCGCGGCATCAAGCTTCGGACAGGTCCGCAGCAAGCACGCTGTGATAACGCGTGGAAAACTCCACGGGCAAACGCTTTGGCTTGCCCGTGGAGAGTTCGACACAGGCAAATGTAGTGATCGCGCGTAACAACACGCGCGCGTCTGCCTCACGCACCACCTGAAAGTGCCGAACCAACTTGATCCGTTGCACGCTGACGATCCAGGTGGCTATCAGCAAGCGTTCGCCCAGGTAGGCGCTCGCCAGGTAATCGACCTCATTGCGCAGCACCGCCAGGCCGCGGTCTGATCGACGGTAGTCGGCAAACGTGATGCCCAGGTCCCAGGAATGCGACCAGGCACAACGCTCCAGCCACTTGACGTATACCGAGTGATTGACGTGCCCCAACTCATCGATGTCGCCCTCGCCGACATCGAGTTCGAGTATGAACGGGTCCGGCAAATCCCAGGGGTTTACCACTTCTCGATCCACGGGCGCAGGTCGAGTTCGAAGGTCCAGGCATCGCGTGGTTGCGTGTGCAGGTACCAGTAGTTGTCAGCGATGTGTGCCGGGTTGAGGATGCCGTCCTGATCCTTGAGCGCGTAGCGTTCGGGGAATTGGGTGCGGATGAAGTCGGTGTCAATCGCACCGTCGACCACCACATGTGCGACATGAATGTTCTGCGGCGCCAGCTCTCGCGAAGCACTTTGCGCCAAGGCGCGCAGCGCGTGTTTGGCGCCGGCGAAGGCCGAGAAATTAGCGGCGCCACGCAACGCAGCGGTGGCACCGGTGAACAGGATGGTACCGCGCTGGCGGGTCACCATGCGCTTGGCCACCTCGCGGGTATTGAGAAACGCCGAGAAGCAGGCCATTTCCCAAATCTTGAAATATTTGCGCGCCGTCTCGTCCAGGATGCTGCAGGGCACATTGGCGCCAATGTTGAACACCAGCACCTCGATCGGTCCAATTTGCGCTTCGATTTGTTCAACCAGCGCGATCACTGCTTCTTCCTTGCGCGCATCGGATGCAAAGCCATGAGCCACACCACCCTGCTCGCGAATGCTGTCGACCAGCGGTTGCAGTTTGTCGGCGTCGCGGCGTGTGACACAGGCGATATAGCCTTCTGCGGCGAATTTCTTGGCGATGGCACCGCCGGTGGAATCACCCGCGCCGATGATCAACGCGACCTTGTTTTCGGTTGGATTGGACATTGCAGCTCCTTTGGTGAACGATCGTTTTTTTATAAAACATACGCTCACCCCCAACGCCGGTCAAGGCGCCCGTTGCACGCTTATTTATTGGTCGTCGGGCGTGTGCAGATGGTGTTTTTCGATGACGCGCAGGTTGGCTTGGAGGATTTCCTCGCGGGTTTCTTCGCTCTCAACCATGCGTGCCAACGCCAGCGCGCCAATGCATTGCGCGATAACTGCCCATGCAGCGTCACCGTCTGAAGTGCGCGCGCTCCAGGCCTTTTGAATGCCCGTCACAGCAGCCTCTACCGCCGAACGCACTTCGGGGCCCGACCGGGCAATTTCCGGGCCCAGCGTCGGCAGCACGCAGCCGTCGTCAGGGTGCAAGGCGTGGGACACGCTCAGGTATTTGCGCAGCCACTTGATGACGTGATCGTCGGAGGAGTTTTCATCGCCAGCCAGCATCTCCCGACTGTTTTGCACTTCCTCTTCGATCACCGCCTGGAACAACGCCTGCTTGGACGGGAAGTGGTTGTAGAACGCCCCACCCGTCATGCCCACCGCCGACATCAATGTGTCGACGCTGGTGACGCTGAAGCCACCCTTTTTGGTGATCGCCCGGCTGCTGTTGAGCAGCTTGAGACGTGTCTCGTCTTTGTGTGTTTTTGAATAGCGCATGAGCCCGGACCGGCGGTTTGACAGAGCTGAAACAGTAGCATAACGTTCGTTTAGTAAACGATGGTTTTTCTATGAGCGAGGGGGTTTGCATGAAGGTTGAATTTTTCTTCGATGTGGGCAGTCCGGCGTCCTATCTGGCGTGGACGCAGTTGCCAAAAATCTGCGCGGCAAAAGGTGCCGAATTGGTTTTCCGGCCGATGCTACTGGGCGCTATCTTCCAGGCAACTGGCAACGCATCCCCCGCCGCCGTGCCGGTCAAGGGGCGCCATTCGGGTATCGACCTGGGGCGCTTCGCCAAGCGCTACGGCGTGCCGTTGGTGATGAACCCACACTTCCCTGTCAACACCTTGCAGCTGATGCGGGCGGTGACCGGCGTGCAAATGCACCAACCTGAACGGTTCGAGCATTTACTGAAAACGCTGTTTGACGCGCTGTGGATTGACGCCTTGAACCTCAACGAACCTGCCTTGATTGGCCGTACGTTGATACGCGCAGGTTTTTCCATCGACGAAATCCTGGCATTGGCCAATAGCCCGGACGTCAAGGCACAACTGCGAAGCACCACCGACGAAGCGCTGGAACGCGGCGTATTTGGTGCGCCGACCTGCTTCGTGGGCGACCAGATGTTCTTTGGCCAGGACCGCCTGGATTTTGTGGAGGAAGCGCTCGCCTGAAGCCGCACACACCTCTTCTCACCTGCCAATAAATACAATGACAACAGGAGTGAATCATGGACCCGCACGCCAGGCATCCTGCCTACCCCGCCAGCTTTCCCGATGAGCTTGAACTGGGTGAGCACGACACACTGATCACCACCCTTGAGCAATCCTTCGCTCGCTACCCACAAAGAATCGCCGCCACCTGCCTTGACGAAGCACTGAGCTATGCACAACTGGCCCGGCACTCAAACAACTTCGCCATTTACCTGCATCAAAGCGGCCTGCAACGCGGTGATCGCGTCGCGCTGATGATGCCCAACAGCCTGCCCTACCTGATCGCGCTGGCCGGTGTGATTCAAGCCGGCATGGTGGTGGTCAACGTCAATCCGCTGTACACGCCCCGCGAACTTGCCCATCAACTGAAGGACTCGGGTGCCCGTAGCATCGTGATTGCCGAGCCGTTCTTGACCACGCTCGAGCAGGTGATCGAACACACTTCGGTCCAGCAGGTGCTGGCGACGCCCGTTTTTGGGCTGCTTGAGCAGGTCGATAGCGAGCACGCGTCGCCATTCGCCAAGGCCCTCAGGGACCAGGTCACTGCGGTGCCGACAGAGGTGGCGCCTACCGATATTGCGTTCCTGCAATACACCGGTGGCACGACCGGCGTGTCCAAAGGCGCGGTGCTCACCCATCGCAGTGTCGGTGCCAGTTTGAAAATGATTCTGTTGTGGTTCACGCCCGCGAATATCGCCCATCCGATTGCAATCGTCTTGCCGTTGCCGCTTTATCACGTCTACCCGATGTCGGTCGCACTGATGTCCATTTCCCTGGGTGCCAACCTGCGGCTGGTGCCGAACCCACGGGACACGACCTCGGTCATCAATGAACTGAAACGCGCACCGTTCGACATGTTCATGGGCGTCAACACGCTGTTCAACAGCCTGGTGGAAGACCCTCAACTGCACACCGTGGATTTCAGCACAACCTACGCCGTGATCGGTGCCGGTGCGTCGGTGCAGCAACCGGTGGTGGAGCGCTGGATCGCCGCCGGTGGCGCGCCCATCACTGAAGCGTATGGGCTGACCGAAACGTCACCGTGCATGATGTTCAACCCACGCGGGCGTAACGGCAGCATCGGCATTGCCATGCCCTCTACCGCGTTGCGTGTGGTGGATGATCAAGGCCAAGCCGTAACCGCTTCGGCCTCGGGAGAGCTGCAGGTCAAAGGGCCGCAGGTGTTCGCAGGTTATTGGCAAAATGCGCAAGAAACGCGCGCAGCCTTCACCGATGACGGATGGTTCAAGACCGGCGATATCGTGACGGTGGCCGAGGATGGCTTCATGCATCTGGTTGACCGTAAAAAGGACATGATCCTGGTGTCGGGCTTCAACGTGTACCCCAAAGAGATCGAAGACGTGGTGGCCAGCCACCCGGGCATCCTCGAGTGCGCCTGTATCGGTGTGCCCGACGAGCGCTCGGGTGAGGTGCCCCACCTGTTCGCCGTGCCCCGCGCCCCTGGTGAGGCCGTGACGGTCGATGAGTTAAAGGCACACTGCCGGTCCGGCCTGACCGCCTACAAGGTGCCGCGCTATATCACCTTCGTTGAGTCACTGCCCAAATCACTGGCCGGGAAGATATTGCGTAAGGACCTGCGCACCGCGCACTAAGCGTCACGGGCAAGGGCGTGCAGCCAACTGCACGCCCTCTAAAAAGGCTTACACCTTGCCCAAATAGTGCCCCAGGCGCAGTTCAAAATCCGCTCCGGCTTCAACCGCAACATTGCGTGCTTTCAGCCCACGCTCACGCACCTCAGGCCGTTGCACCGCCTTGAGGAATGACGTCTGGCTTTCCAGCAGCGCTTGCGGTTGCGCCAACGTCGTACGGTTGACCAACCGCTTGGCCTCGCCTATCGCAAACCGATCAAAGTTGGCGATCCGGTGTGCGAACTGGTCTACAAAAGCATCCAGTTCGGCGTCCGGCAAGGCACGGTTGATCCAGCCATAACGCTCAGCGGTCAGGGCATCAAAATCATCCGCGCCGATGATGATCTCCAGTGCTCTAGCCCGACCGGCAAGCGTCGGCAGTCGCTCGATGGCCCCGCCGCCTGGCAGCACGCCCGCAGCCACTTCCGGCTGACCAAAAAAAGCGCGCTCGACGCTCGCAAAGCGCAGGTCGCAGGCCAATGCAAACTCGCTACCCGCCCCTCTTGCCCTGCCGCGTACCGAGGCAATGCTGATCACCGATGACTGCTGCAGACGCGTGGTCAGGTCGATCCACGCAGGCAAACCGGTAGGGCCCGGTGCGATGGGCGTTTCGGCGGCCCTTGAAAGGTCGTAGCGGGCAAAATAGAAATCTGGATGCGCACTGTCAAACACCACTACCGCCAATTCAGGTGCTGCTTCTATGCGCCCGACAATGTCCTGCAACTCAAGAATGGTCTCGGGGTTAACCAAATTGATGGGCGGGTTGTTGAACGTTACACGCCAATAAGCGGCGGACTGTTCGGTAATCGTGAATTGCGTCAGCTCTGACATGTGTAGCCCCTACCTGATAGTGGTTGCTCAGCCCTGTGCGTCGCGTATTGCGATGTCCCATGCCCGCCGCTGCTTCACGCTCAAGCAGCTCGGATCGAGTTACATAGTGATCGCTACGAAACACTAGGCGCTTTACGAAACCACCGTCAAGGGAATTTAATAGCGGTCGCTATGAAACTTCGACGGGATCACACATGCGCAAAACCGGCCGCCCCCTCTCATTTGACCGAACCCAGGCGTTGGACCTGGCCATGGACGTGTTCTGGCGGCACGGGTATGACGCCACCTCGATCAGCGTACTCACGGGTGAAATGGGCATTACCGCGCCCAGCCTGTATGCGGCCTTTGGTGATAAGCACCGCCTGTACCTTGAAGCGCTTGACCGTTACATGCACCGCCCAGGCCTGGAACTGGAACCGCTGCTAGCACGCACCCCTACCGCCTACGACGCAGTGAACTACATGCTAATGGGTGCCGCCAAACAGCAAACGCGGCCTGATCGCCCCCTGGGTTGCATGTTGATGAGCGCGCGGGTCAACACCCCCGCCGAGTCGCCCCTGGACCAATGCATCATTGCGCTACGCAACAACGTCTTGGACCTGATCGAAAAACGTATTCGGCGGGGCATTGATGAAGGTGATGTGCCAAGTCATGCCAGCGCGAGCGAAATGGCCAGCTTCTATCTGATGGTGCTGCAAGGCATGTCGGTCCGGGCCCGCGACGGCGCAGGCGAACAGGAACTGCTTGCGCTGGCGCGGCATGCCCTGAGGTGTTGGCCACGGGAGTAAAGGCGCTAAAACAGCTCTTGCAACGTCTGCGGTACACCCTGGGAACTGTCGATTGAAGGGTCGGAGGGCGGAACATTGTCACTCCTGAAGACTTCCATTTCCGAGCGGCTCGCAGCCCTGGCGTCTTGCACTGCGATGCGCCGCCTCACGATCCCGTCAGGTTCGGGCTGGGAGTAGGCAGGTGTTCCGGCGAGTGCCGCTGTCATGTAGTCCATCCAGATCGGCAGTGCGATGGTAACGCCCCACTCCCGTCGTCCCAGGCTTTCGGGTTGGTCGAACCCGGCCCAGACACTGGTGACCAAACGACCGTTATAGCCGGTAAACCACGAGTCTTTAGCGTCGTTGGTGGTGCCGGTCTTGCCTGCGATGTCAGGGCGATGCATGGCAGCAGCGGCGCGGCCGGTGCCTCTTTTGACCACGTCTTGAAGCATGCTGGTCAGGAGGTAAGTGGTGCGACTATCGACCACCTGTTTCGCGACAACCTCGGGGGTCGGGTTTTGTTCGCTCGGGGCGGCGCTTGGGGTGGTTTTGAAGATGACCTGCCCCTTTCTGTCTTCGATTCGGTCAATGAAGTACGGCGTGATTTTGAAGCCGCCGTTAGCAAAGACACTCCAGCCCGCCACCACGTCCATGGGGGTCACCGAGGCAGTTCCCAACGCCAGTGAGAGGTTGCGCGGCAGGTCCTGTGGGTCAAAGCCAAAGCGCGTTATGTAATCGACGGTTTTATCCACGCCCATCGCTTGCAATAGGCGGATCGACACCATGTTTCGTGAGCGATTGAGTGCCTCGCGCAAACGTATGGGGCCGAGAAAGGTGCGGTTTTCATTTTGCGGGCGCCATGTAGGCCCAGAGTAATCATCCCCCAGCACGATAGGTGCATCGTTGACGATGCTGGCCGGTGTATAGCCATTGTCGAGTGCAGCGCAGTAGATAAACGGCTTGAAGCTCGACCCGGGTTGGCGCTTGGCTTGTACCACACGGTTGAAACTGCTCTGTTGAAAGTCGAAGCCACCTACCAGCGCTTGTATTGCCCCATCTTCCGGATCTACGGAAACCAAGGCGCCCTGGGCCTTGGGAACCTGGCTGAAACTCAGTTGATTGCCCTGCGCTTCCACACGAATAACGTCCCCGCGCTTGACCACATCCGACGGTCGCACAGGCACGCGCCCAAGCGCATTGCTGCCAATAAACGGACGCGCCCATTGCATGCTCGCCCAAGCTACCGATTGCTCCTGCCCGGCCTGGTCGACGACGCTGATGGATTGGTCAGATACCCCGGTAACCGCGACGGCTTTCAAGCCGCCAAGCGAAGGGTAATGGTTGAGTTGTTCAAACCACGGGGCGTTCGCCGTGATCGTGATATGCCCTTCAGGTCCGCGATAACCATGCCTTTTGTCATAGGATTTCAAGCCTTTTTGAAGTGAGGCATTACCCACCGTCTGCAATGAACTCGAGACCGTCGTAACCACACTCAAGCCCTGCGTGTAGGCGTCCTCGCCCAACCTGCGGACGATTTGCGCCCTGGCCATTTCAGCAATATAAGGTGCTTCGACCTCGGGCTCCGGCGCGTGGTAACGGGCGTCAACGTCCTCGTTAAGCGCCGCTTGGTAGTCAGCGGCGTCAATGCTGCCCAACTCATGCATGCGGCCAAGAATCCAGTCGCGACGCTGTTTGGCCCTGGCAGGATTATTGATCGGGTTATAGCGCGATGGCGCCTTCGGCAGTCCGGCAATCATTGCTACCTGGGCCAACGTCAACTGCGAAACCGGCTTGCCGTAATACACCTTGGCCGCCGCGACGATTCCGTAGGCGCGTTTGCCCAGATAAATCTTGTTGACGTACAGGTTGAAAATTTCGTCCTTGCTCAAGCTTCTCTCTATCTGCAATGCCAAGAGAATCTCGGTCAACTTGCGCGAGAAGGTCTGTTCGCGGCTCAGGAAAAAGTTCTTCGCCACCTGCATGGTAATGGTGCTTCCCCCAGATCGAACGTGACCGCTCTTGAGCAGTTGAACCGCCGCCCGCAACAAGCCGGCGGGGTCAACACCGGCATGGTGATAGAAGTTGCCGTCTTCGGCGGCCAGGAAAGCCGATCGGAAGTTGGGCGGAATATCTGGGCTGGCGATGGGGATCCGTCGCACTTCACCAAATTCGGCGATCAATTTCCCGTCCCTGGTCAATATTTGCAGCGGCTCCTGGAGATGAACGTCTTTCAGGGTTTCCACGTCCGGTAGTTGCGGCAGCAGATACAGGTACGAACCGCTTGCCGCGAGCAGCATCACGCTCAACAACGCGAGAACGCCCCACCCCAGGTATTTAATGACTCGCACCCGTTATTTCCTCAGTGACAGACTTGAATGTGAAAGTGAACCTTGCAGGTGGCCGCTCATGTCGCGCTGGTACTTGCCTTGTTCGAGCGCGCCCCAACGGCAGCCGGCTCGGCAAACTGCGGCTTCAAACGCCCGCTGGCGTCCAGCAGCCAGGCATCCATGACTTTCCTTACGACCGGGCCGGCGACCCGAGCACCGGCCTCACCGTTCTCGATCATTACCGCGACCACAATGGCCGGGCGCTGGGCAGGCGCAAAGCCAACAAACAGGGCATTGTCACGATGCCGCTCGCGGGTCTGGTTGCGGTTGTAGCGTTCGCCTTGCCTGATCGCGACCACTTGGGCGGTGCCGCTTTTTCCCGCGATACGGTATTGCGCGCCTCTGGCAGCGCCTCGGCCAACGCCACGGGGGTTGTGCATCACCCGTTGCATGCCATCGCTGACTTGATCCCAAATGCGCGGGTCGCCCAGAACGATGTTGGGCATAGGGCTGGAATCTATTGGCAGTCTGCCGCCAACCGACAACGCGAGGTGCGGCCGTTGCCACACCCCTCGATTGGCGATGAGGCTGGTGGCCTGGGCCAACTGCAACGGGGTGACCTGCATATAGCCTTGGCCGATGCCCAGGATCAGGGTTTCGCCGGGGTACCACTGTTGGCGACGGGTAGAACGCTTCCACTCTGGGGACGGCATCAACCCCGCAGACTCCTCGAACATATCCATCGAGACCTTCTGCCCCAGGCCAAATTCGCTGAGGTAACTGTGTAGCCTCCTGACACCCAGCTTGTGGGCCAGGTCATAGAAGTACGTGTCATTGGAACGCATGATCGCGTCGTACATGTCCACCCAACCGTCCCCTGCGCGGTTCCAGTTACGGTATTTATGCTTGTAGTTCGGCAGCTCGTAATACCCCCGGTCGAACACCCGGCTGGTCGGGGTTGTGACGCCACTGTCCAACCCAGCCACCACCACCATCGGTTTGATGGTTGAGCCCGGTGGATAGAGCCCGCGCAGCACCCGGTTGAACAGCGGCATATCGGCGGAGTCCCGCAACGCGGCGTAACGGTGGGTGGAGATACCTTTGACGAAGGGATTGGGATCGAAACTGGGCCGGCTTACCATTGCCAGCACCTCACCGGTAGCAGGCTCCAACGCGACCACCGCACCGCGCCGGTCACCCAGGGCCTCCTCTGCTGCACGTTGCAGTTGCGCGTCAAGGGTCAGCACGATGTCCTCCCCATCGACCGGGTTGTGGCGGCGCAGCACGCGCATCACCCTGCCCTGGGCATTGGTCTCGACTTCTTCAAAGCCCATCTGGCCATGCAACGCGGTTTCATAAAAACGCTCGATGCCGGTCTTGCCGATCAGCTGGCTTCTGAGGTATTTGGCCGGATCAAGGCTGCGGTACTCCTTCTCGTTAATCCGCCCCACATAACCGACCGAGTGGGCAAAGTGCTCCCCAAGTGGGTATTCCCTCAGGAACTGCGGTTGAACCTCAACACCCGGCAACAGGAACTGGTTCACGGCCACTAAGGCGATCTGCTTTTCGCTGAGGTCCAGCATCAGCGTAACGGGTTCGAAGGCCCTTCTTGCATGGCGCAGGTCTTTCTCGATGCGGCTCTTTTCAGCGGGCGTCAGGTCCAGGATCCTGGCCAGGTTATCGACTACCGCGTCTGTATCGCCGGCCAGCTCACGGCTCAAGGTCAGGTTGAAGACCGGCGTATTCTTAGCCAGCACTGCTTTATTGCGATCATAAATAACACCGCGCGCTGGAACGATCGGCCGCAAATGAACCCTGTTCTTCTCCGCCACCGAAACCTGATAATCATGTTGTGTCACCTGTAGTGCATACAGTCGGATAACTAACGCCAGGGAGAGCACCATGACCAGTACTGCACTTGCGATTATCCTCCCGTTTATGACGTCAGCTTCTTTCTGCTGGTCATTCAGGTTAATCAAGTCCGTCATTACTCACTCTTAGTGTCTATAAATAGCGGGCGAACTCAGAGAGCGTCCGGCACTACATGATTCAATCGCAGGGTCTGGGACATAACGCGACTGAATAACGGTGCGGCTACCAACCCACCAAAGAATCCATGTTTCGTTGGGTTATCAATGACGACTACCACGACATACCGGGGATTGGCTGCAGGCGCGAAGCCGGCGAATATGGCGCGGTAGGATTTAGTCAAATAGCCCTTTTCACCGGCACCGGTTTTCCTTGCTGTTCCGCTCTTGCCGCCCACATGAAAACCGGGCACTTGGGCACGGTATATTCCTCTGGGCCCTTCAACTACTTGCACCAGCATCTTTCTCACGGCATTGGCAACACTCGCAGGGATAACTTGATTACCCTTGGGTACTTCAGCAATGCGTAACAGCGACGTGGGAACACTGACACCGCCGTTAACTAACGTGGCATAAGCCTTGGCCAATTGCACCGAGGTCACCGACACGCCATAGCCATAGGACAGCGTCGCGGTTTCGGTGGGCCGCCACTCACGCCGCGCAGGCAAAACCCCGCTCTGCTCACCGGGAAAACCGATACCCGTCTCCTGGCCCAGACCGACCCGGTGCAACACGTCGTAAATGCGTTCTGCGCCAATATCAAACGCGACTTTGCTGATGGCCACGTTGCTCGAGCGCACCAGGATGCCGGTCATGTCCAACGTCTCGCCCGCGGTCCTGGAAGCATCACGAATGGTGTACCGGCCAATCTTCAGCGTGCCGGTATCCACGTGGACCGTATCCGCAGGTTTCCAGCGCCCGCTTTCCAATGCCGCCGCTACCGAGAACGGCTTCATCGTTGACGCCGGTTCAAACACATCGACCAGCGCGCGGTTGCGCATCATGGACGGCGTCAGCCGGGAGCGATTATTGGGGTTGTATGAAGGCTGATTGGCAAGCGCCAGGATTTCACCGGTTTTGACATCCATGATGACGACGCTTCCGGCCTGCGCGCCGTTGTGCTCAAGGCCTTTGAGCAGTTCCCGGTTAGCGACGTATTGCAGACGCAAATCCAACGACAACTGCAGCGTTTGGCCGGGCTTGGCCAGCTGTCCGCCTCCCAAGTCCTGGATCAGATGACCTCGGCGATCCTTGAGCACCCGTTGCTTGCCATCACGACCGGCAAGCACAGGTTCATACTCCAACTCCACGCCTTCACTGCCTCGATTGTCGATATCGGTAAAGCCGGTGACATGCGCGGCAACTGAGCCCGCTGGGTAAAACCTGCGGGACTCCTGCAGCGTATAAACACCCGTGACCTTGAGCGGACGCAGGTTCTGCATTATCCCGTCCGCGGCCTGCGGTGGAATGCGTCGGAGCAGGTAGACAAATTCCTTGTTTCGGTTGCGCAGAACGATCGAACTCAACTCGGCCTCAGGGATACCCAGCGCGTTCGCCAACGTTGCCCAACGGTGTTTTTCCAGCAGCAACTCCTTGGGGTTTATCCAGATCGTCGTCACCGGCGTGCTCACGGATAACGGCTGTCCATTACGGTCCGTGATCAAGCCTCGGTACGCCGGTAACGTCATATATCGCACGCTGCGAGCATCGCCTTGGCGGATCAAAAATGCCTTGTCGGCAACTTGCAGCTGGATAATTCGTCCGCACACAATAACCGCCATGGTTATCACAAAAATAACCGCCAGGCTGAATCGCCATGGACAGCGCGGCGATGTTGCCTTGGTCAAAGCCATAACATTTAAATCGTTTCCTAATCGGTAATATCGAGCACTTACTCAGACAACCATGCAGGCGAATGTATGTTCAACTTCTCTAACGTCTCAAGATTAATACTGCCGGTTAACGGTATTTCACAATCCATCTGAAAGAGGAAGATCGCTTCTGCAGTTTTCTCGCCTGCGACACCGTCCATTGCGCCTTGATAATAGTTGCGCACCGCCAACTCACGCTGCAGCGCACCGACTACTTCTTCGGCTACGGGCGCACGGGTGTCTTTTAATACGTAACGGTTATCGGCTGCGCCGCATCCCTGTAGTGCCAACACACAGCCAGAGAGTAAGACAAAGCCAAGACTCGGATAATGGCGCATCATCGTTATGCCTCAGGCCTCAACGCCTTTTATCGACCCTTCGCACTAACACATACTTACCAACGACAAAGAATTTGCACATCCGTCATTCGTGATGAACTACGAATCGTTTGGTAGGCCATTTTTACGGCTGCTAGAATATAGATCAACACGCAATCCAGGCTATCTGATATGAATCACATTGATATCGAAACGGTCGACCTCAATCTATTGAGAGTCTTCATTGCCCTGATCGAAGAAGGCGGTGCCAGCCGTGCGGCTATCAGGCTCGGTGTCACCCAGCCGGCCGTCAGTGCCTCACTCGCTCGCTTGAGGGACATATACGCAGACCCGCTGTTTGAGCGAACCGGCCGCGGCCTGCGGCCAACCATGCGCGCGAACGAGCTGTACCCGCTGATAGAAGAGGCAATCAACCGCTGCAGATTAGCGCTGGCCTTATCATCCGGTGGCCAGCAAGTGAAGGGCCGCACCATCACCATCGGGCTGTCGGACGACAGCGAAATAGCACTGGGGCAGCAGATTCTTTCGGTCGTGGAAGAACGCCTGCCGGGGCTGCGTATCATTTTCCGGCAAACCCACAGCGGCGTCGTACAAGACATGCTCATGGGGCAGAAAATAGACATCGCGATTTCGGCGGGCGGCCTGTCGTCGCAACTGATCACCAGGATCCGCCTCGGCAGGGGCAACTACCTGTGTGTTGCAGATGCCGACAACCCCATTCCGCAAACAGCGCAGGATTACGCGCAACGTCCGCACCTGCTGGTGTCTTCTGGCGGTTATATAGGCATCGTCGACGAAGGCCTGAACAGTGTCGGCCTGACCCGCACGGTCAAGGCCTCGACCTCACACTTCGCCGCAGTGCCGTTTTTGCTGATCGGCTCAAAACTGATCACCACCGTGCCCACCCATGCCGCACGCGCGATGGAAAAAATCACCACGCTGCGGATTTTCCCCTGCCCGGTGCCTATGCCGTCCTACGAACTTGAACTGGGTATGCGCGTCGGCAGCAAACACGACAGCACGCTGCAGGTGGTCAAGTCACTGCTGTTGGAGTCGATCAAACAGCACTTCTTCCTGCAATGAGCGGCCCCTACAGGACGATAGATGTCCCTGGATAGAACACCGTGTTGAGCACAAACAACAGCATCCAAAACCCGATCTCCAAGGTTTCCGAAATCGGCTGGATGCGCTTCAGCGCGCCATACACATGCACGACAAACATCAGCGAAAACACCACAAACAGCAGATCGAACGCGTAACTGAAGCTGGTGCCAGTGGTGGCTGAGCGCAACATCGCCACTTCTATCACCAGGATGAACGCCCCCAGGCACCGGCCAAAATAAATCGCCAGGTGCTGATGCTCGGGGATTGTCCAGCCCATGAGGCGCGCCCAGGTGATGGGGGCAACAAAGATCGGCAGGGCAAAAAACAACGTGGTGGTGAGCATCAGCACCGTGATGTAGTACTGGCTGTAGTGGGCGTAGTAACCGAGCATGGCGAGCGTCCTTGTTTGTGAGGGAGCGCTACGCAGAATTGCAGCCGCGCCCGCTGCCGTCCAACGCAACGAGGCCCTACACGACCAAAGAGAAAGGGCTTGGGCACCTGGGATTAATACGGAAGTGGCACGCACATTAAATAAAAATAGATGATCTTAAGAACCTATAAGATAACAATTTATAATAATTAGCTTATTCCAAAAAAGACTTTCACTCAGGTTTTTTATAGGAATATCTTCACATCACAGACCGACCCCTTACCTGGTGGAGGACGCACATCCGACCACCAGCCGCCTGATCCAGGCTTAAGGGATCCTTCTCGACATGCCCGACACCACCTACCCCTTCACCAGGTTTCACCTGTCATTCTTGACCAGCTCCCTGCTGCTAGCCGTAACGCCCTCCTTTGCCGATGCAGCAACCGAAGACGCCAAACTCGACACTGTCACCGTGATCTCCACCGGCCTGCGTGGCCAGGAGCGCACAGTGGCGGACAGCCCGGCACCGATTGACGTGATCAACAGCGACCAGTTGCTCAAGACTGGCCGCGCCGAGCTCTCGGAGGCGATTGCCAAGCTGCTGCCGTCGTTCAACTTCGGCACTAATATCGCCGGCTACAACTCGGTGACGCGCCCGTTGAGCAACCGCAGCCTGGGCCCCGCGTATACGCTGGTGCTGGTCAACGGCAAGCGTCGCCACAACGGCGCCACCGGCCAGCGCGGCTCCATCGACAACAGCGGTGCGAACGCGGTGGACATCGACCTGATCCCGGTCAGCGCCGTGGACCATATCGAAGTGCTCAAAGACAGCGCTGCCGCACAGTACGGTTCTGATGCGGTGGCCGGTGTGATCAACATCATCCTCAAGAACACCAAGAGCGGCGGCCACCTGGAAACCAGCTACGGCCAGCTGTATTCCGGCCAGGGCGAAACCATCAAGGTGGCCGGTGACCAGGGTTTCGAGCTTGGCCAGGGCGGCTTCTTCCACCTCTCCGCCGATGCGCGCAAGCGTGGCAGCGCGTCGTGGAACGACAAGGCCGACAGCAGCGTGAGAGCCTTCAATGACCCGGCAAAGGAAGCGGCCTGGGACCGCGTGGCAATCAAGAACGGCGACCCCGACCTCAAGGCCTTCAACCTGGCCTACAACGCCGAGTTACCGCTGCAAGACCTGACGCTGTACTCGTTCTCCACCTACGGCGAGCGCGATGCCGAAGCCGCCAACTACTTCCGCCTGCCCACCGGCACGGCGGCGGTGCCCGAGGTATTCCCCGACGGTTACTTCCCGCTGAACAACATCAAGGACCGCGACTACCAATTGCTATTCGGCGGCAAGGGCCAGGTCGCCGACTGGAGCTGGGACCTGAGCACCACCTACGGGCGCAACAATGTGCACCACTCCAGCGACTTGAACATCAACCCGTCCCTGGGCACTGCGTCACCGACCAAATTCGACAACCTGGCAACCTTTCGCTTTGAGCAATGGGTGAACAACCTCGACTTCACCCGCCGCTACGACAGCCTGTTCAACCTGACGTCGCCGGTGCAGGTGTCGGCCGGGCTGGAACATCGCTGGGAGCATTTCAGCACCTTCGCCGGTGACCGCGAGGCGTATATCACCGGCACTTACCCAGCGGCTTCGGGCGCGCAAGCGGCGGTGACGATTCGCCCGGAAGACGAGGTGAGCCTGATCCGCAATAACTACGCGGGCTACCTGGACCTGGGCTTCGACCTGACCGAGCGCTGGTTTCTCGACCTTGCTGGCCGCATCGAGCATTACGACGATGACTCGGGCAACACCTTTGGCCTGAAAGTGAACTCGCGTTATGAGCTGACCGACACCGTGGCCGTGCGCGGAACCGTGGGCACCGGTTTCCGTGCGCCATCGCTGACCCAGATCGGCTACACCGTGGCCGACAACCGCGTGGCAGTCGACGCCAACGGCAACGTGGTTCCGGCAGTGACGCGCCTGACCCCATCCGGCAGCAACCTGGCCAAGGCCCTCGGCGGCGATGACCTCAAGCCGGAAAAATCGCGCAACCTCGGCCTGGGCCTCACCTGGCAACCCGCGCCGCGTACCAGCATCACCGCCGACGCGTACCTGATCGACATCGACGACCGAATCGCGCTCACCAGCAATATCTACGACCGCGGCACGGGTCACCACGCTGAGTTTCAACTCGATGCCGACTTTGCGCAGCTGGTC